>Ga0209321_10000633_pt1 | contig 23379 bp, 22 predicted proteins | sample Rifsed16ft4_FD_184012 | JGI IMG/M metagenome (GOLD analysis project Ga0209321, IMG submission 184012) | Soil microbial communities from Rifle, Colorado, USA - sediment 16ft 4 - CSP-I_5_4 (version 2) | ecosystem: Environmental > Terrestrial > Deep subsurface > Rock core/Sediment | place: Rifle...
GTACACCACCAGCGCGCCGTCCATCTCCCACACCGAGACGAGCGCGTAGCGCCCGTCGCGCGTGAACTCGACGTGCGCGGCGGTCTTGCCGGGCTGCGGCGTGACCGAGCCAACGACCTCGAGCGTGCGCTTGTCGATGATCTGCAGCGTGTCCTTGCGCGGGCTCATCATCGCGTCGACCCACGCGTACGGCGTCGCTTCGTGGCTGCGCATGAAGAAGCCCGGGCCGTTGGTGGGAATCTCGCTTACGACCTTCCAGGTCTTGGTGTCGACCACGGTGACGCCGTTCGCCTGCACGAACACGGTGGTGTTGCCGCCGTTGACGATGCCGATGACCTTGCCGCTTGCATCGATGAGCGGACTGCCGCTCGCGCCGCCGGTCACCGGAACACTGTGCTTAAGGAGCAAGCGGTGTCCCGGCTCGGCCTTGCACATAAAGACATCGGTCAAGGCGCTGATCTCGCCGAAATGCAGGGTCGCCGGCGCCTTGGCCGCGGTTTCTATTGCGATAACCCCGGCCCGGTTGTCCACTATCACCTGCTGGTTCAAGCCGGCCGCGAGCCCTGGCGCGATCAGACGCGACGCGAAATCAGTGCCGCCCCCAACCGGAGACGTGACCATGCGGATGGGCCGGTTCGGATAATCCTGACCGCAGGCGGCGCCCGCGCCGATCACCGTTACAAAGACCGAAAGCATCAATACGGCAAAACGTGTCATTTGAATATCTCCTCGAAAAAAGAGCATGGCTGGTGCAAACGCGAAACTTGGCATTTCATTCGTTTCCTTCCACGACGGCGCTATGATAACTCAAGTTAAATGACCCCCCGGCAAAGCCGGGGGCTTATTGGATAAGCGCCTCAAAGGCGCTCGCACACCGTGAGCCGCCCGAAGGCGGCGAATATATCAGCTCCTTCCCCCTTGATGGGGGAAGGCTGGGATGGGGGTGAATCGGTTAAACACCATGTTGCATCATTCGTTGATCTCGCAATGACTAAAAAGCGTGACATAATTCTTCGACAACTGACAACTGACAACTGACAACTGACAACTGACAACTGACAACTAACAACTGACAAATATGAACGATAAAATCATCAATCAAAACACCGTTTGGCATGAACCCACTATTTTTCGTGAAGACAGGGAAAAACTGAACGAACACAGGAGTGCCATATTATGGTTTACCGGACTATCCGGTGCAGGTAAATCAACACTGGCGCATGCAGTGGAAGAGGAACTGCACAGGCTCGGCATAAGAACCTTTGTTCTGGATGGTGACAATATCAGGCAGGGATTATGCAAGGACCTGGGATTTTCAGATGCAGACAGAACAGAAAATATCCGGCGCATTGGTGAGGTCAGCAAACTCATGCTCGATGCCGGTGTAGTTGTGATGACCGCTTTTATTTCGCCTTTCAGAAAAGACAGGCAACTGGTCAGGGACCTGGTAAAGAAAGGTGATTTTATCGAAATCTATTGCCAGGCACCGCTTTCGGTTTGTGAAGAACGTGATCCGAAAGGGCTTTATAAAAAGGTCCGCGCAGGCCAGATCCCGGAATTTACCGGTATATCCTCACCCTATGAAGAACCCGAAAATCCTGAACTGATTGTTGAAACTGATAAATACACAGTTGATGAATGTGTTGAGCAGATTATCAATTATCTTAAAGATAAAAAGGTAGTTTGAAGGATAAACTGAAAATCCCCTCTCCCCTTGTGGGAGAGGGTTAGGGTGGGGGGAATTATTTCAAACACCCTCCCCTCAATCCCCTCGGCAACCTGTTCCAGACGTTGTTCTACCACCCGCATCCTTGCAGGCGTCCCGTCAAGTGAGGCGAAGTACCCACAAAGCTATTCCTGCATTTTATATCAATAGTTGATTTTTAATATTCCTTACGATAAAGTAAGGAAGTATATGTAGTGTAAGGATATATTCATGACAACTGCAACTGTAACCAGCAAGGGCCAGATTACAATACCAAAAGAAATCCGGGAAAGCCTGAATCTGCATGACGGGGATAAGGTAAATTTCTTTATGGATGAATCTGGCAAGGTTTGCATTATGCCGGCAACGCAGGATATTACTTCATTAAAAGGAATCATCCCCAAACCAAAAAAACCGGTGACAGTGGAAGACATGAATAAGGCAATACGCACGCGCGGTGGAAAATTATCATGAAAGGAATTGACACCAATGTATTGGTAAGATATCTCGTGCAGGATGACCCGCAGCAATCAAAAAAAGCCACAACGTTTATTGAAAAACATTGCAGCGTTGATGAACCTGGCTTGATAGGTTATATCGTTTTATGTGAACTGGCATGGGTACTCGAAAGCAACTATGAACAGAGCCGGGCAACAATCGCAGCAATTATCGAAAAATTGTTGCAGATAGGACAATTGGAAGTGGCTGAACCTGAAGTAGTATGGAAGGCATTACGTGATTACAAAAAATCCAATGCGGATTTTTCTGATCATCTGCTTGCCAGGATTAATGAATCCAGAGGCTGTGAGGTAACAGTGACCTTTGACAAGAAAGCAGGCAAGCAACCCTGTTTTGCATCTATATAATGACCCTGTAATTTATTTTCCAATCACCAATCACCATGAAGTGCTGGTACCTAATTCAAACCAAAACTTGCCAGGAACGGTTGGCTAGGGAAAATCTGGAACGACAGGGATACACAATCTATTTACCGTTTGCAGAAATACGCCGTCGCCGAAGGGGCAAGACCATCAGGGTTATCGATCCCATGTTCCCACGTTATCTGTTCATTTATTTAAGTGACGAGACCGATGACTGGCGGCCAATACGTTCCACACTTGGTGTTACCACATTGGTCAGGTTTGGCCAGGTTCTAGCCAAGGTTCCGGGCAATCTGATTGCCAGTCTCCGTGACAGAGAAAATGATCAAGGTATCCAGATTATTGAAACTCCGGATTATCAATCTGGGGACAAAGTCCGGATCGCAGAAGGACCCATGGAAGGGTATGAAGGCATCTTCCAGTGCAAAACAGGCAAGGAACGGGTGACTGTCCTGCTGCAAATTGCCGAAAAGGCGGTCAGTATTCAACTATCCCCTGAGCAAATCGAACCCTTTAACTAATAATTATAGTCCCCTGTCATTGCGAGCCCCGTCAGGGGCGCGGCAATCCGCGTTAGCATTGCGAGGAGTGAAACGACGAAGCAATCTCATAATTGAATTCCCTCCCCCTTGATGGGTGACGCCTACAGGGATGTAGGTGGTACGACTCCAAGGATGGAGTCGGTAGAGTCGAGTCAGGACGCCTATAGGGACATAGGCGGTAGAGCGACGCAGGAAGCCAAAGCCGAACAGAGACCGAGAGCGACGCAGGAAGCCAAAGCCGAGGATTGAGGTGCGGGTGAATAGATATAATGCCAGATTGCTGATTGCTTCGCTGCGCTCGCAATGACGAAAAGCAATGTGTCATTTCGAAGGAATGAAATGACTGAGAAATCTTGTCTGGATCCCTCACTTAGTTCGGGACGCCTGCGGCGGATTCCTCACGTTCGTTCGGAATGACAAATAGCTGTCATTGCGAGGAGGCGTTAGCCCGACGTGGCAATCTCACCAATCACCGATACACATCCTTTCGATGCGCTATACGTACCACAAGTATACGAAATGCATTATCCTCAATGTGACAAATCAACCTGTAATCGCCAACTCGATAACGCCAATAAGTCCGTAACTCGCCCTGAAGGGCTTTGCCATGTGCACGAGGATCATCAGATGTCAGAATACGTTCACGGATAAACCGGAGTATTCGCTGTGCAGCCTGTTTGTCGATTTTTTTGAGTGCTTTAAGTGCTGAGTCTGAAAACTCAATCCGCCAACCCAAGTTCCTTCTCCACTTCTTCCAGTGCATGCAGGGATTCTGTGCCATTTTCGAGCCGATCCATTACTTGATCCGCCAGGTAAATATCTTCCAGATTATCAATGTGCGTGCTCACAGCTTCACGAATATAGAATGTCTTGGAGCGACCAGTTAATTTCGCCAACCGTTCCAGGCGCTTATCCAGTTCTTCATCAGCTCGAAAGTTAATCAAACGGCTCATTATCAACATCTCCAGAGGGTGCTTTACACGTAAAGCATATACCAATAATTTAATACTGTCATTGCGAGGGAGCCGCAGGCAACCGAAGCCGCGAGTGGAGCGTGGCGGGCGGCAATCCGGATAAAAGATGTCATTTCGAAGGACGCTTACATGGGAAGTAAGTGGTAGACAATGTCAGGAACATATTGTCGAACTAAGTGACTGAGAAATCTAGTTATTATTGATATCTCCTCCCTCTTGACGGGGGAGGATTGAGGTGTGTGAATAGATATAATGCCAGATTGCTTCCCGCCACGGCTTCGCCTCGCGGTCGCAATGACCAGAAAGGGCTGTCATTGCGAGGAGGGCGTTAGCCCGACGAAGCAATCTCGCCAATCACCAATCACCAGTCACTGCTAAATATCCTTTTATCTAATTGTTATTAATGAAATATTTAGCTAATTGTTCACTTTTTGAACATATCGTCTATAATGTTCATTTAATGAACGCTGAAGACAAAAAAGACTCCCTAACACTGGAAATCCTGCAAAGCATCGAGCAGAAAAATGACGTCACCCAGCGTCACCTGGCGGACCATTTGGGAGTTGCCCTGGGTCTGGCCAATTCCTATTTAAAACGCTGTGTGCACAAAGGCCTGGTCAAGATCCAGCAGGTACCAGCCAACCGGTATCTTTATTACCTGACACCCAAAGGCTTTGCTGAAAAAAGCCGCCTGACTGCCAAATATCTTGCAGTGTCCTTTGATTTTTACCGCAACGCCAGTCAGTCAGTCTCACAGCTATTCAACCTCTGCGAACAGAAGGGACATAAAAAAATATTATTTTGCGGTGTATCGGAACTGGCAGAAATCGCCTCGATCAGGGCGCATGACCATCCACTGCAGATCATTGGCGTATACGATCCAACAACTACCAGTCAGAAGTTTCTTGATCTGCCGGTATGGCACAGCATTAAAGAAGCAGGCGAGTTTGATGCCTGTGTTTTAACGGCGTTGGGAAACCCACAGGTAATGTATGAAACACTGCTCACCGAAGTAAATCCAGATTCCGTATTTGTCCCTGCAATTCTGGGAGTCAATTTACCAATCACTAATCACGAATTACGAATCACGAGTAGGTAGTGGTGGGGGTGAATAAATTTTGTTACCAATCACCAGTCACCAATTACAATCGCTAATACATAGTGAGTTGTTAAGTAGAACAATTTAGTCAAATAAATCCTTAAAGGATTTCCATGGACATGTTATGCGGGTTCATCATATGACACTGCAGGGCGGTAGCGTGCCTGAATTCTGGTAAAGCATTACAAAATTGATGATTGCATTATTATCGAAATACATGCCAGCAAGAAATATAGATGACTAAAAGACAAACAGGCCGGAGTTATCATGACCATGTTAAATCCCGTCTGGTTACGGGAACGTTATGGGCCATGGGCGGCAGAGTCATATCCGGATTGTCCCTCCTGGCGATGACCATTCTATTGTCGCGACTATTGTCACCACATGAATTTGCCATTTATCTACTATTTCTGAACTTCATCGGGATAGCATCTGTAGCTGCGCAGGCAGGATTGAACCGCAGTGTTGTACGGCTTATCGCCGAATCACTTGCAGAGAATAATGTATCACGTGCTGCCGCAATATTTCGTAAAGCGACACTATTGACTACTTTAAGCGTGATAGTCATTACGTTGGTATTATGGAGTGGCGTTGGTTCCTGGATAATCGAACAAATAATTCGTTATCCTGCTGATACCTTTTTGATACTTGCATTATCGGGATGGATAGGGATGACGGCCGCGGCCGCCTTGTCAGGCGAGATGTTCCGTGGGGCCCATGACATGCGCAGCGCGGCCATTTTCAGCGGGTCTGCACTTAATTTTCTCACTCTGGTTGGTATGTTTATTCTGGCGTTATTATACAAGCTTGATGTGCAGAGTATTGTAGCCGTTTCGTTTTACTGTGCTTCGTTGATTGTCATTATTGCATATGCCCTGCTGTTCAGAAGATACAGGCATGTCCCCCTGACCGACAATATCACTTACCGGTATATACTGAAAATATCTTTCCCGATTTTTCTTACCACACTGACATTATATGTATTAACTCAGGCCGACTTATGGATAATTAACGCATTTGGTACCCGAGATCAGGTGGCGCTCTACGGAGCAGCTGCCAGGATCGTTATATTGTTGTCAATGCCGCTGGTTATTATTAATGCCGTAATTCAACCGTTAATCGCCGAGATGCATACACAGGGAAGAAAGGCGTATCTTGAGAAATTCCTGCGCAGTATCAGCGGCTTTATTGGGGTACCTACGTTATTGATATTGTTTGCTGTAATAATATTCAGAGAAGATGTTATGGTATTGTTATTCGGAAGCTTTTATCAGAACGCTGCACCTGTACTGGCAATCCTCCTGCTGGGCAGTGTCATGGGTGTCTTTGCAGGAGCATCAAGTATGGCACTGATGATGACCGGACATGAAGTGGCTCTGTTAGTGACCTCACTGATAAGTGGCGTGATAACTATATTACTGGCATTTTACATGGTGACGGCGTATGGAATGATAGGTGTCGCCCTGGCAAGATCAGCCGGATTGACACTTCATTCCATTTGTTTATGGTTGCTTGCTAAGAACAGGTTAGGTATCTGGACTCACATGGGCGGTATTTCACTGAGAATGATATCTGAATTAAGAACCATAGTGCCCCGTAATTTCTAAAACCGGTATTTTGTATATGCTGACTATACGCAAGGACATATTCTATTCCAGACCGGCGCGCATGTTGAAACGCATGTTCTGGTATCCGTTACGCAAGTTATGGTGGCCCATTGCCGTAAAACGTGCAGTACAATCAGAATTGCCACCGGTATTGGTATACCACATGGGCAAGGTGGCGTCTTCCTCTGTTTATGCCAGCTTGAAACGGATACGGGGTCTGCATGTTTTCCAGGTATGTTATCTTCATCCACAAAATATTGCTGAACGCAGCAAACACCTCCAGATTAATATGGAAGGAGAAAATATTTCTTACTTGTTTGACTGTAGCAAGTCTGTTTACAGCGAACTGATTGAATCAAACCTGCGTATCAAGGTTATTACCCTGGTTCGTGACCCCATTGCACGCAATGTCTCCGGCTATTTTCACAGTTTAAGTTTTTATAACAACGGTGAGAAAGTTTTCAAAAGACTGAAGCAGTCTGATTTAATCAATAATTTTATTTATAAATTTCCACATGAAATTGCCTTGAACTGGTTTGATATTGAGTTTAAACCTATAACCGGGATCGATGTCTATGCATATCCGTTCCCTCAAGAACAAGGTTACCAGGTCATAAGTTCCGGGCGTTTTGATATACTTGTCATGCGGCATGATCTTGATGACGGAGTAAAAAAACACTGTCTCAGTGAATTCCTCGAGATAAATGACATTGATATCATCAGGAAGAATACTGCAGAAGAAAAGTCATATAGCTTGATTTACAGACAATTCATTCAATTGCTTCAATTTGATCGTGCTTTCCTCAACAAGATGCTGGACTCCAAATACGCCAGCCATTTTTATTTAATCCAAGAGCGGGAAAAGTACAAAGCTTTCTGGTCAGGGTTGAAGTCAGAACAGACAAATGTTGCCGCAGTTGACCTCTGAACAGGTGATTGCGGTTTACCAATTGTGCGGTCCTGCCGTGACAGCCGAGGTAGCTTACAATATTACACACACTTTTCAGTAAACCGGTCATGCACTTTAATGTTCCCCACATAGCCACCTGGAAATGGCGCTTATTGTCCACATACCAAACGGCCCGCAACCGCATCCTGATGAAACAGGCTGATGTTCGACCAAAGGTTTTTTGCATTGGTTTGAATAAGACCGGAACCACCTCGTGGGCGTATGCGATGGCTGAACTGGGATATATAGTAGGATCGGAAACAAAGGCGACGATGTTTTTTGATGATTGGGTAAGAAAAGACTTCAGCCGCATAATCGATTACTGTCGTACCCAAGGCCAGGCCTTCCAGGATATCCCCTTTAACCTGCCAGGCACCTATCGTGAAATGGACCATGCTTTTCCCGAAAGCAAATTCGTTTTGACTGTGCGTGATACTGCTGATGCATGGTTCCATTCATTGATTAACTTCCATGGTAAATACTGGTCGTTGTCCGGACACATTCCTCCGACGACGGAAGACCTCGCAAGGGCAGTGTATTGGCGTCGCGGATTTCTGGCGGATTACTGCCGGGAGGTGTTCAAGACTCCTATCAGTGATCCGTACAATCGGGAATTGCTGCTGGATTTTTACAATGATTATAATAAGGAAGTAGTAAATTATTTTACTGACAGGCCGGGCGATTTTCTTGTTCTTAATGTGAGCCAGGCGGGAGCCTACTATCGCCTGTGCGGGTTTCTGGGTCTGCCGTCAGGCAAAGGCGAATTCCCCTGGTTAAACAGGACATGAAATCTTCATTTGTACGTTCATGCAACAGGGGATTGCCATGAGTACTTCGTCACCGCTTATTAGCGTGTGGGTGATTACCTATAATCACGCGGGCTTCATCGGTAAATGTCTTGACGGTATTCTTGCCCAGCAAACCATTTACCCGGTTGAAATATGCCTGGGCGAGGATGAATCCAGTGACGGCACGCGTGAAATATGCCGGAAATATGCAGAAAATTATCCGGATGTCATAAGGTTGTTTCTAAGGGACCGTAATGACCCCGGGCGTGCGGGCTGTGCCAGTGCCTGGCAGTTCAACTTTATCGAGACATTCAGGGCATGTCGGGGCCGGTATATTGCCATGTGTGATGGTGATGATTTCTGGAGTGATCCCCGCAAGCTGCAAAAACAGGTTGATTATCTCAACCAACATCCCGAATGTTCAGGTTGTTTTCACAAAGTTGGTCAGGTGGACGAGGACGGCCTCATCTTGTGTGCTGACATGGGTTACCCGCCTCGTCGCCAGGACTTTTATTCTCTCAATTTCCTTTTACGGCACAGCAACTTTTCCCCAATGCTGAGCGTGGTTTTCCGTAATCACGAGAACGTGGCTCCGGATTGGATAAAACAGGCTCCTTTCGCCGATATGATCATTCATGCCGGTAATCTACGAAACGGTTATTATGGTTTTATTGATGAAGTGATGGGGTTTTATCGCGTCCATAAAGGTGGACTGGCGAGTGGTGTGCCACGATTACAAAACGTCAAGGCAACCCTTGAAGTATACTGGTTAATCGGGATACATTTTGGTTTGTGCGCATTGCCGGCGTACCGTCAGGGGATACGTGCATTGAGGGTCTCATATTATATCGAATGGTTAATGGGATTATTAATGCCGAAAAAATGGAAACAACGATTTGACCTGAAAATAGGAAGAAAAATGCGTTCCATCGCCCGCCGGATTCTGACGCTTGGGCAATAAATTACCTCGCCTGGAGGCAGGACGGCTACAGCTTCCAGATGATAGTCCAGACCGGTTCAACCGGCTTGGCCAGAATACATAGATGAATAATTCTAATCCCTCAACAAAAATTTGTTTTATAGCCGCCAGCGAAATGACCATAAAGGCTTTTTTGTTGGAACATCTTAAAACGTTGTCGCGGACCTATGACATCAGTGTTGCCGTGACTACCGGAAACGAGGGATGTCTGGATAAATACGGTCTTGATGTACGGGTTATCCCGGTAAATATCGAGCGGAAGATTGCGCCCATTGCAGATATTATCACGCTCGCCAGTTTAATCAGGCTGTTCAGGAGAGAACAATTCAAAATAATCCATTCTATTACGCCAAAGGCAGGTCTGCTTGCCATGCTGGCAGGCGTACTAACACGTGTCCCCATACGTATCCACAGCTTCGTGGGGCAAGTGTGGGTGACGAAGAAAGGATTCATGCGCTGGTTTTTGCAATTGGCGGACAAGATAACGGCGCTATGCGCCAATCACGTGTTGTCGGACAGTCAGACACAGAGACAATTCCTGATTGACAATAAAATACTGCCGGCAGGAAAAATCAGGGTCCTTGCCAATGGCTCTGTGGGTGGTGTGGATACAGGGCGATTCAAGCCGGACAAGGTGGCAAGAAAGGAGATAAGGGACAAGCTCGGACTCGAGGAGTCGGATTTTTTAATATTATTTATGGGAAGATTTACAATAGATAAGGGGGTGCTTGATCTAAGTAAGGCTTTTGCCCATGCCTTTGCCGGGGATAGCAATGTACACCTCTTGTTTGTTGGACCTGATGAAGAACAATTACAGGATAAAATTCAGGAGCTTTGTCCCAACACGGACAGGATACATTTTATTGCCTACTTTAGCGATATTCCGGAAAAGTGGATGGCTGCCGCAGATCTTCTGTGTTTGCCAAGTTACAGGGAGAGTTTTGGCGATATCATTATTGAAGCCGCGGCTTGCGGCATACCGTCGCTGGCATCCAGGATATACGGAATTACGGACGTTATTGTGGAAGGACAGACCGGCCTGATGCACGAGGCCGGCAATAAAAACCAGATTGCGGAGCTCATGTATGAAATGTATAAATCCGGGGAAAAGCTGTATGACATGGGCAGAAAAGCCAGAGACCGGGCCATACGTTTGTATTCCAAAGAAATACTGACTGGTGCATGGCAGGATTTTTACCGTTCTGTGCAATGAAAAGGGCCTTTGATTTAATAGTTGCGGTAATATTGATTATCGTAATTGCACCATTACTGCTGTTAATTGCACTGATAGTAGGGTTGACTCTGGGCCCTCCTGTATTATTCCGGCAGCAGCGACCCGGATTGAATGGGGAACCTTTCGAAATCTATAAATTCCGTACCATGACGAATGTCAATGCTGAAAAAGGAGAATTATTGCCTGATGTGGAGCGTCTGACTAGCTTCGGAAAAATATTACGCCGTTTCAGTCTGGATGAGTTGCCACAATTATTTAATGTGTTGAAGGGTGATCTCAGTATGGTGGGTCCACGCCCCTTATTGATGGAGTATCTGTCGCTTTATACTCCCGAACAGGCGCGTCGCCACGAAGTTAGGCCTGGTATTACAGGCTGGGCTCAAGTCAATGGACGTAATGCCTTGTCATGGGAAGAGCGGTTCAAGCTGGATGTATGGTATGTCGATCATCAAACTATCTGGTTAGATCTAAAAATCTTGTGGTTGACTTTGTTGAGAGTCTTGCATGGCGAAGGGATCAACCAGGAAGGACAGGCAACCATGGAGAAATTCAGAGGTTCCATATCATGAGCAAGTTGCTAATTATTGGTGCTGGTGGCCATGGGAAAGTGGTGGCTGATGCCGCCATGTCCATGAAACGTTGGGAGGCTGTTGCGTTTCTGGATGACCGTTATCGTGAGTTGGATGGGAGTTTGCCCTGGCCGGTGGTCGGCAACCTTGAACTGGACGTGAAGAACAACAAGGAATATACCGATTTCGTCGTTGCCATCGGGGAGGGGAGCAAGAGACTGGAAATACTTGATCGTTATATTTCACAAGGATTTAATGCTCCAGTACTGATCCAGACCGGGGCGTGGGTCAGTCCCTCTGCCCGACTTGGTGCCGGTAGCGTTGTACTGGCCCAGGCTGCGGTAAATGCAACTGCGCAAATTGGTCGTGGCTGTATTATCAATACTGCTGCAACAGTCGATCATGATTGTAGAATAGGAAATGGTGTGCATATTTGTCCTGGTGCTCATTTGGGAGGTGAAGTGACAGTGGGTGATCTGAGCTGGATTGGAATTGGTGCAAGTGTCATCCAGCAAATAAAAATTGGTGAAGGTGTCACAATCGGTGCAGGTTCGGTAGTACTTTCGGATGTAAAAGATAACTTGACAGTGGGAGGAACTCCGGCAAGAGTAATCCAGCATGATGTCTAGAAAGTTATTATGAATAAAAAAAATGTTCACCACCCGTTTCCGGTTTGGCCTCAGTACGAGCAGGATGAAATTGATGCTGTGGTGGAAGTTCTGCAATCAGGTAAGAACAATGCATGGGTGGGTGATCAAGTCCTGTCATTTGAGCGTGAATTTGCCAGTTTTATTGGGGCACCATATGCTATAGCTGTTTGTAATGGTTCAGTTGCATTAGAACTTGCATTATATTCGATGGGGATTGGCCCCGGTGATGATGTCATTGTTCCTTGTAAATCATTCATAGCCTCTGCAAGCAGTGTTGTGATGCGTAGTGCAAGACCAATATTCGCTGATGTTGATCCTCAAAGTCAGAATATTACTGTTGCAAATATCAAGAAAGTTATCACACCCAAAACCAGAGCCATTATTGTTGTACATCTCGCTGGTTGGCCATGCGAGATTGAGTCTATCTGTAAATATGCCAGACAGAACAAACTGAAGGTAATAGAAGATTGTGCGCAAGCACACGGCGCCAAGTATAAGGGAAAGTATGTTGGTAGTTTTGGTGATGCCGCTGCTTTCTCTTTTTGTCATGATAAAATTATGACGATGGGTGAAGGTGGCATATTATTACTTAGAGATAAAGAAAATTGGCAACGTGCATGGTCATATAAAGATCATGGGAAAGATTACAATGTGACACGTAATCAATCTGATAAATTTGTATTTCAATGGGTACATAATTCATTCGGAACGAATTGGCGACTAACTGAAATGCAGGCTGCAATTGGGAGAATACAACTAAAGAAATTACCCCAATGGACAATGAAAAGAAGAAGTAATGCACAAGCACTTATCCATGACCTTAAAGATATTTCAGGTATCCGTATATATGAACCACCGGAATATATTGAACATGCCTATTATCGATGTTATGCATTTATTGACAGTAAACAATTTCAGCCAGGTTGGAATAGAGACAAAATTGTTATTGAGATCAATAATAAAGGTGTGCCATGTTTTGAAGGCAGTTGTAGCGAGATTTATTTGGAAAAAGCATTTGTTAATGCACATCTTTCACCTTCCGTGCGATTACCAACAGGTAGAAGACTGGCCGAAGAATCAATCTGTTTTCTGGTTCATCCGACTTTGAACAAAAAAGATATAAAAGTTATAAGTAATATTTTACGGTCGATTCTGACTGTCGCTACGAAGAATGTAACATAATCACTCTAAATGATGATTGAGTGTTTGGTGAAGATATGGCGATAATATTTTTGCTAAGGATACAGATTTGATAATTAAACATATACCAGGCTGGATTCTTCCTTCTTTATATTTATTTTTACTTCCATTTGGCAGGTTATTTATACTGCCATTAGTATTAATGTCTGTAACCGGGGTGATATATATTTATAACCATGGTTTGATTAATATATTCAGACGTCATGATTGCTACCGGAATTTATTCATAATCTTCGGGTTAATATGGTTTCCAATGCTATTTTCTTTACCAGACGCATTTAATTTTAATCATTCATTTACAACGACTTTGGGTATATTCCCATTATTTTTAGTTGGTATTTATATGATTAGTGAAATCGATAAACGAAAAATTCAAAAAACCCTGTTCAATGTTGTATGTGTGATCATCATATTTTGGTGTATTGATGCACTATTACAAATGGTTTCAGGAAAAAATATTTTCGGGAATATCAGGTTCTCACCTACACATTTAAGTGGTATTTTTTCTCCGAGAGCAACATTAGGACTGGTGCTTGCTGTTTTGGCACCTGTAATTTTTGAAAGATTACGTATTTTATCCAGTGGTATTTACTCCTCATTATTTGCGTGTAGTTTAGCAACTGTTTACATCACAATAATTGTTTTATCTGGCAGTAGAACTGGATTACTTATATTAATTACCGGGCTGCTCGGATGGCTATCTTATATATCATATATTAATAAATACTTTACCTGGCCTAAGACTATTCTCATATTTGTTTCCATGCTTGCAATAATCGGGTTTTTGGCTTATCAGCAGCCTGTGAGAAATTATACGCCACTGCATTCATTAATGAGCGGAGATTTGAAAACTATAGATAAATTTAGTAGTGGTAGAATTGCATTATGGGAAACTGCCGGGCGTATGTATATAAGCCATTGGTTTAATGGCATTGGACCACGAGGGTATAGACATGCATATGATGATTATAGGCCAATTAAAGGAAAATATAATTGGGAATATCCCAATGGATCAACACATCCTCATTTTGCATTATTGGAAATCGCTACAGAAACTGGAATTATAGGAATTATAGGAATTATATTCGCAATTTATTTTATGATTAACTCATTGAGTGGGCTACCGAAAGCGGAACAAATAAATGCATTTCCATGGATGCTAGGAGCATTAATAGCTATCGTACCGAATATTGGCAAGGCATTCTATTCATCGTTCTGGTTATCACTTATCATGTGGATGATATTTATCGGTCTCGCCAATACAAGAACAAACTCGCAATAAGTTAAAAACAAAATGCTTGATTAATCCCGGTTTAAAACAAGAGTATTTATTTTAAATATGTCAAAACTGATACACATACTATTGATTTGAATGTCAGTCTTTAACAAAAAAACTGCAATCATAATTCATGACTTCATCATGACAGTCATTGCATGGCAAGTCTCATGGTGGCTACGTTTTAATCTTGATATACCCGATAATTATTTGGAAATCAGTCTTTATACACTTCCAATGATCCTGCTTGTACAGGGACTGGTATTCTGGAGATTCAGCTTATATCGAGGACTGTGGCGTTTTTCAAGCTTGCCAGATCTATGGAATATCTTTCGTGCGGCAGTGTTTGGCGCATTATGTATCACACTTGTGTTATTCATTTCGATTCGATTAGAAGATATTCCAAGATCTATATTGATAATGTATCCAGTTTTTCTTATTTTCCTCCTTGGTGGGCCAAGATTAGGTTATCGAGTCTGGAAGGATCATTCATTTAATTTCAAATCTGTTACTGATGGACAAAGAGTATTAATTATTGGTGCTGGCCATGCTGGAGAAATGCTGGTCAGGGAAATGTTACGTAAAGGAAATTATTTACCGATTGGATTTATTGATGATGATCTATCATTAAAAAATTCAGAGGTTCATGGTATCCGTGTACTTGGAACTGTCGAGCAACTTCCAGCGATAATTGAACGATATAAAATAGATATCATTGTAATTGCCGTACCGTCTGCAACAAGTGAACAAATGCAAAGGATTGTTTCTGGCTGTGAAGAATCTGGTATTCCATTGCGTACTTTGCCAAAAATCCATGATATGGTTTCCGGGAAGGTTGTACTTAGCGATCTACGTGAAGTTCTGATTGAAGATTTACTCGGTCGTGAGAAGGTTGAATTGGACTGGAAAATTATACAACAAGGCATTACCAACAAAGTTGTCCTGGTGAGTGGTGGTGGAGGTTCAATAGGTTCTGAGCTATGTAAACAAATATCTGCACTTAATCCTGCCGTTCTTGTAATATTTGAACGCAATGAATTTAATCTTTATAACATACAACGTATGTTAGAGAATAATTATCCATCACTCAAAATGTATGCAATATTAGGTGATATATGTGATAGGGCAAAAGTTGATCATGTCGTTGCCAACTACAAGCCAGATGTAATTTTTCATGCCGCTGCTTACAAACATGTGCCAATTTTACAAAACCAATCACGTGAAGCGATAAAAAACAATATTATTGGTACAAAAATCCTTGCGGAATTTGCAGTTAAATATAATTGTAATAAATTTGTATTCATATCAACTGACAAGGCAGTTAATCCGGCCAATGTATTAGGCGCGAGTAAACGTGCTGCCGAGATGTATTGTGAATGGATGAATATCAAATCGAATACACGATTTGTTACCGTGCGTTTTGGTAACGTACTGGACTCAGATGGAAGTGTTGTTCCATTATTCAGGGAACAAATTAAAAATGGTGGGCCAATAACTGTTACTCATCCTGAAATCACACGTTTTTTCATGACTGTTCGGGAGGCCTGTCAGCTTATATTACAGGCAGGTGCAATGGGCGAAGGGGGAGAAATTTATGTGCTTGATATGGGTGAACCGGTAAAGATCAATTATCTTGCGGAGCAGATGATCAAACTTTCTGGTCGTGTACCCGGAGAGGAAATCATGATTGTCTATACTGGATTACGCCCAGGAGAAAAACTTTTTGAAGAACTGTTTTATGAAAATGAACATAAAGACAGCACTGTACATCCTAAAATATTATTGGCGCGCCATCCCGCAATAAACCTGGAATTTCTTCCTGATAAACTCAAAATAATGGAATTGGCATGTAATGAATTTGATGAAGATAAACTAAAAGCATTATTACATGAACTTGCACCCGAATTACAAAGTCAACCTCAACAGAATAATGTGGTTCCACTAAATAAAATATTCCGTGATGCGAAAGATTCATAAAGCAATTTTGCCTGTCGCCGGTCTGGGCACACGATTCCTGCCGGCCACTAAGGTAATACCTAAAGAGATGCTTCCTGTTGTGGATAAGCCACTCATTCAATATGCGCTGGAAGAAGCTGTAAATGCGGATATTAAAGAATTCATTTTTATCACTCGCCATGATAAAGGCTCGATTGAAAATCATTTCCATAAAGCTATAGAGTTGGAAAAAGAATTAAGCACAAGTGGTAAACAGCATTTGCTTGATTCAATAAATATACTTTCATCAGACAATATTTCCATACAATCTGTTATTCAGGAGAAACCGCTCGGCCTTGGCCATGCTGTATTATGTGCAAAAGAAGCAATAGGGGATGAATACTTTGCAGTTATTCTTCCAGATGATCTTATCAATGATGGTAACCGAGGCTGTCTGAGGCAGATGATAAATGTTTATGAGCAACGACATAATAGTATCATTGCAGTTGAAAATATTTCACCTGATGATACAGATAAATACGGAATAGTCAGTATTGATGCAATGGATAGATCAACGGGCAGGATATTAAATATAGTAGAAAAACCAAAGCCTGAAGAAGCTCCATCGACATTAGCTGTTGTTGGGCGCTACATTCTTTCACCACAAATATTTACATTTTTGGAACAAACAGAAAAAGGTGCAGGGGGTGAGATACAATTAACTGATGCGATTTCGATGCTGCTAAATCATGAACAGGTATTGGCATACGAGTTCGAAGGCAAACGTTACGACTGTGGTTCCAAGCTGGGTTATCTGCAGGCCAATGTTGAATATGGTCTGAAAGATCCTGAACTCAACAAGGAATTTTCTGATTATCTATCCAAGCTTACAGGGAATTAATATAGGTTGTCATTTCGACAGCAGGGAGAAATGACAGAATATGATTTTGGCTCCCCGGGACGGGGCGAGTCGGTAACAGGCAAAGCACAGCTTTGCCCCGCCGAGCGGATTTACCAGGGAAGGTAAATCCCGGGTTCTTGGCGAGATCAGGATGATCGAGTTTAGAACGACCCCGAAGGCGGTTCGAGAATTAGCGCTTTAAGGTTAGAAAGAAGGAGATTTAATACGGATATTAATTTGGCTCCCCGGGACGGGCTCGAACCGCCGACCTAGTGATTAACAGTCACCCGCTCTACCGACTGAGCTACCGGGGAATAAGACAAATTGTACATGCCATCCATGGCGTGAAATCACCGATTCATTTAACCCCGGCCTCGCCATCCGTTGGCTCGGCGTTCGCCGGGAAATTCATTCACTGGATGAATTTCTTAATCCGGCTCACCCAACTGAGCTACCGGGGAATTAAGTACACTATATAAATTATAGCCCGACTAACTGTGGTCACTAAACTCGACCTTCGGGGTCTCGTTAAGTGACACGGCCACGAACATCCTGTACGTGGCGTTCGCCGGAGAAAAGACATGTTAAATGTCTTTTCTTTTCCCGGCTCACCTACCGGGGAATTGTAAAACAGTAATTGGTAATTCGTAATTGGTAATTCGTAAATTTGTTGCTTGTTTCTCGAAATACGTTACAAATAAATTATAATCTCCCTTCCTTAACGGTAAGGGATTCAAGGCCGGGTATGGTACTGACCCGGCCGGATCCGGTCAACCGCTGTTTCACATCCTGTTACAAACAGGCCTTGAGACGTTTCATGCCTTCTTTCAGGTCATCCATGCTGGTGGCAAAGGAAATGCGGATACAACCTGGGGCACCAAAGGCGGAACCTGGCACCACTGCAATCCGGGCCTTCTCCAGCAGGAACTCGGCCAATTGCAGATCATCATTAATCCCATCCAGACGGTCGATGACCTCCTCCATATTCGGGAAGATGTAGAAGGTCCCCTGCGACGCCAGACAACGCACCCCATTGATACTGTTCAGTTCCGCATGCAGATAATCATGCCGCTTCTTGAATTCTTTCGTGCTCATTTTGATATAGCTTTGGTCACCTTCCAGTGCTGCGGTAGCCGCCACCTGGGCAATCGAGGTCGGGTTGGATGTGCTCTGGGATTGAATATTCTTCATGGCATTGACCAGTACCTCGGGGCCGGCCAGATAACCAATACGCCAGCCGGTCATGGAATAGGCTTTGGATACGCCGTTACATACTATCGTGTGGTCGTAGAGCTCCGGGCAGACATTGAGGATATTGGTAAATGATTTCTGCCCCCACTGTACGTGCTCGTAGATATCATCAGAGGCTATCAGAATTTCAGGATGGTCTGTTAATACTTCACCGATTTCCTTGATTTCTTCAGGTGTATAACTGGCACCGGTCGGATTGGATGGACTGTTCAGGATAAACATTCTGGTCTTGTCAGTTATTGCACCCAATAACTGGGCCTTGTTGATCTTGAAGTCCTGTTCGATGGTGGTCTTGATGATCACGGGTTCACCATCGGCCAGCCGCACCATGTCCGGATATGACGTCCAGTACGGGGCCGGGATAATTACTTCATCGTCGTGATTGATTGCGGCCTGAAACAGGTTATACAAACTATGTTTGCAACCGCAGGACACCAGTATCTGTGATGGTTTGTATTCCAGTTTGTTTTCACGCTTGAATTTATTGATAATGGCCTTCTTCAATTCAGGCGTTCCGGCGACATCAGTGTATTTGGTAAAACCCGCTTTCAGGGACTGAATGGCGGCATCCTTGATGTGTTCCGGCGTATCAAAATCGGGTTCACCGGCGCTGAAGTTGATGATGTCAACACCTTCGGAACGCAGTTTTGCGGCACGTGCAGATACGGCCAGAGTGGCTGAAGGTTTGATACCGGCAACGCGTTGTGCGACCTTGACGTTCAAAGAAGTGTCCTCATATTCTGTGATGCTACAAAAGGCGTGTAATATACCCGAATCACAAGACGCACAAAATACCCGTGGTAAAAGAATTCAGAATAAAGTCGGATTACCTGCCTGCCGGGGATCAACCCCAGGCCATTGGTAATCTGGTTACTGGTTTACAGGATGGTCTTGCCCATCAGACCCTGCTGGGTGTTACCGGCTCCGGCAAGACTTTTACGATTGCCAATGTCATACAGCAATTGCAGCGCTGTACATTAATTCTGGCACCCAATAAAACTCTTGCAGCCCAGCTTTATGGCGAGATGCGCGAGTTTTTCCCGGACAATGCGGTGGAATATTTCGTGTCGTATTACGACTATTACCAGCCAGAGGCCTATGTACCTTCCTCGGATACCTATATCGAAAAAGACGCCTCCATTAATGAACATATCGAACAGATGCGTCTTTCTGCTACCAAGGCACTGCTGGAACGGCCGGATTCGATTATTGTTGCTACGGTGTCAGCAATTTACGGTCTGGGTGATCCACAATCTTATCTGCAGATGGTGTTGCATCTGGATCAGGGCGATCCGATCGATCAGCGTAAAATCCTGCGGCGTCTCGCCGAGATACAATATACCCGTAACGATATTGAACTGCACCGGGCCACTTACCGTGTGCGGGGTGAAGTCATTGATATATTTCCGGCAGAATCGGAACGGGAAGCGGTGCGTATTGAGTTATTTGATGACGAGATTGAATCGCTGGCCTGGTTTGATCCACTCACGGGCGAAGTCTTGCGAAAAGTACCGCGCGTGACGATACATCCCAAGACACACTATGTGACGCAGCGGCAGACGATACTGGATGCTATCGAAGCGATTAAAATTGAATTGAAGGAACGGCTGGAGCATTTATTTGCTGCAAATAAACTGGTTGAGGCGCAGCGGCTTGAACAAAGGACCAGATTCGATATCGAGATGATGCAGGAAATCGGTTACTGCTCGGGCATCGAAAATTATTCAAGATATCTTTCCGGCAGGAATGCCGGTGAACCCCCGCCAACCCTGTTTGATTACCTGCCGAACAGCGCTTTACTTGTGATTGATGAAAGCCATGTCACCATTCCACAATTGGGCGGTATGTACCGTGGTGACCGTTCCCGCAAGGAAACCCTGGTTGAGTACGGTTTCAGGTTGCCTTCGGCGCTGGATAACCGGCCGTTGCGCTTTGATGAGTTCGAGGAAATGTCGCCACAGACGATTTGTATTTCAGCCACACCCGGCCGGTATGAATACGAACACACCGGCCAGATTGTTGAACAGGTGGTCAGGCCGACGGGTCTGGTTGATCCGGCAGTTGAAGTCAGACCGGTGGTGACACAGGTGGATGATTTGCTGTCCGAGATAAATTTACGGACAGCGCAGGATGAACGGGTACTGGTGACAACTTTGACCAAGCGCATGGCGGAGGACCTTACGGAATATCTGGCGGAACATGGTGTCCGTGTACGTTATCTGCATTCGGATATCGAGACTGTCGAGCGGGTTGAGATTATCCGAGATTTACGCCTGGGTGAATTCGATGTGCTGGTCGGGATTAATTTATTACGGGAGGGACTGGATATGCCGGAGGTGTCACTGGTGGCCATCCTCGATGCGGACAAGGAAGGGTTTTTACGGTCTGAAACCAGCCTGATCCAGACCATAGGCCGCGCGGCCAGAAACCTGAACGGCAAGGCAATTCTGTATGCAGGCCGGATGACCGGATCCATGCAACGGGCGCTTGCCGAAACAGAGCGACGCCGGGAGAAACAGAAGCAATATAACCTGCAACACGGGATCACGCCGGAAGGTGTCAAGAAAGCCGTTACTGATATCATGGAAGGGGCATACAGCGAATCCAGGCAAACGCATAAAAAGTGGCTCAAGGTGGCGGAAGTGCCCAGTGAATATGCCGGGCAGCCGCCCGAACTGTTAATGAAGAAAATCAGACAACTTGAAGATCGCATGTATAAACATGCCCGCGATCTGGAATTTGAAGAAGCGGCGAAATTGCGCGATGAGATTCAGCGTATTCGCAGCTATGACTTGGGGTTGCCGCAGGAACAGGCCGGGTGAGTATGGTAATTCGTAATTCGTGATTAGTGATTGGTGATTGGCAATTCATTGAATCCCCTCCCCCTCTTTATCGCTGCGCATCCTGCTCCACTCAAAGTCCAGGGCACACTTCCCTGTGTGCCCGCTCAGCGGGCCGAAGCGATGCTTCGGCTCTTTCCGCTTCGCCCCCTCCCGCAAGGGGAGGGGATGGTTTTTGGTGTGGCTCAAATAATTGGTGAGTAAAATAAACAATTTGATTTTTCTTCCCCCCCCCCACAAGGGGGTGGGAATAGTTTATGGATTGAATTGATGAGTAAAATTTGTATTCTAATTATTCCTCCCCTCCCTTGACGGGAGGGGACTGAGGGGAGGGTGTATTACATGGATGAATCTTTAATCCGTGCTAAAACATTACGAAAGAATGCTACTGATGCGGAACTTCAATTGTGGCGTTATCTTCGAAAACGGCAGCTAGGTGTAAAGTTTCGCCAGCAACAACCTCTAGGGCATTACATTGTAGATTTTGTCAGTTTTGAAAAGCGTCTCATCATTGAAATTGATGGCGGACAGCATCAGGAACAGGCTGAATATGATGAAGTAAGAACTGACTGGCTGAAACAGCAAGGTTATAAAGTATTGAGATTCTGGAATAACCAGGTGTTAAATGAAATCGAGGCTGTATTAGAAACTATTAAAGTCGCGTTAAATTAATATACCCCTCCCCCTCACCCCCTCCCGCAAGGGGAGGGGGGAATAGATTCGTGGTTTACTCATGTGGTGATCATTGAAAGCCTGTACTGTTATTTCCCCTCCCTTGAGGGGAGGGGATTAAGGGGAGGGTGTATATGTTTTTCACCCCCACCCTAACCCTCGGCTTTGGCTTCCTGCGTCGCTCTCGGTCTCTGTTCCAGACTCGACTCTACCGACTCCATCCTTGGAGTCGTACCGCCTGCATCCTTGCAGGCGTCCCCCGTCAAGGGGGAGGGAGTAAATAATACGGACAATAACTGGTCTCCATTGCTAAATTTGAGTATGCTATGCGGCCTTTAAAACAGGCGCGTAGCTCAGCTGGTTAGAGCACCACCTTGACATGGTGGGGGTCGTTGGTTCGAGTCCAATCGCGCCTACCAATTTGATTTTATATAGAATGAGGCGTCGATTGGACGAGAACGGAGTTCGACAAAATCGTCGGGAACGATTTTGAACGTGCGAAGCATGGCCCGAAGGGTGGAGGACAGGATGTCCGGAATAATACAATCGCGCCTACCAATTTGATTTTATATGGAATGAGGCGTCGATTGGACGAGAACGGAGTTCGACAAAATCGTCGGGAACGATTTTGAACGTGCGAAGCACGGCCCGAAGGGTGGAGGACTGGATGTCCGGAATAATACAATCGCGCCTACCAACTTTAGAAAGTAACGAGTGATGAGTACTGAGTAGCGAGTAAAAAAGAAAATGCTCTGATAACTAAGCACTCGTTACTCAGTACTCATTACTTAAACATAAACATGCGGCCCTTTGTAACGGTCGCCACTGGAGAGCAAAATGCCAACCATTACCCTGCCAGACGGTAACAATAAAACCTACGAAGCCCCGGTCACCGGTTTCGATATCGCACTGTCCATCAGCAAAAGTCTTGCGAAGAAGGCAACCGTCGTCAAAGTAAACGGTGAGTTGTGGGATCTGACCCGTCCGATTGAATCGGATGCAAGCGTCCAGATTATTACCCGTGACCAACCGGAGGCGCTGGAAGTTTATCGTCATGATGCGGCCCATGTGCTGGCGCAGGCGGTGCAGGAGTTATTTCCCGGGACGCAGATCACCTTCGGCCCGGCTACGGATACTGGCTTTTATTACGATTTCGCCCGCGAACACCCGTTTACCGAGGCCGATCTGGTGAAGATCGAGCAACGTATGCGCGAGATCGTCAAACAGGACCTGCCCATCCGGCGCGAGATCTGGTCACGTAATGAGGCGATAGAATTTTTTGAAAAAAGTGGTGAAAAGTTCAAGGCTGAGTGGATCAGGGAAGGGA
>Ga0209321_10000637_pt1 | contig 23340 bp, 19 predicted proteins | sample Rifsed16ft4_FD_184012 | JGI IMG/M metagenome (GOLD analysis project Ga0209321, IMG submission 184012) | Soil microbial communities from Rifle, Colorado, USA - sediment 16ft 4 - CSP-I_5_4 (version 2) | ecosystem: Environmental > Terrestrial > Deep subsurface > Rock core/Sediment | place: Rifle...
ACGAGCAGGCATTCAATGACCCTGCCGCAAATGGCATTGAAAAAGCCGCCTCTTGAACGCAGGATTTCAAACGAATCAATTCCGGATAATCTGCGCAGGGTTGTGGTAGGATGCTATGAATGTCACGGACAGAATCCATCAATTCATAAAGACAGTTTTGATCACATGGGTTTTAAAATCCATGTTGTTGTAACGCCGAATGATTGCAAAACCTGCCATACAACCGAAGTGGCGCAGTATTTGGAGAGCAAAAAGGCAAACGCAGTTGACAATTTGGCTAAAAATCCGGTCTATACCCTTCTCGTTGACACCATTACCTCTGTTAAGGAGATTAAGGATAATAAAATTATAATCACAAAGCCATCGGAGCATACAAAAGCGGAAACATGCTTTGGTTGTCATGGTACAGTTGTTGAAGTAAAGGGAATGAAGACTATCTCCACAAAACTTGGCGAGATAGAGGTTCCTGATCTTGCAAACTGGCCCAATCAGGGGGTAGGGCGGATTAATCCTGATGGCAGCCGTGGCTCGTGCACTGCCTGTCATCCGAGGCACAGTTTTTCTATAGAGATAGCCAGAAAGCCCTTTACATGCGCTCAGTGCCACCTTGAACCGGATGTTCCGGCATGGGAGGTCTACAAGGAGAGCAAACATGGAAACATCTTTCTTTCAAAGCAGGATAAATGGAACTGGGACAATGTCCCATGGCGGCCTGGAAAGGACTTCCAAGCCCCGACCTGCGCTGTTTGCCATAACAGCCTCCTTGTGAATCCAGAGGGCGAGGTGATTGCAGAACGGACGCACAATTTTGGCAGCAGGCTTTGGATCAGGCTATTCGGACTTATTTATTCACATCCGCAGCCGAAGGACGGAAGGACCTATTTAATTAAAAACAGCGATGGACTCTCCATGCCAACGACATTCTCCGGCGGTCTTGCCGGGGAATATCTTATTAATAGCGATGAGCAATCCAGGCGGAGATCTAATATGGAGGGAATCTGTATTTCCTGCCACTCAACGGATTGGGCAGAGCGGTTTTTTGATAAGATGGAATCATCTATTATGGAGACAGACAAAATGACGCATTCGGCCACTCAATCCCTTGTCAAAGCATGGGATAAAGGCATTGCTGACAGGACAAATCCATTTGATGAACCTATTGAACAGAAATGGATAAAGCAATGGCTCTTTTATGCAACCTCGGTAAGATTTGCTTCGGCAATGTCTGGCCCGGATTATGCGACATTTAAAAATGGCTGGTGGAATTTAACCGAGAACCTTGGCGAAATCACGAAAGCATGTAAAATTAAATTAAAGAAAATTGAAGCCCCATAATACAGTTCTTCAGGAATTTCAACGTAATGAATAAAGTTCTGAGAGCCTACCGCAAAAAAAGGTTAGAAAAAGAAGGAATTGTTGGCAGGGAGTGGGGAGGCAAAGTTCCCGTATGCATTGTTTATCCTAATACCTACTATACTGGAATGTCAAATCTTGGGTTTCAGTGTGTGCATCATTTGTTTTCAGGAGAAATGGGAATAGTTGCGGAACGGGCTTTTCTGCCTGATAGAATGGAGGAGGTTCTTTTAACAGGCGCAAAAAGAAAACTATTTTCTTTGGAAAGCCAGCGCAGTCTTTCGGATTTTTATATGATTGCTTTTTCAATTTCTTATGAGAACGATTATCTTAATATCTTAAGGTTGCTGAATCTTGCCGGAATTCCGCGAAAGCGAAAGGACAGGGGAAACAGCTTCCCGCTTCTTATTGCGGGCGGTATATCTCCTACGCTGAATCCGGAGCCGCTGGCTGAGATTATGGACGCAATTTTTATTGGCGATGGGGATGAAGCGGTGCCTGAAATAGCCAAAGGACTCCGTTTATGTTATGAAAAAGGAAAATCAAAAGAATATTTATTAAAATATCTTGTGGAGATTGAGGGTATCTATATCCCTTCCTTCTACGAGGTTGAAAGAGGTCATGACGGTATTGCCATTGGTCTTAATCCGGTGAATGGTGCTCCGGCACGCGTAACACGAAGAATTACAAGGGATATTGATGCTTTTATTCCGCAGACGTTCATACATACTTCTGATACAGAATTCAGTAACATGAAACTGATTGAAATAGGCCGGGGATGCACGCGGAAGTGCAGATTCTGCGCTGCAGGTTTTGCCTATCTTCCGCCAAGGTTCAGGAGTTTGGATAGATTGAAAAAAACGGTTATGGGAGCAGATAACCGTATAAAGAAAATAGGGCTGCTGAGTACCCTGCCAACGGAGCATCCTGAGATTCAGGGCATCGTTGATTTTATAACAAAGAATAAATTAAAATTTTCCCTCTCGTCGGTCAGGATGGGTTCACTTACAGGGGCATTGGCTGATTCTCTGATGGAAGGATTTGAAAATACAGTAACCCTTGCGCCGGAAACCGGAAGCGAAAGACTGCGATTTGCCATAAACAAAGGAATAACAAACAGCGAAATAACAGCGCAGATTGAAATAATTCGTCAAAAGGGTATAAGCAATATCCGTTTGTATTTTATGTTTGGTTTGCCGACTGAGACTGACGAGGATGTTTGCACAATTGCAAATATGCTTTCTGATCTATCTAAGTCTTTTTCAAAGACGACATTCCATTCGAGCCTCACGCCCTTTGTGCCCAAGGCGCAAACGCCATTCCAGTGGGCTTCATTTGAAAGGGCCGGTATTTTGAGAAACAGAAAAAATTTGCTTCTGAACGAATTGCGGGGGATAAAAAATGTGACCATAAGTTTTAATTCTTCAAAAGCGTCTTTACTGGAAGCGATATTTTCAATGGGTGGCAGGACATTATCCGCCCATTTTGCGCATGCCAGTCCATCTGATTTGACTTACAGTTTTTTTAAAGATTCAGAAATGAAGGAACACATTCACAGTGAGAGGAGCGAAATGGATATGTTTCCATGGGATATAGTGGACTCAGGAATTAAAAAAGATTTTCTTTATAATGAATATAAAAAAACCTTCAGAGGCGGCTTAACGGCTCTGTGTAAACCGTCCGTATGCCGCCTCTGTGGTTTATGCTATTAGGTTTTATCTATTATAAATTTATCAATTTTTTCTTTCGCGTCAGGAGATACGTTTGAAAAAGTTAATCCGTATCCTTTTTTATTGCCTGCCTTTTCAATCCTCGCGATTTTGCCAGTTACAGATATTTCATCCCGGGATCCAGGAAGATAAAATTTCAAAAGGAGATCGGTATTAGGCTCTAAAGCCTTTTCACATATGATATAAATTCCGCTCTCGCTTATGTTTTCTGTCGTTCCATAGAAGATGTCTTTGCCTTTCTGCCCTTCCACTTCTACCTTTACAAAGATACGCGTGCTCTTCCTTGCGGGGATTCTCAGCAATTCAGCAGCCTTATTTAGAAGGTCGGTCTGTGTTATAGGTTTGGTAATGTATGCGTCGCAGCCCGCCCTCATGCAATTTTCAATATCTCTTTCTTTGCCACTTTTTGAAACTATAATTACGGGGATATCATTCATATTAGGACTGCTTTTTATCATTCTGCAGACTTTATCGCCCTGGATTCCCGGCATTATCAGGTCAAGAATCACCAAATCTGGTTTTTCCGTATGTATAATCTTCAGGGCTTCCTCCCCCGATTTTGCTGTAAGTATAATGCAATTTCTTCTGCGAAAAAATGTCTCCTCCAGTTGCAGGAATACGCTAACATCGTCCACCAGCAACACCTTTTTTTGTTTTATTAAAGATTCCCTATCCAGCAATGTCCTCACCTCCATCTACGTTTATTATATTCCCTGTAATCCAATTGGTTCCTTCATGCGAAAGCGCAACGATAGCTTTAGCGGCATCTGACGGGGTCGTCATTCTGCCGGATGGATTGCGCTGGGAAGCAATTTCAATCATCTTTTCGTGGCCGGGAATTTTTCTAAGAGCAGGGGTATCAGTAACCCCGGCGCAAACAGCGTTAGCAGTAATGCCTTTCGGAGCAAGTTCAACGGCGAGTTGCCTGATGTAGGATTCAAGCGCGGATTTTGCTGCCGAGACCGCACCATAATCATGCCAGACACGGTGGCTGCCTGCGCTTGTCATTGCAAAAACCCTCCCGCCAGCGGACATTATTTTTTTGCTTACGATATCCTGAACCCAGTAAATAAGTGAATTTGCCATGACATCAAGAGTCATCTCTATCTGTGCGCGGCTGATAAATTCTTTTTCATTATCGGAGATGAACGGCCTTAACGTTCCGAATGCAATGGAGTGAACCAATATCCTCAGAGCGCTGTTTGTCGCTATGAGCGTTTTTTCAATGGATTCTATTACCCCTTTTCTCTTTATATCGTCCGCAGCGTTGACATTAAAAAACTGCACCGCCACGTTTTTTGATTTAATTAAATTAATAATAGAGTCAACCTTCGGTTGAGTGACCTTACGATCAAGGTGCACCCCGAATATGTTGTACCCCTCGGCAGCAAGCTCTAAAGAGATAGCTTCACCGAAACCGCTTGAAGAACCTAAAATTAGCGCCCAGGCTGAGCCCGTTTTCATAATTAATACCTCTAAAATTCTAATAATTATACCACAAAACATAATTATTATACCAGAAGTTTTTAAATAGTCAAATTTAGAAGCGATATTGCGTTGGTGAGCATTTATTCAGATATGGTTGACTTTTTTTGAAAAGTATGATAATAATAATAAATTATTATGGCGGTTGACAAAAATAAGATACTTGATACAGCCAATAAATTATATCAGAAAGGCGACTTTGAAAAAGCAATTCAGGGATACAGGGAATTTCTAAAATTAGACCCCAAAAACATCCAGGTTAGATTAAGAGTAGGAGATCTATTCCTCAAATTAAAGAAAAATGATGCTGCAATAGCGGAATATAATCTCGCAGCGGAGGGTTATACAAAATCAGGATTTTATCCGCGGGCGATAGCAGTTTACAAACAGATTCTGCGAATAAGCCCGGAGGTTATTGATGTATATGAAAAACTTGCAGATCTTTATAATAAAGTCGGACTTCAAAAGGATGAAGTAGAACAGTATAGGTATCTTATAAGTATTTATGAAAAAAAAGGCAATCTAAACGAATGCATAAAAATACTCAAAAAAATGTCGGAGATAGATCCGGGGAATCTTGTAGCAAAGATAAAGCTGGCGGAACTTTATTATAATAAGAAACAGCCTTCGGAGGGTGCGCTGATCTTTCAGTCAATATACGATTTTCTTGCGCATCATAAAAAGGAAGACGATATGGTTACCATTTTGGAAAGATGGCTTGTTGTTGATCCTCATAATTCTGATGCTGTCAAATCGCTCTCCAAAATTTATCTTAAGAACAAACAGCCGCAAAAACTCCTGCTTAAACTCCAGGCCCCTTTGAAAGACGGCATAAAAGATCCAGAAATTTTTCAGTATCTTGCCGAGAGTTATATGCAGTTAAACAAAAGTGATAAGGCTAAGCCTGTTTACAAAGAATTAGCAAAGATTTATCTTTCCAAAAATAACAAACAGAAGGCAAGAGAGGCATATCAAAAGGTTCTTGGGTTAGATCCTCAAGACGCTGAGGCTCTGAGGTTTGCAAAGCCGTCTGCAACTCAGGATGTTGAGATAGAAATTTTGCCTGAAGAAGAGGAAGAAACAAGACCATCTCCTGTTTCGCCATCCCGTATATTTAAACCAGGGAAGCAACCCCCGCCAGTTGGTGGCGATAGGCAAAACACTGTAAAGAAGATGTTAATTTCAGCGGAAATATTTATGAAATACGGGGTAAAAGACAAAGCCATTGAACAGTATTTACAGGTTTTAAAGTACGATCCCAAAAATATTCAGGTTCTGGCTATTCTCAAAGATCTTTATTATTCTTCAGGGAAAATTTCTGATACTGTGAAATGCCTGATAACACTTTCGGAAATATCCCAGGAAAACGGAGAGCTTGAAGAAGCAATAAGGCATCTTGAGGAGGCTCATACCTGCGAGCCTTCTAACAAGAGAGTACTTAAACTTTTGAACGCAATTTCGCCTCAATCTATTGCTGAACCCGGAGATATGGCCGAACCAGAGCATAAGGATGAGGCGTTGCTGAATGAGCTTATTGAGGCAGAAGAACATGTTGCAAAACCGGATCACGATATAAGACAGCCTCTGGAGGAGCCGAAAGAGTCTGGATTTATGGATGAAGGTTTTGCGGATCTGATGGAAGAGCCCGTGCTCAAAGAGGAAAAGAAACCGGTTCCCGCAGTAGAAGAAGACGGGATTCAGGATCTCTTTGACGAGGTGGAATTTTATATTCAGCAGGGTATTGCTGAGGAAGCGAGGAAGATTCTAAGGGAGATACTTTTAAAGCGTCCGGATGATCAAAAAGCTAAGAAACGATTAAAGGAACTTGAATTGCTTGAAATGCCTGTGCAAGAGAAGGAAAGCGCTGTATTTGAGCCTGTAATGGATGCAACAACGGCTGCAGGAACAGGGGAGTCCGAACACTTTGATCTTGCTCGAGAACTTGAGGATGAACTTGCGGAGGAGGCTGAGTCCGGAGAACTTGATCAGACGATAATGGCTCAGGTTCCAAGCCAGGTTAGCGCAGAAGATGTCCTGGCGCAGTTTAAGGATAAATTAGGAAGTATTGTTTCCAAAGAAGATGCGGAAACTCATTTTAATCTTGGAATTGCATATAAAGAGATGGGATTGATGGATGAGTCAATTGCAGAGTTTGAACTATCATCTACATCTCCGCAAAAGGTTATTGACAGCCAGAATATGCTCGGGCTTTGTTATAGGGAAAAAGGGAATTTGCAGCTTTCGGTTGAATCTTTTAAAAAGGCACTTAATGCGCCTGATATAACTAACGATATAACGAAGAGCGTGCTTTATGAACTTTCTAAAACATATGAAGATATGGGTAAAATGAAACTCGCACAGGAAATTCTTGCTAAGGTTGTGTCAATGGATGAAACTTTCAGGGATGCCGGGGATAGACTAAACGCGCTGAAATCCGGGTATCATCCCGAGGTGCGGGAAGATGATGATAAAGGCAAGGGCAAAAAAGTTACATATATCTAAATTATGGAGATTAAAACATGAGTTGTCTTGAATATTACGGATTAAAGATGGAGCCTTTTTCCAATGCTCCTGATACCCGTTTCTACTATAATAGCGCCCAACATTCCAAGGCTCTGACGCGATTGATGTTTGCTGTAGAGACTATGAAAGGCTTAGCTGTTTTGATAGGTGATATCGGGATGGGAAAGACAACTCTTGCAAGAAGAATGCTTGACAATCTCCCTGAAGAAGAGTATGAGGCATCTCTCCTTGTTATTATTCATCAGGGTATAACTGCAGACTGGCTCCTGAGACGGATTGCAATACAACTTGGGGTTGAAAAACCGACCACTGATAAAATTTCCCTTCTTACCCAGCTGTATGACCGGCTGATGATCCTCTATGAAAAGAAAAAGAAGGCTGTTGTTCTGATTGATGAGGCCCAGATGCTGAGGAGCAAAGAGTTGATGGAGGAATTCAGGGGGTTTCTTAACCTGGAAACGCCGGAGAGAAAACTTATAACATTTGTGTTTTTGGGTCTTCCGGACATTGAAGAAACGCTGAAACTTGATGAACCGCTTGCACAGCGGGTTGCATTGAAATACAGGTTAGAGCCGTTTAATGAAGAATCAACAGAGGCTTACATAAATCACCGTCTGCGGGTCTCAGGCGCGCAGAGGGAACTTTTTACAAAAAAGGCAATACATAATATCCATCTCTATTCAAAAGGCCTGCCCAGAACAATAAATACACTTTGCGATAATTCTATTTTTGAGGGTTTTTTGCTAAAAGCAAATACCATAGATGAAAACATTGTCCAAAACATAGCTATTGATCTTGGTTATGTCCAAAGGGATAAACGCAAATTAGAGACTACTGATGAAAAATCTGAATATGGACAACGGCAACAGAATATTTTGCCGTCCCGGGAAGGAAGACCTCCTGAAGCGAAATCTGCATTACAAACAGAACAAAAGAGGGAAGTTAAGAAGATTGATGATACCGGGGACGAAGAAATAGATTTGATTCTTGGCAAAATTAACGAAAGAAAGTAAAAATCTACACCTTTTTAACTACTAACCGGTAAATGTTTTCTTCTTTTACCATTTCAAGGATTTCATGCCCGTCGTTTTTCAGGCTGGATGGAACATTGCGGATCGGTTCGCCATCGTCCAGATATATTGTGATAATGCTTCCTTTATCCAGGGGCTCTAAAAATAATTTTGCCTTAACATAATTGTAGGGGCAGGCTATGCCCTTTAAGTCCAGAAGATGTGTTGATTGAATTTTATTCTCTTCCTGCTTGATCTCGGACGGAAATCTGAAATTTGGATCCATCTGTTTATACAGGGTTTTTACAGTTAAATAAAATTCTTCTGCTGAACTTAAAATGTCCGTTTTTTCATTATCGCTTAAACCGTTCAGGATCTTTCCGTAAATTTCAACTATTTTGAGCCAGCGTTTATCAACAATTCCCTTATTAACAAATTCATTGATAAAGGACTCAATAACCTCGCTGTCACTTTTGGGTTCAAGCCCCTTGACTACCTGTAATGCGCGTGCAGTGTAAATAAGGGAATCTTTTAAATAGTTCGTGCGGGCACCGGGTTCTTTTGCAAGAGCAAGGTTCTTGTCAGCTTCAGTTAAATCTGCTTCTATCAGGTCCAGTACGCCTGCACCGCATTCTCCGGGCCCGATTCCTGCCAGCGAAAAATCCTCTGTTTTACCCCAGTCTTTGTAATAATCCGAATTCTGATCGTAATCCGGTATATACGAATGCTTGTTTATCAATTCCCGCATGATTGCAATTCCTTCTTTCTGAAGGAATTCATATACAGTAGGATGATTATTCACTTTATCCTGAACGTTATAAAAATATTCCCGTAGCAGAGAAGGAATCGCTCTGGCCGGAACGACGCCCACTTCCTGAGAAAACCTGGTAATGTTTTCGCCTGTTCTGCCGCCCAGCAGGATTTTGTAAAGGGGGACCGGGCGGAGGGATACTTTTCTCGTAAGTCCTGAAAGCCCGATTATGCCCAGTACATGCTGTCCGCAGTTATTCGGACATCCGCTTATCTTTAAGTTAAATACCTTCAGATTTTCCATCTTCAGATGATTTTGCTTCAATTCATCTGAAATAGCCCTTGCAAGCGCCGGTGAATTGCAGATGCCGAGGTTGCATGTTGCCGCCCCTTTGCATACCACCAGTTTCAGCGCTGCTGCCGGATTGAAAAAGCCCGGATCGGGAAGAATCTCTTTCAGCCTGTTAAACAAAAGGGGGATTTTTTGTCCCGGAATATTGCAAAGGAGAAGATTCTGATTTTGTGTAGTTCTGAATTCAATATCTTGAACGATCTCCTCCAAACTCGCTATTTCTTCCAAAGATCTGTCTGTTATGTCTCCCTGGGGTATATGCAATTCAATAAGGTAATATCCTGGATGCTTTTGGGGTGAGACGCAATTCTTTAGAAAATCTCCAAAATTTTTGTCGGTTAAGCTGCGCTCGTTTAAATTCATTTGCTCCAGTGGCATCAGTTCCTTGCGCTCCACTTCCCTCAATGCCGCATATTCGCTTTCCTGCAGCATGTTTAACTCCCGCTCATATAATTCCCTGAACCTGGCAAAACCAATATCCTGAATAAGAAACCTTAACCTGTTTCTGTGCCTGTTAAGTCTGTCGCCGTGTTTGTTATAGGTGAGCATAACGGCTTTTATCACATATGGGACCCTGTCTGCGGTTATAAAATCCTCCAGAACTTGGCCAATAGCAGAAAATGCTCCCATTCCTCCTCCGCAATAAACCTTGAATCCCTCAGCGCTCTCTCTTTCGGTTGCTATTAAGCCTACATCGTTTACAAGAGCGTATGCGCAGTCTGTGCTGCATCCCGAAAAGGCTATTTTAAATTTTCGTGGCAGTTTTCCTGCCGAGATCGGGTCTTTCAGGAGATATTCGGTTATTCCGACTGCGTATCTTCTGATATCAAAAATCTCATTCTTGCAAAGCCCTGAGAGGTAGCAGGCGCTGATATTCCGCACGGTGTTTCCGCCGCCGCCAATGGTTGATAAATCGTAATCTTTCAGGTATTCCAGGATCTTTATGCTGTCCTCATAGGAGATTCCATGCAGTTGGATGTCCTGCCTGTCAGTGATGTGTATGCGCAGATTGAATCTCCCTGCAAGATTTGCCAGCGCCTTCAGCTGAGAAGATATGACACCTCCGGCAGGGATGCGGACCCTTCCCATTAACTGCGCCGATGCCCGCTGGGAGTAAAACCCAAAAGGGACCCTGATTCCTTTGAATCTGTTTGGCGAAATTTTCCCTTCTAAATACTCATTCAGGGCATCACGATATTTATCAATCATGTTTATTAAATCTTTTGGCAGTTTAAACATTACCATCTCCTTTTTACCAAAAAAATTATAAATTAAAAAGTTAAGAGAGGCAACTAAAAAACTCTTTTAAAAGAATGACAATGTTTATTGTAACGTTCTAATATTAGAAAATGCGAAATACCAAAAAAATATCTGGGGGTGTCAGTCATGGGCGGATTAAATAATGCTCAGCAGGCATATCTGAAAGGGAAATTTGGTTATCGCGCAACTTTTGACATAAGGGAGCGCAAACTTTATGGCAACGACATTGCGGCAATGCCGGGTTTATTCAGACCGCTTATTGGGAATACAATCCCGGATGCAGTCGTTCACCCCGAAAACGAGGCAGAACTTATTGAACTTGTGCGCTGGGCATCCGCAAATAGAATTCCGCTTACTCCGCGGGGCAAGGCAACCCCGAAGATGTAGTTCCTTTGATTATGCAACCCCTTATAGATTATTTGAAAGGAAAGAAAAGACAGTATAATCTTAACGCTTTCACCTCTTAGAAAATTTTTAAAAACTGCAAAATATTTTTCAAATTCCCGATAAATAATATATATGAGGATTCCCTGTTTATGCATGTTGTTTTTTCTATCCTGCTATCAGATAATAAAACCTCAGGATAAGGCGTTGCTTTGCAATGACAGGGGGCTGGAGTTGCTTGGGGCAAGCAAGTTTAAGGATGCAATTGAACAATTTACTTATGCTGTTGAGATAAGCCCTGAATTCGCCGGAGGATGGAACAATCTTGGCCTTGCCTATTTTTATTCGGGAGATAATGAAAAAGCTGTTGCTGCTCTGAAAAAGGCACTTGAATGCGACTATAAATTTCCGGAGGCGCGGAATAATCTCGGAGTGGTACTGAAGAATTTAGGCAGCACAGAGGAAGCAAAGACCGAATTTAAGCGCGCAACAAAACTGAATAAGGATTATGCAGACCCGTATTTTCACCTTGGTGTTATTAATGGAGAGGAGAATAAATGGGAGAAGGCCAGGGAATATTTTGAGAATGCTTTGGACAGGGAGCCGGATTTTGTTGAGGCAGGGAAAAATCTGGGGATAACCTATATAAGGCTGGGAATGATTGAGAATGCGATTACAAGGTTGAGGCTTACATTGGCGGAGGCAGACAGCGATGATCTGCATGATGCTCTTGGATATGCATTATTTTTAAAGGGTGATTTTGCGTCTGCGCTGGAAGAGTTTGACAGGGCAATAGCCGTTGACAGCAATAACCAGGCATATCGTTTGCACAGAGGCATTGTTTTGATTGAGATTGGAAGGATGGGGGAAGCGCAGCAGGAGTTTTTGAAAGCCAGGAATTCAGTCGGTGGCATGGATTCGCCGGTTATTTTGCTTTCCCTTATTAAACTGCGCAGCGGTGACAGGGAAGGAGCCAGAGCCTTCCTTACAGAACTTAAAGTCAATATTTTATTGGATGGAATTAAAGGTGACAGGCTTACATTGGAATATGCAAAAAGGCTTATTGGCGAGTTGGATAAATGAAGGATAATTCTATTACAAAAAGATTTCAGCGTATTCTCGGGGTGCTCCGTAGTTCGGATGGGGATGGGTTGATAAAAATATCCATAGCACTTGATAAAGGCGACAAAGATTTTAAATACCCGCTTAAAGATTTGGTTGTTTCAATAGGCAGGGGCAGGGAGAACGATATTATGATTGATGACAAATCTGTTTCAAGAACCCATGCAAGGATCAGGGAAAACAATGGTAAAATATTCATAATTGATGAAAACAGCACTAATGGGATAATAGTAGATGGAAAAAGAATAGATGGCAATTATGAGACAGATCTGCCCGTAGTTTTTAAAATTGGAAATGTTAGTGGTTCAATTATTCCCGTTGCCGGAGAAAATTTTTTGGAAGATAACACTAAAAATAAACTGAATGCAAAATATGCCCTCATCGCGGTTATTACAGGTATTCTTGCTATTACCGCCGGAATTGTTCTTGTTATAATGGTCTTATAGCAAGTATTTCATTATTCGCAGAAAGCAAGAATCATTTTGGGACGGTATAGCGATATGCCATTTCTCTGAGCGCCGAAATTCTCTTGACAACAGGCGGATGGGAAGAGAATATTTCAGCAACTATTCCCTCTTTGTTATTCAGTCTTCTGCCCAGAGGATCAATAATGCAAAGATGAGCGGTTCCATAGGATATGCTTCTGGTTGGTTCTGCCGAAAACTCAATCTTTTTCAATGCCTCTGCAAGCGCAAGCGGGTTCCTTGTCAGTTCCGCTCCGGAGGCATCAGCAAGAAATTCTCGTTTTCTGGAAACCAGCATGGCGAGGATCTGGGCAATAATTGGCGCAAGGATTACTGCAACCAGCCATATAATTAACAATAATGCACCAGCGCCGCCCTTTCCAAATTTGCTTTTTCTAACGCTTTTACTGCTGAACCAGAATCCCCGTTTCGCCCATTCGCTCAGCAGGGCTATGCCTCCTACAAGCGCCGCAATTACTGTCATAAGCCTTGTATCGTAATTTTTAATATGGCTTATTTCGTGTGCCACCACTGCCTGTAGTTCCTCCCGGTTAAGTTTATCAAGAAGTCCGGTGGTTATGGCAATGACCGAATTTGACTGGTCTGTCCCTGCAGCAAACGCATTTGGATCTGGATCGGCTATCACATATGCCCCTGGTTTGGGCAATCCTGCTGATATTGCCATTTCCTCCGTAATATTGTCAAATTGCTTTTCTTTAAAATTTGAAATATCAACAGGCTGGGCATAGGTGGCAGATATGACCGGATTTGCACCGTCTTTGTAACTTATGTAGGCGCTGAACCCGGCTACTCCTATTGCAAAAAGGGTTGCAAATGGAAAATAGTTGTCTGGCGGGTTAAATCCGAGAAAAAATACATCAAGCCCCAATCCCAGCAACGCAAAAAATATAATGAATACCAGGATAACAAGCCATGTCGCCCTGGTATTTTTTCCCTGCTGCTCATAGATATTTAGAGGCATTTCCATTTACTAAAGCCTGGACAGGAGCACGGAGTCAGGTATTCAGATCAACGCTTGGCGTTTCCCTTTCTTTGGCGACGGTAATTTCAAAAAGTTCAGCGTTCTTAAAATTAAAAAAAGAGGCAATTATATTTGAAGGGAAAACCTGTTGCTTGATGTTAAATTTTGTAGCAATATCGTTATAAAATTGCCTTGCAAAACCGATCTTATTTTCGGTGCTGGTTAATTCTTCTATCAGTTGTTTGACATTGTCCGATGCTTTGAGGTTCGGATAATTTTCTACAACAGCCAGCAGTTTTCCAATGGCGTTTGAGAGAACGTCCTCCTTTTTTGCAGTATCTGCTACGCCGGTTGCTCCGAGAGCCTGGCTTCTTGCCTGGATTACCTTTTCAAGGGTTTCCTTTTCAAATTTCATCTCCCCCTTAACAGAATTGACAAGGTTTGGGATGAGATCATGCCGTCTTTTCAGTTGCACATCAATCTGCTTCCAGCCATTTAACACCTGATTTTTTAACGAAATCAGTCCATTATAGGTAATAATCACCCATAGAGTAATTAATCCCGCAATTGCAAAAAAGATTGTTAACCCCATTTTAACCTCCTTTTTCTTTTATAATTCAGCCAGTAAATTCCTGTGCAACTAATGCGTCTTTTTTCTCTTCTTTTGGTAGATGTCTACAAACCTGTTGTGCTCTTTCAGCGTTTTTGAGAATTCATGTGTGCCGTCATTTCTTGATACAAAATAAAGATATGATGCATCCGCTGGATGCATCGCTGCGTTTATAGCATTAAATCCGGGATTTGATATTGGGCCCGGAGGCAATCCGCGGTAGATATATGTATTGTATGGAGATTTAATTTTCATATCGCGCTTAAGTATGTTTCCTGTAAAGTCAGGAATTGAATAGATAACGGTCGGGTCTGCCTGCAAAGGAATTTTTTTATTTATTCTGTTATGGAATACAGCGGAAACAAGTGGCATTTCCTCGTTTAGAAAAGTTTCCTTTTGAATGATTGAAGCGAGAATTACGATATCCTTGAAGTTCATATTTAATCTTGAAGTTTCTGCTGTTAAGTTTTTTGTTTTTTCGTTAAAGTTCTGGACCATTTTAAGGATTATTTCTTCCTCTTTCATATTCTTGTGAAAAATGTATGTGTCTGGGAATAAATAGCCTTCCAGTCCGTTAGATTCCAGTTTTGCTTCTTTTAAAAAATTATTATCATTTCCCAATTCTATAAATCTCTTCATTTTACCGATTCCATTTGCTGATAGCAGCATAAAAATCTGCTTAACAGTAAACCCTTCCGGAATTACAATACTATACTGTTTTATAATCCCCTTGAGAAGGATTTTTAGAACGCTATAAGGGCTCATGTCTCCTTTAAATTCATACTCGCCTGCGCGGATCTTTTTGGATGCATTAAAGATCCCGGCGAGGATTTTAAATTTCTGCTGATCCGTTATCAATTGACTGTCGTATAATTGCTTCACTATTGAATTAAATGGCTTGCCGGTCTGGATTTCTATTGTTCTTGGTTGTGTTATGTGGATCGGTCTCATAAGAAAGGCGGCGAAGGATGCTGTGAAAATCAAGAAGATAACCGCAGAAATACCGGTAAAAAGAAAGAAGAAAATCCTTTTTTGGAGAAAATCAGTCATCTTCTTGAATCTTTGCTATCCAGATACCCCTGAAGGATATAAACTGCAGCGAGTTCGTCGGCGATTTTCTTTCTCTTTGACCTGCTAAGATCGCCCTCAAGCATTGCCTTTGTTACGGCTGATGTGGAGAATCTCTCATCCCATTCCACTACCGGAATGTTCCATGCAGCTTTCAGCCTGTTTGAAAAATCCCGCGCTATTTTTACCATGGGACTCTCATGACCATTCAGACTCAAGGGCAAGCCGATTACCACCATGGAGACGCCTTTCCCATTTGAAAGTTCGGTTATCTCCTTAATATCGTTCTTAATATTCTTTCTTTCAATGGTTTTGAGCCTTTGCGCTGTTATACCCAGTGCATCGCTGATTGCCACACCTATTCTTTTTGTGCCTATGTCAAGACAAAGTGTTTTCATTTTTTAAATGTTATCACGAATTTCAGGCATTGGCAATATAGAAACGAGTGTTAATCTACAATGCAGGGATAGGGGGGCAGATATTTGAAATGTAATCTGAGATAGAATATAATTAACCCCTATGCAGGAAATAATGTATCACGATTTTGGAAGCGAGTGGGGCGAGAGCCATTGGTGGTTTCAGGGAAGGATTAAGATTGTAGATTTTATTTTCCGGGAATTATCCCTTCATGACAGAAACATGAAAATCCTTGATATTGGATGCGGTACAGGGGTGATGCTGCCCCTTCTTTCCAGGTATGGCATGGTGGATGGGCTTGATTCATCGGAAATAGCAATTGATTATTGCAGAAAAAAGAATATTGGGGGTGTTAATCTTATTGCCGGCTCGTTTCCTGACGCTCTCCCAGCAGGCGCGCAATATGATCTTGTGACCATTTTTGATGTCATTGAACACATTGAAGACGATATTGGCATGTTCAAGGATATACATTGTTTGCTCAAGCCGGGCGGACTATTAGTCTGCACTGTTCCTGCCTATAAATTTCTATGGGGGCCGCATGACATGTTAAATCAGCATAAAAGAAGGTATACGAAAAAATCTATTGTCAAAAAAGCCCAGGAAGCAGGTTTTGAGATTAAAAGGGCATCATATTTTAATACATTTCTTTTTACACCTATTGTGTGCGTTAAACTTTGGAGAAAAATCAGAACGGGATCACCGGAAAAACTCTCAGATTTGAGATTGTTAAGGAACAAAACATTGAATAATCTTTTTGAAGCAATTTTTTCAAGCGAAAAGTTCGTTCTCAAATATATTAATATGCCTTTCGGGCTTTCTCTTTTTATTGCAGGCATTAAGAGAAAATAAAAAATTCTTCAGGAAAGCGAGAGTGTGAATTTTAATATATAGTATACAATCCATGCGGCCAACGCAGTAAATGGAATAGTAAAGATCCATGCCATGATAATGTTCCGCGCTATTCCCCAGCGGATCGCAGACAACCGTACTGTTGATCCAACTCCTATAATGGCTCCGGTAATGGTATGAGTGGTGCTTACGGGGATTCCGGCCAAAGCAGTGAACAACAACGTGAAAGCAGAGGCTGTTTCTGCACAGAAGCCTCCGATTGGTTTAAGTTTGGTTACATTTAATCCGAGTGTTTTTATTACTCGCCAGCCTCCGATCATTGTCCCCATGGCGATGAAAAAATGGCATAATAAAACCAGCCAAAATGGTACATGAAAATTCTGGCCCAAATAGCCGGATGAAAATAGTAAAACGGCGATAATACCCATTGTTTTTTGTGCGTCATTAGTCCCATGCCCGAGACTATATCCAGCTGCCGAAAACAACTGGAGTATTCTGAAGTGCTTATCCACCTTGCTTGGCGCTTGACGATGGACAATCCATAATGTGATTACCATAAAAGTAACCCCAAGAATAAACCCTAAGAAAGGGGAAAGAAGAATAAATAAAAGAATTTTATTTAATCCTGTTGTGATAATTGCACTTGTTCCTGTTTTTGCTATGGCAGCACCAATCATGCCGCCAACAAGGGAATGCGATACGCTTATTGGCATGCCAATGTGCGTGGCGATGGCTGTCCACAAAATTGCTCCAATAAGTGCTGAAAGTATAAGATATTCATTTACTATTAAAGGGTCAATAACTCCTTTGCCTATTGTAGTTGCTACCTTTACGCCAAAACCAAAGGCGGCAACAAAATTAAAAAAAGCTGCCCAGGCAACAGCAAGTTTAGGAGTCAATACTTTTGTGGAGACTACAGTTGCAATTGAGTTTGCGGCATCGTTCATGCCGTTGTAAAAATCAAATATAAGAGCTATTCCTACAATAAAAAGTATAAATATAAAATGCGGATCAGGCATTTTTCAAGACTATGCCTTCAATAATATTTGCCACGTCCTCGCATCTGTCAATAGAAAACTCTATCGTCTCGTATATCTCTTTCAATTTTATTATGGTTATCGGGTCAGATGTGTTTAGGAAAAGGTTTGCTATTGCCTTTCTAAGCAACTGGTCACCCTCATTCTCTAACCTGTTTATTTCAATGCACTTTGCGAGAATTATCTGGGAATTTTTTAAGTTTTTGAGTTCTTTTATTGCCAGTCTTAATTCTTTTACTGCTTTCAGAAGAGTGTATGCAAGTTGCTTGACTTCTTCATTGGGTTTCTCTATCCTGTACAACCATATTCTCTGTGAAACCGCTTCAACAAAATCAAGGATATCATCCATTTTGGTGATTAATTCATGAATATCCTCGCGGTCAAACGGAGTTATAAAGGTTTTATTCAGTTTTTCAATAGTGCTATGGGTTATATTGTCCGATTCGTGTTCAATATCCTTTATTTTACGGACTTTTGTTTCAATATCGGTAAAGTTATCCAGCAGTTCAATAAGGGCAACAATGCCGTTTTCAATTTTCTCGCCAGCATTTTCAAAAAATTCGAAGAATTTTTCTTCCCGTGGGAAAAATCTCATTGTTTGATAATATTTTTTCGGGGCATAATTGTCAAGTATTAAACGAAGTGATTATTTATTTGACCACCATAGACCTTGTGCTATACTGCGAAAAGTCTAATGGTTGCTAAAAACTTTAAACACTGGATCCTGCTCTGTACAATGGTGTTAATTTCCGTTGCGTGGATTGCTGCCCATCATTCCGGAGTGGTTCTCCCGATATCACTCAAGGCGCTCCTGCCGGGGATGGCTGTATTTGCTGCCGCATTTATACTGTCCTGGGGGGCTGAACTCGCAATGCTTGATATTCCTGGAGCGCTTGCCTTTGCGTTTCTTGCTGTTATTGCAGTTCTTCCGGAGTATGCTGTGGACATTTATTTTGCATGGACTGCAGCTAAAAACCCCGAATATGTGGCCTATGCAACGGCAAACATGACTGGTGCAAACAGGTTGCTTATTGGTTTTGGCTGGCCTGTTATACTTTTTGCATATTGGCTTAAGAGGAAGAAAAATGAAATAATACTTGAGAAAAATCAAGGGCTTTCTTTATCGGTTCTGTTTTGTGCGACGGTTTATTCCTTTCTCATTCCTATAAAGGGTTCTCTATCTATGTTTGATGCTCTTGTTCTCATAACAATTTTTGTCGTGTATATTTATAAAGTATCCAGAACACATTTGGTTGAACCGGAACTTGAGGGGATCACTGAGATAATCGGTTCATGGAGTTTAATACCAAGAAGAACAGCTACAATCCTGTTTTTTGTCCTTGCCGGGTATACAATTTATGTTGCGGCAGAGCCATTTGCTGAAGGTCTATTGGAAGTAGGGCGGCATTTTGAAATAGAAGAATTTATTCTGGTGCAATGGCTTGCTCCACTTGCTTCAGAATCTCCTGAATTTATAATAGCAATCTTGTTTGCGCTAAAGGTTAACCCCCAGGGCAGTTTCACCACGCTTATTTCTTCAAAGATTAACCAGTGGACATTGCTTGTGGGTATGCTGCCTCTTGCGTACATTCTCTCCCTCGGGGATATCGGGGTTATGCATCTGGATTTTAGACAGAGGGAGGAGATTTTCCTGACCTCGGCGCAATCGTTGTTTGCGATTGTCCTTCTTGCCGATTTCAAATTTACAATACGGGAAGCTATGGTTCTCTTTCTGTTGTTTGCAACTCAGCTGTATTTTGTATCTTCAACCAGCAGGTTAATCTACGCAATTTTTTATATTCTCCTTTCTATTTTAATCTTTGCTTTTCTTGCAAAAAAGAGAGCAGGGATGTTTTCGCTGTTTGGAAAAGAGAGAAAATTTTAAATTTTTATTAAAGAATTTTTGGTAGCGGGGTCCGGATTTGAACCGGAGACCTTCGGGTTATGAGCCCGACGAGCTACCAGACTGCTCCACCCCGCAGCAAGAATGAAATTTAATATATTACTACGCTGAATCAATGTCAAGTATATTCTCTGGTTGGGATTATTTGAACAATATTTTAAGCGGACTTGCCCTATCCGGGAATTTTAAAGTGTTTTTCTATCTCTTCGTTTGTCTCTTTTAAAAGCCTCAAACTTTCATTGTAATTATGGATTCCCTTGCCCTCACCGGTTGCCTTTAATATCAGATTTGCGTTTTTGAGAAGTTGAATGATCTTATCCGGCAGATCTTGCCCCAATAATTTTTTCCTGTCTATCAGTTCATTTAATTTACTTATATTCAAAATAAGCATGGTCTCGGCATTCAGCAGTTCTTTCTCCCATTGAATAAGAATTTTTTCGTAATTCTTATCATGGCACTCGGTGCATTTCCCTTTAATTGTTTCAGCAGTATGAGTTTTTTCCTGCAGATTATGACATCCATCACAGTACACTCCGCCCGAGAACATCGGATCTGGCTTGATTTTTTTATGGGCTAAATTACCACGGTACAGTGAAACCTGAAACGGATGGCACTGCGCACAGTTGAGATTCTTCCCGCTGTGATGGCAGTTCATGCAGCCCTCTTTTGTAATAATTCTCATTTTGTGCTTTTCCGGAGAATGACAGGTTGCACAGCCCAGTCCCATATCCTCAGCATGGAGTTTGTGAGGGAATTCAATGTGCATATCTTCAAAGACCTTTTTCTCTGGAAGACCGATACGGGTGTGACACAACCTTGAGCAATAGCTATCCTGTCCCCTTAGAATTTCTGGTCTGGAAATGTGGGCCGTACTCTGTTTGAGAGCCTTTTTTGCAATCTCAACCTGGTCAAGGGCTGATGAAAGTAATTTTACCGAATATTCCACATTGTGGACACCCTTTCCATTTTTTACAAGATTGTAGTTGAATATAGCATCCTCAAAGAGTCCCTTTGTTCCCTCGTGTTTTTTATTTTTCAGGTTTATCCTGCCTTTCAGGAGTTCAGCCTCTTTAATGTAAGGATAAACAAAGTTGAGAGAACTATTTATTTCTCTGACCCAGTCATCAAGCATAAGATCATACCCTTTGCCGTGGCAATTTACGCAGGTTTTTCTTACCCCGGTTAATCTTGATTGTTCTGTAGTCTTTTTTGTTGCCGAATGGGTGTGACAGCCGTCGCAACTTACCTGTGCGGCGAACATCCTGCTGGGCGTATCTGCAACGCCCTTTCCGCTGACGCCCATGTAAAGCTCTTTCTGCGGGGAGTGCTTAAGTTCGTGGCAAGACTTGCATTGGACTTCAAATGGTTGGGTAAGGCGTATGCTTCCATGGTTAATCTCGGTATGGCAATCAAAACAATAAATCTCTCTTTTTGTTACGTGGACCTTATGTAATTCTTGAAATGTTAGAGAATTTTTATCCTTCTCCACATGGCACGAATGACATTTTTCCTTAGGGACGCTTCCATTCCCGGATGCTACCTCAGTATGGCATTGATTGCATGGAACACCTATTCTCAGATAAGATTCGTGAGAGAAGGAAAAACCCTCGTGTTCAACAATCTTTGTTGGCGTGCCATGACAGGATGGACAGCCTGTTACAGATTGCCCCTTTTCAGCACCCTTGAAGTGGCACAGGAAACAGACCTTTTCCGTGACAGAGAGATGATTGCCCTGCACGATCTGCGAATGGCATGAGGCGCATCTCAGCTGTTCACCCCTTTTGGTTTTTTCTATGTGGCTTTTATGGTCAAATGATATAGATCCTTTGAATGCTACTTTACCATTGTCTAAATACCCGGAATGACAGCCCTGTTTCATGCAGGAATTGTCATTTACGATAGCATGAGGTTTTGGATTGTAGGTGCCTGTAAAATATTTCAGGATTGCAGTACTTATAAATCCGAATCTGTACGGATGGCATTTAATGCAGGTTGTATCTTGGTGTGAGGATGTTTTCCAGTTTTCATAATATGGTTTCATTATATGACAGATATTACACGAGCGTGGGAAGAAAGACCCGGCAAAAAATGCGATATTGACTGTTATTAATCCGCCGACAAGAATTACTGTTGCAATGACCAGCGACCTGAAGGTGTTTGACCTTATATGCCACCATGCGGTTATTCTGTCAATCAGTATTCTATGTATTTTCTGTGTCATTGCTCTTCTCAACCTGATGCTGGTTTTCTTTCTGTTTCATCAGTTCGGCATATTCAAGGGGGTGCTCTTCCATCATCTCATCTTTTGGTATTCTGCCATGGAGCCATAGAAGACTACCGGGAAATTTATCCGGATTGAAATGTACATTGTAGAAATGCCAGATTACAATAGCGAGGGTTGCCAATACTGCTTCATCACTATGGGCTTCCTTTGAGGCATCAAGGGCAAATTTTGGCAAAAACATAAGGGAAATATCCTGAAACCACAAAAGCGCTCCTGATCCGATCATTATTACGCATCCCCAGTAAACAGCCCAATAATCAAATTTTTCAACATAGGAAAATCTTCCGAATTTTGGTCTATCATCACTCAGTCCGAAGAAATATTTCAGGTTCCAGATTACATCTTTTATATCTTTTGGCATTGGCAGGAGCAGCAAAAAGTCCCTTCTTCCGTCCCTGTGAAGAATCGTATACAGCGTGTGATATACCATGAATAAGATAAGAATAACAGCTGCGAATCTATGAAAAAATCTGCTGCTTTCAATTCCGCCGAATAGATCCACGAGAAAGGCGAATGGTGAAAACGCCGGAAATTTTAAAGGCAATCCTGTCAGTATCAATAGTATAACGCTTGAGAACAACATCATGTGCTGGATCCTAAAATGTATATTGAATCGCAGAAAGGTTTCCTCTGCTGTTTTTTCCTCTTTCTTTGCTATTTCGGCAATTTCCTTTTGAGATTTAGCTGCGGCTCTTATGGCTTCATCCACCAATTCCTGCTTCAGTCTTCCGATCTTCCTGGGAAGGATTTGATTTAAGCGGTTTACCGTGGACTGAAGGATCTTTTCTTTGGTCTCCGCCGGAATCTCTGTTTTGCTTTTCTTCAGTTTGGCCTGAATTTCTGAAATCACATCATTTTTAAGCTGTTCAGCAATAAGTTCATTTCTGCCTGCTTCAACTGCCAGCGCAGACTCTTTTTTTATATTTTCTTCTTCTGTTCCCGCCATTCTTTTGATCTCCTGTTTAAATCAAGAATAATATGAGCAATAAGCGCAATGATTGTGAGAAGCGTTAAATATTTAAAAAAGAAAGCCACATAATATATTATGCCTGACTGTTTGCTTTTTGGATTTACATGCATCTTTCCCTTTGCATAGTTTATATTTGCCCCCGGATGACAGTTGGGTTGGCCACATGTGGATGGAATATTTTTAATATTTACCGGCGATGACGGGTCTTCTGACGGCGCAATATTATGTTTCCCGTGACAAGATGCACAATTAGCAACAGTTTTTGACCCGAACTTTACCGCAATTCCGTGGAAACTGTGTTCGTATGTGGATACCTGCGATGTTTCTATGCCATACTTGCCGACGATTTCAACAGAGTTGTGACAGTGGGAGCATGTCTTTACTATGTTAACGGGGTTAACCATTGACTTTGGATCCGTGTGCTCCAGAATTTTATGTTCGCCATGGCAATCAGTGCAGTTTGGCGCCTCGATTCTATGCTCAAGCAGGAGTGCCTTGCCGTGAATGCTCGTTATATATTGAGCGTAAATGTCAATATGACACCCGCCGCATGTTTTTGCTACATTGGATTTGTGCACTTTGGACAGAACATCCTTTGTATGCTTACTGTCATGGTTGCCATGACAGTCCTGGCAGATCGGCGCTTTGCGATTACCTGATTTAACTGCCCTGCCATGTATACTCTCCTGATATTCAAGGTATTTATCGGATTGGGGCGCTCCATCCGGGTTGCCCTTGAAGTGACATCTTATACATTTCACTTTTTGCGGTATCTGCTTATGGG
>Ga0209321_10000638_pt1 | contig 23325 bp, 17 predicted proteins | sample Rifsed16ft4_FD_184012 | JGI IMG/M metagenome (GOLD analysis project Ga0209321, IMG submission 184012) | Soil microbial communities from Rifle, Colorado, USA - sediment 16ft 4 - CSP-I_5_4 (version 2) | ecosystem: Environmental > Terrestrial > Deep subsurface > Rock core/Sediment | place: Rifle...
CCCTGCCTGCGTGCCAACAGTTCTGTAGTATCCTGATACATCAAATAACCACTCCGGCAGGCAGGCGTTTCCAACGGATGGCGGCGTCACGAGCCCATCCTCAGCTCCTCTCACCCCTCCTGCCCATTTGCCCATACAATAAGCCCCGGCTGGTTGGGGTTGTCGAGGTCTTCGTGGCGGGGGAGGACCCGGATCGTGTGCCCCAGGCGCCCGCTTGTCTCCAGGGTGATCGACCCGACATATTCGGTCTTTGATCCCTGTTTTTTTCCGGTGCTCCTCATGAGGGCGATCTTGGGATGCTCAATATCGCCTTTGGCGTTGAGAACCCCGTACCATATGTCGACGAAAACGTCATTCGGGGTAAGGTCGCCAAGCTCAAGGGAGGCTCTCACAGTCACGGATTCGCCCACTCTCAGCCTGTCGGCTTTTTCGATTGTCACGTCGCCTACTTCTATGTCTTCCCATGCGTCGGTTACCCGCTCTTTCCAGGCGGCCAGCTCTTTTGCCTTTCTGAAACCGTCTGTCTGCAGGGAGGCCGACCGGACCTGCGCGGTAAGGTACATTTTGTCCATGTACTCGCGCACCATTCGGTTGGTGTTGAACTGCGGCCCGATCGCCTTCATTGACCCTTTCATTCTGCTTATCCACTCGCGCGGGAGGTCGTCAACGCCCCTTCTATAGAAGAGGGGGACGATTTCCTTCTCGAGAAGGTCGTAGAGAGCGTTCGATTCCACATCGTCCTGGAATTTCTCTTCGGTGTATTCTTCACCCTTCCCGATGGCCCAACCCGTGTTCACGTTGTACGCCTCATCCCACCATCCGTCGAGGACGCTGAGGTTGATCGCGCCGTTCAATCCTGCCTTCATGCCGCTGGTGCCGCTCGCCTCCAGGGGCCTGCGCGGGGTGTTGAGCCAGATATCCACTCCCTGGACCATGTATCTCCCGACGACCATATCATAGTCTTCGAGGAACACCATATGGTTCCGAATGCCGTTCATCCGTTCGAAGTGGATGATCTGGCGGATCAGGTCCTTCCCCGGATTGTCAAGCGGGTGGGCCTTTCCCGTAAACAGGATCTGGACAGGCCGATCCTTGTCGGTGAGGATTTTTGTGAGACGTTCTGCGTCCTTGAGAATAAGCGTTGCACGTTTATAGGTGGCAAAACGCCGGCCGAAACCGATTGTTAACGCATCAGACTTGAGGACCTCCCTTGCCCGCTCGACCTCCACCGGAGGTGCGCCCCGGGCTTTCAGCTGGCTGGCGAGGCGTCCCCGCGCAAAGGCGACGAGCCTCTCTCGCCGCCGCTCGTGTGTCCGCCAGAGCTCCTCGTCGGGAATCTGGTCGACGCGCGACCATAAAGCAAGGTCGCCGCCGTCGTCACGCCACCGCGGGCCAAGGTACCGGTCGTACAGACCGGCCACGTCCCTGCTGATCCATGACGGCCCGTGCGTCCCGTTCGTAATGGAGACGATCGGCAGATCATCCATCGGAATATCGGGCCACACATTCTTCCACATGGTGCGCGAAACTCTGCCATGGAGCTTGCTGACCGCATTGGACTTTCCGGCCATTCGGAGCGCCAGGACGGTCATGCAGAAGTGCTCCTCCATGCTTTCCGGGTTCTGGCGGCCAAGGCCGAGGAAGTCCTTTTCGTTGAGGCCGAGCTGAGAGCGGAACCCGGAGAGGTATCTCGACATCAGCTCGGGCGAGAAGAAGTCGTTTCCCGCAGGCACGGGTGTGTGGGTCGTGAAAACGATGCCCGACCCGGCGGCCTCTTTTGCCGCGGCAAACGGGAGCTTGTGCTCCTTCATCAGATCGCCGCAACGCTCAAGGCACAGAAATGCGGAGTGGCCTTCATTGAGATGGTACACCCCAATATCGATCCCCAGCGCCTTGAGGGCGCGATAACCGCCGATTCCAAGAAGTATCTCCTGCTGAATCCGCATCTCCCTGTCGCCGCCGTATAATTGATCGGTGATCTTCTGGTCCTGTCGGGGATTCTGGGGGATGTTGGTGTCGAGCAGATAGAGGGGAATGCGCCCGACCCGCACCAGCCAGATCTGCGCGGCCACGGAGCGGCCGGGAAGTTCGACGGATATGGTCAGGGGTTTGCCGTCTTTCTTCTGCAGCTCGACAGGGAGCGTATAGAAGTCGTTCTCGGGGTATCGTTCCTGCTGAAAGCCGTCGGCGTTCAGATACTGCCGGAAATATCCCTGCTGATAGAGCAATCCGACGCCCACGAGCGGGAGTCCGAGGTCGCTTGCCGACTTGAGATGATCACCGGAGAGGACGCCGAGGCCTCCCGAATAGTTCGGTACGCACTCCGTGAGGCCAAACTCAGCCGAAAAATACGCAATGCGGGTCTTAAAGATCTCGCCGTACGTCTTCTTGAACCAGCAGGAACTCGCCTCGCGGTATTTCTTGAATTTCTCGTATCCCCGCTCGACCTGGGCCAGGTAGGCCTCGTCACGCGCAGCGTTGTTGAGCCGTTCCTGCTTGATGCTTCCCAAAAGGCGGACAGGATTATGCTGTGCTTGTTCCCAGAGATCGGGGTCGAGCCGAATGAAGAGCTCCATGAGGTCGCTGTCCCACACCCATGCGAGGTTGTTTGCCAGTTCGAGCAGGCATTCCAACCCGGGTGGAATGGACGGGTCAACGGTATAGGTTTGGATCGGTCGTATCATAGGGTAAACCCTTCCGAAAGAGGCTGCAGGTATAAGGGTTGGCAAGGGAAAGAGAGGTGAAACGAAGATCGTCCGTCTGCTTCATAGGAAGCCTGATTGTCGGAGAGAGCGATAGAGGGAACTTCATCGCTTCAGCAAGGTTACGGAGGATTAGGAAGAAATGCCAGAGGATGGAAAACAGGAAAAATGTTGAATAATTCTCCCCCTTTCCTTCCTTGTCCCCCCTTGTTGTCATCCTGAACGAACGCTTGCCCTGATGTTGAGTCTTCGTGAATGCTCCAGCCTCCCTCTCCGTTTTCTTTGTTGTCATCCTGAGCGAACGTTTTCTCTGATGTTGAGTCTTCGTGAATGCTTCAGCATCCCTCTCTGTTTCCTTTGTTGTCATCCTGAGCGAACGCTTTGCGTGTGAGCGAAGGATCTGGAAACCGCGGGACTTCTTGGGTGTTTTCCGGATCCTTCGCTCGCCCTCAGAAGACCTCTTTGTGCTCGCTCAGGATGACAAAAGCGGCAGGCTAGTACCAATCCTGGCTCAAATCGCGCCAGTCCGGACTCATTTTCTCTATCAGGGCAACTTTCTTTGAGCGCCGCCATCCCTTGAGTTCCTTTTCCCTCATGATGGCCTCAGCAATGTCGCCGAATTCTTCAAAGTACACAAGCTTCACACAGTTGTATCGTTGTGTGAAGCCGCGGATGAGCTTCTCTTTGTGTTCTTGGACGCGTCTTTCAAGGCTGTTGGTTACCCCCACGTAGATTGTAGCATTGGCCATACTTGCCATGATGTACACGTAATACGTCTTCATGATCCCCCCAGTATTCTTTTTCCTTCAGTCTTTTCTCTTTTCCTTGATGTGTGGGGGGAGTCTCCATGATCGCACCGGTATCCCCCTTCTTCTTCCCTTGTTGTCATCCTGAGCGAACGTTTTGCGTGTGAGCGAAGGATCTGGAAACCGCGGGACTTCTTGATGTTTTCCGGATCCTTCGCTCGCCCTCAGAAGACCTCTTTGTGCTCGCTCAGGATGACAGAAGCCCGGGACTACAGTGGGGGGGGATTACCTGCCGAACAGATGGTTCCAAAGGATGGGAAGCAGAAAATACGCCCAGCTCATTCCCGCCAGCACGAGGCCGGCAAGGCCGACGACCGCCCATCCCGCCATCCTGATCTCAGCTTCGGGCTTCTTTGAATACTTGAGGGCAAGGCCGAAACCGGTAACTCCAATCACCAGGCCGAGGGCGGAGATGATTCCGAAGACGATGAGAAGAAGATTGTCAGGCATGACCATCGGCAGGCGAATCGGTGAGCCCCGGCGGCAACGGCGGCTTTTCCTTCTTGGGGAAAAGGACCGACGCAACAACCGAGAGCGTCAACACGCCGGCGACGACGCCGAGTGCAATGGCGATAGGAAGGTCATAGAAACTCTCGATCAGCATCTTTGCCCCGATGAACACAAGCACAATCGAGAGGCCGAACTTGAGGTAGTGGAACAGATCGAGCAACCCGGCGAGGGCAAAATAGAGGGCCCTGAGACCGAGGATCGCAAAGACGTTGGAGGTGTAGACGATGAACGGGTCGCGTGTGATCGCAAAGACGGCGGGTATGGAATCCAGGGCGAACACGAGGTCGGTCGTTTCGACGACGATGATCACAATAAACAACAGCGTCGCATAGACCCTCTTTTCGGCCCTGACGAAGAATTTCCCCTCATGATATCCGGCGGTGACGGGGAGTATCCTCTTGAAGATTCTGACAAAAATATTGTTCTCGGGATGAATATCCACCGTCTCGTCCTGAAAAGCCATTTTGACCCCGGTGAATACCAGGAAGGCGCCGAAGATGTAGAGGACCCAGTGGAACTGGTTGATCAAGGTCACCCCCACAAATATCAGCAGTCCCCTCATGACTAGTGCGCCGACGATTCCCCAGAAGAGGACCTTGTGCTGATACTTGCCCGGCACCTTGAAGTACGAAAAGATCATCAGGAAGACGAAGAGGTTGTCGACGCTCAACGATTTTTCGATGATGTAGCCGGTGAAGAATTGAAGGGCGACTTCGTACCCCTCGAAGATGTAGACGCCGACATTGAAGAGGAGGGAAAGGACGATCCAGAAAGCGCTCCAGAGGAGGGCCTCCTTGATCTTGACCTCGTGGGCCTGCTTGTGGAACACGCGCAGGTCGAGGACAAGCATGAAGACAACGAAGAGATTGAAAACCGCCCAGAGCCAGGCGCCGTGGTTCATTTGTTGCCCATGATAGAAATCATCGCAGAAAAGATAGCAAAAGTTTCCTTGAAATCATTGGAATTCGGTAGGAGACCTCTGAGGTTACACGGAGAACACAGAGGTGTTTTTCTCTGTGTCCTCAGTGGCTTCTTTCAACTCAGGAACGCTTGCGGGTCCAGTACCAATAGAACGGAAGGGAAATCAAAAGCAGAATGATTCCGATAACCGCATTACGGGTATCTTCGACCATCGTATTGTAGAGGAACCATGTTACGATGAGAACGAAGAGCAGGGTTGCATACGGATATCCCCATGCCTTGTACGGACGCTCGGCATCGGGCATTTTTTTTCGCAGGACGATCACACTCACGGCGGTCAAACCGTAGAAGAACCAGGAGCCAAAGACAACGTACGACGCGATCTGCTCGTACGTCCCGCTGAACGTGAGCAGACAGCTCCATATTCCCATGGCGACAATCGCGATATACGGAGAATGGAACTTCGGATGGACCTTTCCGAACGAGCGTGTCATCGCACCGTCGGCCCCGGCCGCGTACGTGGAACGCGGCCCGGCAAGAAGCATCCCGTTGGTTGAGCCAAAGGTCGAGCAAAGAATTCCAATGATGACGAGGGATGCACCGACCGGACCGAGAGCGGTGGCGGCGACATCCGCCGCGATACGCGGCGACCCCGACATGGACTCGACAGGGATGATGTACGCAAAGGCAATATTGGCTGCGAGATAGAGAATAATGACGGAGACCGTACCGATGAGGAGTGACATCGGAACGTTCCGCTGCGGATTCTTGAACTCTCCTGCCGCAAGGGTTACGTCGATCCAACCGTCATATGCCCAGAGTGCGGATATCATCGCGAGGCCGAATCCAGCCGTCAGGCTGCTTGTCCATTCATCCGGCCACCAGGGAAGGAAATTGGATGCCGATCCCATCCCCGAAAACAGGGCTGCGAGGATCAATCCCACCAGCGCAATGACCTTGGCGCTGGTGAAGATGTTCATGACCCATCCTCCAAACTGAACACCGCGAACGTTGATAAGGGTGACGACGCCAATGGTGAGCATGGCCGTGAGCTGGACCCACCCCATCCCAAAATCGAATGAAAGCCCGAGAACATGAACGGGGTAATCGAAAAAGCGCTGAGTCGGCTGGAAGGCGGGGAAGAAGTACCCAAGGAATGTGGCGAATCCGACGGCGATTGCGGCCGCAGAACCGGCTTTGTTGATGAAGAAATCGTTCCAGCTGAAGAGAAAGCCCCAGATACGCCCGAAGCTCTCGCGAAGGTAGACGTAAGGACCCCCGGCCTGCGGCAGCACGGCGCTGAGTTCGGCGAGCGTCAGGGCGCCGAACAACGTCAACATCCCTGCAACGATCCACACCAGCATGATAGGACCCATCGCCTGGAGATGGCCGGCAATCGTCGCGGGAACAATGAAAATGCCCGAGCCGATGATGACGCCCATGTGGATCGCGATTCCCTCGCGCAGGCCGAGAGCGCGGAGAAGTTGAGGTTGTGGGGTTGGTTCGGTCATCAGGGTGTGTGTATGAGTTTAAGAGTGTCTGAGTGTAAGAGCGTATGTGCTATCAGACCTTCCAATCCTCGGGGTGTTGCATCATTTTAATCAGCTTTCCTTTTATGAAAGCATACTGGTTGAACAATTCATTTGATCTTGTTGACTCCAGATAGCCGCACTCGGTTGAGAATTCAAGCCAAACCTGAGTTTCGGCAGCTTCGCTCAGGCAATCGGATAGCTTGCTTCTAAAATGAGCCGGGAAAAGTCGTTTCTCAAATGCTTCAGCAATATTTGCACAAACAGATCGGGATGATCTGCGAATCTGGTCGACAAGCGAGTATCGTTCTTCCTTTGGAAACGTTCCGGTCAATCTGAATATCTCCATCGCAGCATCAAATGCCATCTTGTACACCTAAAGATCCCCATGAGCCCCGATCCTCATTTTTCCCCCCATTCCTACTCTTACCCTCTTACTCTCTTCCCCTCGTATCCTCTCACGCCACCGCTTGGCCTTCCTCCACCTTTTTCCCAACCACCATCAGCACACCCACCATCACCGCAGTTCCAACAAGGATCGATAACCAGGGAGAGAATCCGAATGCGGTCGGAATATCGCCAACCAGCATTCCGACGAACGCTGCGAGCAGCGCGTACGGAAGCTGAGTGCGCACATGATCGATGTGATCGCAGGCAGAGGCCATCGAACTCAAAATGGTGGTGTCCGAAATCGGTGAACAATGGTCTCCGAAGACAGCCCCCGCGAGTACTGAACTGATCACGCCGTTCAGGATGATGGTCATGTCTGCGCTTGAAAGTGCCGCGTCAATGCCGAGCGTGTTGGCCAGCGGGATCACCAGGGGCATCATGATGGCCATGGTTCCCCAGCTGGTTCCTGTTGCGAAGCTGACGATAGCGGCGATGACGAACGTCAGGACGGGCAGCCAATGCGGCTCGATGGTTCCCCGAAGAATCTGAACAAGGAACGATGCCGTGTGAACTTCTTCCGTCACCGCCCCGATAGACCAGGCAAGGACAAGGATCAACATTGCAAGAAGCATGGATTTCAATCCGTCGAACCATGCATCGACGGCGTGCGCGATGCTCATGAGCCGTTGTCCGACGGTCAACAAGATAGCCGCAATGCATCCGGAGAGGGAGGCCCAGAGCAGTGAAGCGTACGAATCGGAGTTGCTGATAATCTCCCCAATGCTGTACGAAAGTTGTCCCTTTGCCTGGAGGGCAGCGGTCCCGGTACTGTAGAGGCTGTACAGTCCCACGAAAAGGATTGTCAGAATGGGGATGAATCCGTTATACCATCGTGCAGGTACGTTGCCTGTGCCGATGTTCGTGCTTTCAGTCAGGTCGACGGCCGGCTGGGCGCCGTCCCGAAGGACCTTGCCGGTCGTACGGGCTCTGCGTTCCGCTTTGAGCATCGGACCGAAATCGCGGTCAAGAAATCCTATCAAAAAAACCAGGATGAGCGTGAAGATCGGATAGAATCGGTACGGGATTGTCTGCAGGAATACCGAGTAGGGTTCTTCCGCGGAGTTGATGCTCTTGAGGCCGTCTGCAATCAGGCTGATCTCATATCCGATCCAGGTCGAAATGATGAAGACGCTCGCCACGGTTGCGGCTCCGGCATCGACAATGAACGAGAGTTTTTCTCTGGACACGCGCAGCTTGTCGGTGATGGGCCTCATCAGATTCCCCCTCACGAGAACATTGGCGTAGTCGTCGAAGAACATCACGAACGCCATGAACCAAGTTGCCAGCTGACCACCGCGTGCCGTGCGTGCAAACTTCGTAATGACATTGGCGATACCGATTGTTCCTCCGTTCTTGGAGATTACACCGACCATTCCGCCGAACATCAGGCTGAACAGGATGATCTGGACGTGGCTCGTGTCAGAGAGCCCCTTGACCACATAATGGTCCAGCACGCGAAAAATGCCGCCGAGAACGTTGTAATCGAAAACAATAGTTGCCCCGACCCAAATGCCGGCAAATAATGAGATCACAACCTGGCGAAGGATGAGGGCGAGGAGGATCGCCACAAGAGGAGGGAGAATACTCAGCCATCCCGGGACAACACGCACTGTGGTGGATACCTTTGAGCCGCCTGCCTCAATGGTGATTTCATTCGAGCCGGCCGAGGAGAAGATCGCGTCTTCCAGAAGAAGCGTTCCCCGCATGAAGCGGGTCTCTTCCGACGGTTTCTCGCCGGGGACATTTCGCCCAAATCCCGAATACACGGCGGGCGACGAAAAGTCGCTGAGGACCTTACCGGCGGAATCCTTTGCCACAACACTGATGGAAACATTCACGCCTGAAAGAATGAGCTGCGGGGTTTTGATTTCTAACCTGACGGGGAGGGAGGGCTGGGCGGAAAGCGACGAAAGGAACAATCCGCTTCCCATGGCGAGGGCTACAATCGTCCGCAATGAGATCTCCTGAGGTAGTTGGCAAATCCTAAATACCAAATTCTGAATTCTGACCTCTGACTTCTGAACTCTGTCTTCTGACCTCTGTCTTCCAATTTAACCACCGAAGATAACTAACTGAATTTCCTCAGGCAAGAGAGAACTGAGTGATCGGATGGTGCTTCCCTTGAGGACGGTCTCGAAGAGTTTTCGCGAATGCGCCCCTACAATGACGCGCTCAACGCCGAACACAGCCGCATATTCCGTGATCGTGTAGCCGACCTCGTTGCTGGGGATGGAGATGGTCTGATAGTCGATACCTGCGCGCGTGCACGCTTCGTGGATGTGTTTCTCCGCGCCGTTTGTCTCCATTTCAAGGCGTTCAGGCAGCAAACCGACGGCGACTTCCTTCACACGCAGGACGAAAAGAAGGGCATTGCGTATTTTGGCCTCTTCAATGGCGAAATTGAGCAGGCGATCGTTCGAGTCTTTCATGGCAAGCAAATACTTGACGCTCGGAAGGGGCTTCCTCCGCCGTTTAGGCGGGGGAGATGGGACAATGGCCGGCTGGAAAGCAGGCACGACGACCGGTTTCCGTCGCGCAAGGTAACGGGCGGAAAGACCGGCCATCAGGACAAGAGTGATGAAAACTGTGGCCTTCGGCTTATCGATGATGATGGAGCCTTCAATAAGAATGAGCGCGGCGGTGGATACCAGCATCATAAGGCGCGTGCGGTTCGGAAGCTTGATCGACAGGTCGGTCGCTGTGGACCCTACATTGATCAAGATCGCTCCAACGACTCCGATTGCATAGAGTTGCGCAAGAGTGAGCACGTCATTGACAAACAAGAGAACAATGATCGGGACAAGGGTTGACACTGCCAACGGTACCACGGGGACACCATGGGCATTAAGTTTGCGAAGGGGAGCGGGTAATTCGCGGTCAACGGACATCAGGAACTGGATCGATATCAAAGCGTTGAGCGCTGTGTTTCCTGCGGAAATGAGGAGAAATCCAATTGTCCCGGCGACGACCCAGCCAAACCATGGTGCGATGTACGATTCTCCAAGGAATCGCAGCATTTCTTCTTTGTGTTCAAGCCTGCTCATGGCCGGTATAGCATGCATTGCGAGCGTCAGGAAGACCGTTGCAAAGACAACCTTCGTCAGTATGGAGAGAATCGCCCGGCGGGAATCGCGGGCGGGGTCCTTCATAAGGCCGGTCATATTGGAAACTGCTTCGATGCCGGAAATGCTGAGTATGATCCCGACAAAGACTTCCCAATTGGTAAAGAACGTACCGGAAGGTTGTTCGATATGAGTAGTGGCGATCGTGGTGGGGAGAGAAGCGATAATAATGACTGCAAGCGTCGCAAGAGTGGCAACGGAGATGAAGATCGCCGCCGCCCCCGTGTGTTTCGGGCCGTACCAGTTGAAAACCCCTACGGCAAGGATGATAACGATGGCAGCAAGAAGGGGGTCGTGAACCCCGAAGTAATGCGCGGCGTCGAGGATTGAAAGCGCGATAGTGACAACATAGTCAGCGCCGAGGAGGAGCGCCCCGATGACCGCCCACGTTTTTGATCGGCCGTACACCGAGCTGTACACGCCCCCGCCTTTGGGATACAGCCGGCAGATGGTGATGTAGTTGACGGCCACAAGGGTTGTCAACGCGAGCATCGCCATGAGGTGCCAGAAGCTCGCATATCCTGCCAGGGCAAATCCTATCCCAAGCACGTAGGCGATACTTGTACCCCAATCGCCGTCGAGTATTGCCGCGCTGCGTATCCACCCGAGGACACGCGGCCTGCTTGTGGCGTATTCGACAACTGTAGTCTGCGGGGCAGACGATTGAACTGCGTGATCCAAGTACTATCTACCTCTCATAAAAAAAGCCGATGCAGCAAAGCATCGGCTTACAAATTGTTCCGTTATCGTTTTCAGTGATTCCTGGATCTGGAGCTTATCTCAAACACCGCGACGTTCTTTTTTAAGCGGCACACATAATACGGAAAAGTCCCCACGTCACACAAGCGGCGAACATGAGTTTCGCGGAGTTTTGGCGGGAAGTGATTGATACCTAAGGTCTTCCGGCAGGGCAAGAAAATTTATTGGAACCCGCCCTGGAGTGTTGCGAACGCTAGGGCGGGCGGGAAAAGGACTAAGGGGTCTGTGGAAGCAACGGTTTCATCTTTTCGAGAAAGCGTTCGGGCGGCAGGTACCCGACCACACGTGAAGAAACAACTTCGGTTCCGTCCGTGTCCAGAAAAACGATGGTCGGCACACCTGCAATGTCGTACTTCTTCCTCAATGCCTCGGCCTCCGGTGAATCGAAATGTGTGAGATCGACTTTAAGCCTCACAAATCGGTCGGCTATGGCAATAACCTCTGGATCCGTGAACGTCTTTCTGTCCAGCTCCAGACAGGGAATGCACCAGTCGGCATAGAAGTCCATGATGATCGGCTGCTCGGAGGCTTTTGCCTCGGTGATCCAATCTTCATCGTAGGGATGCCATGAGACCGACGGTTCGCGAAGTGCGTTGGCGAAGAGGCCTCCGACGACAACGGAAGCGATACCGAATACCCATTTTATCCGTTTCAGCCAGACCTTGTCTTTCGCCGACGGTTCGATGAAACCGAGATACAGTCCTCCAACGATGAGCGTGAACGGAACCACGAACGCGGCAAACTTGGGAAAAAATGCGAGCGAGATATAGAAGAGCGCCGCACCAACGAGCACCACGCCGAAGATACGCTCAACCCAGATCAACCATGCACCCGAACGGGGTACCTTCTTCAGCAATCCCGAAAATGTGCCGAGGATGAGATAGGGGAAACCAAGTCCCAGCGAGAGAATGAAGAACGCCCAGAAGCCGAAAAGAGGATCCCCTTTCTGGCCGACAAGAGCCAGGAGGGCGATAACCGGCGGGCCGATGCACGGCGCTGCGAAGATCCCGACAACCAGGCCTGAAATAAAGAGGCTGATGAAGCCGGTGCCGGTTGTGCCGCCCAATTTGCTGGTGAGCCAATAGGGCGCCTGGATCTGATACACCCCAAACATGCTGAGGGCGAGTCCGAAGAGGAGCGCACCGATGGCGCCAAGGACCCATGGGCTCTGAAGCCAGTTGCCAAAAAGCCCTCCGCTCATTGCCGCAGTGACCCCAAGAACGCTGTACATCGAGGCAATGCCGAGGACGTACACGACTGCCTTCACAAAGACTCTTGCAGTGTTCGTGTCGCTCTGTGTGCCGAAGAGTGAAACTGTAACCGACAGCATAGGATAGACGCAGGGGGTCAGGTTGAGAGCCAAACCGATAAGGAAGATTGCCAGAAACGCGACGAACGACCCTTCGGTGGCAAAAAGCTGCGCAAGCTCATTCTCCTGCGCTCCCGAAGTGACGGTCGCATCGTAGCCGGCGAACAGTGCATCGTTGGCCGATTTGACCGGCGCAGTCGCCTCAACGATCGTCAGGGATACGTCGACAGCAACGGATGAAGGGGCAAGGCACACCTGATCGTTGCAAGCCTGTACCAGGACGATCGCCGGCAGCGTGTAGGTGCCGGGTTTGATCTTCTCGGAGAGCTTCAAGGTAAGGAAGATCGGTGCCGCCCCATCGTAAACTCGCAGCAAATCGTCAGCGAACCCAAACTGTAGAAGCGATCCCTCAGGGTAACGAATATCGGCAATGATCACACCTTCCATCGACTGAAGCTCAACGCTCGTTCCGATGAGGTAATCGTAAGTCGGATTGTGGGCGTTCACGTGCCATCCGTCCTCAATAGAGAGCACGATGGCAATTTTTGCGACTGAACCGCTTTGGAAGGACTCTTGTGAGAGCTTTGCTTCTGCCGTCACACGGTTACCACTCGATCCTGGGAGCGGCTGGGTGCCGGCGAGAGTGGTAAAAACGAGAGTCGAAAGAAGGACGCGAAGAATCGATTTCATTGGCATGAGCCCGATTGGTTAGAGAAGACCTTTTAGCTTCTTGTCAAGCTCCGCCTTCTTCACGAGACCGGTCCATGTGTGTACGATCGTTCCCTGCTTATCGATGAGAAATGTCGTCGGAATGAATTCAAAACCTCCATATTCCCGCACCAGCTTTCCGTCTCCGACGACAACGGGATAGTTGACCTTGTACTGTTTCACGAACGGAGTGACGACGTTCCAACCCTCTTCATCGAGCGCGACGCCCACGATCTGGAATTCCTTGCCCTTATTCTGCTTGTAGACTTCGAGAAAATCCGGAATCTCCTTTCGGCACGGGCCGCACCATGTAGCCCAGAAATTGAGAAGGACGACTTTTCCCTTGAGCTGGGAGAGCTGAACGGTTTTTCCGTCCGATGTTTTCAATGAGAAGTCAGGAGCTTTTTTGCCCTGGCCAAGAACGACACCCGTGAAGAGGATAAAGACTACAACCATCATCAATCGCGACATGAGACGCCTTTCGGTGAGGATTAAACAGAAATGGTTCCTTAATATAACACTTTGAAGCGAGAAATTTATCCCCCCGTCTGGTTTTTTCCGTATCTCAGCCCCTTTCTATTTGATGCGACTTCGGACGAAACGATCCGCAGTGGAGGCGATATGACGTGGGAAAAAGGGAGGGAATGGCGAGCCTGGGAAGGGACGAATTAACGCCAACGAAGGGACGAACCAACGAAATGATCCTCGTTGCATCGTTGTCTCGCATTAGAGTGTTTCCGTAGCGAGCTTCACTTTGTATCGATAGGCGCCGCCAAAGGAATCCTTTGTCCTGAGGACTTCCCGGGATTTCTTACTGATCCAGAACGTTGTTGATCCCCGTCCACCTCCGTAATCAATCGTCATCACCCAGCAATCCGCCTGACCACCACCTGCAAGCGCAAGCTCTTCATCTCCCGTGACGGTGTAAGAATAGTAGCTAGGGGGCGGTCCACCCGGATGATAGAAGCTGATGACAAAAGTTTTCCCGGCAGCAAAAGGAAGTGTCTGGAATATTTCGAGATCGAGCTCCCAGTTCAAGGTGGGCATTGTGAGGGGAAGTTCAAATCCCTTTCTTGAGTTGTCAGCTGTTGTGTCTGATCCTGTTACGCTGCTTGCTGTGAAATTGAATGCCTCGACCTTCCCCTTGCCGTCTTTGGAGTAATGATAGATCGGGGAAAGGTCCTCCCGTGAACAGATCGAATAGACCTTCCGGTGTGCCGCCGAATCGCTTGTCCACCAATCCTGATCGATGACAATCCTTTGTTTCCCTCCAATAACCACAACTCGGACGGTTCTACTCCAAAGACCGACATACTTCAGGGTGCCATTCGGCATGTGAAGCGTGACGGAGTATTGATTCCGACCTTCTGGAAGGTTCTTGAGCTGCAAGTCGCGGGAGATATCGATGGTGTCGACTTGTGCAAATGCAGCAGCAAGCGGTGTTGCGAAGAACGAAAACAGAAGAATCGGTCTTAGAAGAGAGCTCATGAGTGCCTCCTTCGTAATTGGTAATCGGTCTTAGTTGGGTCCGACGAGGATGGAGCCGGCGATTTTCTTGAATCTAGAACGGATAAATGGTATTTTTGTTGCACTCATGAAACCGCTGTGTGTTATCGGCTTTGACGGGGGCGGCACAAAAACGGCGGCGATCCTTGCCGACCACAAGGGAAACGTGCTGGCGGAAGCGACGGGCGGACCGTCAAACTTCCAGATCATCGGCGTCGAGCAGGCGTCCCACCAATTGCTCTCTCTCCTTATCCAGTGCTGTGAAAAAGCGGGAAAATCCCCTATGGAGATAAAGGCGGCCGTTGCGGGATTAACGGGTGCAGGGCGCCCCGGCGACCAGCAGCGAATGCGAGATGCTTTCCTCGAACACGCGCGGCGCGAAGGTGTATCACTGAACCGGGTTGCAATCGAGAGCGATGCCCGCGTTGCTCTCGAGGGATCTTTCAAAGGCGGACCCGGGATTATTCTCATTGCCGGAACCGGCTCTATTGCCTTCGGAAAAACCAAAGAGGGTGAGGTATTCCGCGTGGGGGGATGGGGCCGCATCCTCGGTGATGAAGGAAGCGGATATGCAATCGGTCGTGACGCTCTCAATGTGGTCACGAGACACATCGACGGTCGGGGAAAAGAGACTCGCCTGACGAAACTTGTGGCCGACCGATTTGGCCTCAAAGACCAGGACACCATCATCAGTGCTGTGTATCGGAACAACTTTGACGTTGCCTCGGTTGCTCCGCTTGTCATTGAAGCGGCGGGATTGCACGATATCGAGGCGGAACGCATTCTGAATCGCGCGGCGTTCGAACTCAGTGAACATGTTCGATCCCTCACCTTCAAGCTCGAAGGGGCCACGAGGGAGCCCCGCCAAAAGATCTCCCTCTCGTTTGTCGGCAGCCTGCTCACAGAGGAGACGCTCCTCGCAAAAATCGCAAAACACAAAATTGAATTCTCCATTCCTCAAATCATTGTCATCAGGCCGCAGGCGCCGCCGGCGTTCGGAGCAGTCTTGATGGCCCTTCACCTCGCAAAGGACTAAGTTGATCGACGTCGTTCTTCCATACCATTCAAGTCCCGCGTTCGAAACGATACTCTCAAAATTTGTTCATTCCCCGCTTGTTCACGAAATCTGGATTCTGCACGACGGTTCGTTCAAAGGCGATCGAAGGAAATGCAACAGTATCAAGAGTGATTCATTTGGATCCGGAGCAGCCCTCAACGAGGTCCTCGGAAAAGTCCGGGCGGAGTATCTCCTTGTGTTTTCCAGGGCTGGCGAGATCATCCTGAGTGATTCGTCCCTTGAGCGGCTGGTCTACGTTCTCCATGAGACGGGCGCCGGAATGACATATTCTGATTATGATACCCTGGGCAAAGGGACAAGACACCATCACCCGGTCAATGACTACCAGTTTGGAAGCATCCGGGATAATTTTGATTTCGGATTGCTCCAGCTCTACTCCGTGAAGGCCGTTCAGGAAACGGTCAGGAAGTACGGGCCTCTCCCGGATGTGTGGCACGCAGGACTCTATGATCTTCGGCTGAGAGTCTCCGCCGATCGCCGGTTGTTCCATGTGCAGGAGTATCTCTATACAATTGTGGAATCGGATACGCGAACAAGCGGGGAAAAACAGTTTGATTACGTCGATCCCCGCAACCAGGAAGTCCAAAAAGAAATGGAGCGCGTTGCGACCGACCATCTGAAGAGGATCGGTGCTTATCTTTCCCCGCAGTTCAAGGCGCTTCCGAAGGCGTCGGGTTCATTTCCTGTTGAGGTCAGCGTGATCATTCCGGTGCGGAACCGCGAGCGGACGATCGCCGACGCGATGGGGAGTGTTCTCAGACAAAAATCCGACAAGCCGTTCAATCTGATCGTGGTTGACAACCATTCAACGGACCGGACAACTTCCATCGTGGCAGATCTCGCCAAAAGGGACCCGCGTGTGATTCATTTGATTCCTGAGCGGGATGACCTCGGGATCGGCGGATGCTGGAATGAAGGTGTCCGTTCGGAGCGATGCGGCCGCTATGCTGTCCAGCTCGATTCCGACGACATGTACAGCGATGAAAACACGCTGCAATCTGTCATCGAGACATTTCGTAGCGGCGAGTATGCCATGGTGATCGGGTCTTACAAGCTTGTGAACATGCAGCTGGAGGAAATTCCGCCGGGGATCATTGACCATAAAGAATGGACGCCCGAAAACGGAAGGAACAATGCCCTTCGGATCAACGGATTGGGTGCTCCCCGCGCTTTCCTTACTCAGCTGTTGAGGGAGAATCCGATTCCCAATGTGAGCTACGGCGAAGACTATGCGATCGCTCTCCGATTATCGAGGGAGTACCGCATAGGAAGAATTTATGTGCCTATCTACTTGTGCCGTCGCTGGGAGGGGAACACCGATGCTGCGTTACCGGTCGAGCAGGTTAACCGCAACGACAGCTACAAGGATAAGCTCCGGACCATCGAGATCCTAGCGCGCCAGTCAATGAACGCACGCAAATCGGCCGGTCCTCAATCGTAGTGCCTCGATCTCAAGATCATAACGATCATCGTTTCAAGTCTCCGCCGTCCGGAAGTACTCTTCCCGAGGCTATGCGGTCGCTCCTTCACGGGCAAAAGAAGTCCTGGCCATCGCTCGCAAACGGATATGCGGCGCTGAATCAGGTTCGCCAGCGGGAGGTCACGTGCAACGGTTTCAACGTGACGCTTCAGTTCAATCCCGGCCGCATGACGAGCACGGCGGCCCGCGTCGATGCAGAATCGATCAAGCGTCGCTCGTGTTTCCTGTGCGTTGAGAACCTTCCTCCGGAACAGGAGGGGATCCTCTGGGGCGAAGATTTCGTCATCCTCTGTAATCCGGCTCCGATTTTCGACCGGCACTTCACCGTGGCGCACCTCACCCATCGGCCGCAGATCATTGGACCTTTTCTCTGGCAATTTCTGTCATTGGCTCGCGACATCAGTCCTGAGTTCTCAATCTTCTACAACGGGCCGCGATGCGGCGCATCCGCCCCTGATCATATGCATTTTCAGGTCTGTCCGACCGGTCTCATTCCGGTTGAGCGTGAAGCTCTTCAACCTGATCGGCGGTCTCCGGTTGCCTCGTCGGGAAAGACTGGAATCTTCACATTGAAGGATTATGGAAGAGAGACGGTCCTCCTGGAAGGAAGCGATTCGGAAGTGGTCGGAACCATGCTTGTGAAGTTCCTTCAGTCATTACAGGCCGGGGCCGGCACGACGGAAGAACCGATGGTGAACATCCTTAGCTCATTTAGTGAGCCGATGTGGAGGTTGATCATTTTTCCCCGAAAGAAACACAGGCCGGAGGCTTTCTTCAGGACAGATGAAAGCAGAATTCTCGTCAGCCCTGCCGCTGTGGATATGGGGGGGTTCATCATCACACCGTCGGAGAAGGATTTCACAAGCCTGAACGCAAAGACAATCGAAGAGATCTTCTCGGAAGTTTCGCCTGATCACGCGATCATTCACAGGGTGCTTGAAACGCTCTCATGATAAAAGCAGAGCCCGTCATTCATGTCGGAGTCATAGAGAAGAAGCCGGAAATCCGCGGCGCTTTTCCCGAAACGCATACGGTCAACGGTGGTGGGAAGGTTGAGGGAGAGTTTACCGTTGTTCGGGCCGGTGAAGGGTTGCTGTTCTCCACCAAATCCGGCAGACAGGTCACGGGGAAGGAATTTCGCGCGGCGGGTGAAGGGAGATTCCTGCTGCACGGCGTTACCATCGGCATTCAGTTCCACTGGGAACGAATGGAGGACGAATCATTTCAGGGCCACCTTCGGCTTGTTCCGGACGGAGAGGGGATCACGGCAATCAATGAAATCGGTCTGGAAGATTACCTCAAGAGCGTCATTTCCTCGGAGATGAGCGCCGAATCTCCTCCTGAGCTTCTCAAGGCTCACGCTATCACATCGCGCAGCTGGCTCACAGCAATGCTGGAGCAGCAATTGAAGCTGAAGAACCTTCAGAAGGCCGCGCGTTCGCGTGAGTCATCGGAAGAGCTCATCCGATGGTACGACCGGGAAGACCACGCACTGTTCAATGTATGCGCGGACGACCATTGTCAGCGCTACCAGGGTGTATCGAAAATCGTTTCCGCCGAAGCCGAACGGGCCGTGGAGGCAACAAGAGGCGTGTGTCTGACGTACGGGGATGAGATCTGCGATGCCCGCTTCTCAAAGGCGTGTGGAGGGATTTCCGAGGATTTCGAAAGCGCGTGGGACAACGTTTCCGTGCCGTATCTTCACAGCATCTCTGATTCGGAAGAAGAGTTTTCACCCGTCCACGGGGAAGAGAATGCCCTTGCGTGGATCAAAGGGAGGCCGGAAGCTTACTGCAATACCTCGGATCCGGAGATTCTGAAGAAAATCCTCCCATCGTTCGATCAGGAGACTTCGGATTTCTTTCGTTGGCAGGTACCATACAAACAATCTGACCTCTCCGACCTCATTCGGAAGAAATCAGGGGTGGATTTTGGGCCGATTCTTGATTTGATTCCAATCCAGCGCGGACCCTCCGGAAGGATTGTGCGGCTCAGGATCGTGGGTTCGAAGAAGACTCTTGTGGTGGGGAAAGAGCTCGAGATTCGCAAATGGCTTTCGCCGTCCCATTTGTACAGCTCGGCGTTTGTTGTCTCAAAGTCTGGTGGACAGATTCCTGAATCGTTCACACTTCACGGGGCAGGATGGGGGCACGGAGTGGGCCTTTGCCAGATCGGCGCGGCTGTGATGGCCACGAGGGGGAGGAAGGCAGAGGAGATTCTCCTGCATTACTTTCGTGGAGCGGAAGTGAGGAAGGTGTACTGAGAAGTTAAAAATGAAAAGTTAAAAGTGAAAAATTGAAAGCTGTCAGCGATCAGCTATCAGCTGTCAGAGTCTTCCTTAAACATGAACCTTGAAGCCTGAAACTTGAACCCAGAAACCCAACCCGTAGCTCGTAACCCGGAACCCCTGCCCATCCGGCAGGCGGGCGGAACCAGAAAAACCTACCGCAACCCCTGGGCCTGGATCCCGTCTCTCTATTTTGCCGAAGGAATCCCTTACGTTGTTGTGATGACCGTTTCTGTCATCATGTACAAACGGATGGGGATCTCGAATACCGACATCGCCCTCTACACAAGCTGGCTGTACCTTCCGTGGGTCATCAAGCCCTTGTGGAGCCCCATTGTTGACATCCTTCGTACGAAACGTTATTGGATCGTCGCAATGCAGCTGATTGTGGGCGCGGGCCTGGCCGCGGTCGCGCTGATGATTCCGGCAGAGGGGTTCTTCCGATACACCCTCGCGTTCCTCTGGCTCATTGCGTTCAGCTCTGCGACCCACGACATAGCGGCCGATGGATTCTACATGCTTGCTCTGACGGAAAAGGAGCAGTCATTCTTCGTTGGGATCAGGAGTACCTTCTATCGTATCGCCATGATCACCGGGCAAGGGCTTCTCGTCATGCTTGCCGGATACTTCGAGGAACATCCTCTCACCTCCGCGGACAACGCCATTGCCTCTGCCTGGGCGGTGACGTTCTTCGTCCTGGCGGGGCTTTTTCTCGCTTTCTTCGTTTATCACCGCTTCATTCTTCCGTATCCCGTCATTGACCGGCCCGCCGCAAGCGAGACGGGAGCGGTTGCACGGGAATTCGTCGCCACCTTCAAGTCTTTTTTCCGGAAGCCGACTGTCGGACTCATGCTCGCGTTTCTGCTCCTCTATCGTTTTGCAGAAGCCCAGCTCGTCAAACTCGCGCAACCCTTCATGCTTGATACTGCGGAGGCTGGAGGGTTGGCTCTTTCGACAACAGAAGTGGGATTTGCATACGGCACGGTCGGGGTTGTGGCACTGACCGCCGGAGGATTGTTGGGAGGCTTTGTCGCCTCAAAGAATGGTCTGAAATACTGGATCTGGTGGATGCTTCTCGCCATCAATCTCCCTGATGCCGTTTATGTCTATCTTTCATTTGTCCGGCCGGAGGATTATCTCATTGTCAACGTCTGTGTCGCAGTGGAGCAATTGGGCTATGGATTCGGATTCACCGCGTACATGCTGTACATGATCTACGTGTCGCAGGGAAAATATCAAACCGCACATTATGCTTTGTGCACCGGCTTCATGGCCCTCGGCATGATGATCCCCGGAATGTTCAGCGGGTGGCTGCAGGAACAGATCGGCTATCAGTCGTTCTTTCTCTGGGTGATGGTTGCAACTATCCCGGGCTTCATCGTCGCGCGGTTTGTGAGCATCAATCCCGAGTTCGGAAAGAAAACAGAAAAAACAGTCCAGGGCTGAACTGTTGCCTGAACGCAATGAGCGCTGCCTCGAGGTATTCTACCAAAGGAAAAGTCATGCAACTTCTTAAACCGATTCGATTCCTCCTTCTCGTTCTGGTATCCCTTCTCATCCACCTCATCACGGTCCCCGGTTGTTCCGGATCGCGGCAATCAGCGACCGGCGTCAAGGCGCTGGGTTCGGGAGACGGATGGGTTGAGTCAACGCTGAAAAAAATGACGCTCGAGGAAAAGGTAGCACAACTTGTGTTCGTATGGACCGAATCGGGCTACATGTCTGAAGATTCACCCGGATGGCAGGAGGTGCGGCGTTTGACCGTCGACAGGAAGCTGGGGGGATTCATTTTCTCGATCGGCGATGTGTACGAGTATGCTGTTCAGATCAACAAACTTCAGGCGCTCTCCGAAGTTCCCCTCATGATCGCGGCAGATTTTGAATTTGGAGCCGGAATGCGCATTCGCCGCTCAACGCTATTCCCAAGGGCAATGGCGGTCGGAGCGACGCGCAATCCGGATTTTTCCTATCGGATGGGAAAGGCAATCGCACGCGAAGCACGTGCCGTGGGCGTACACCAAAACTACGCGCCCGTTGTCGATGTCAATAACAATCCCATGAATCCCGTGATCAATACGAGGGCGTTCGGGGATGACGTGAGACTCGTAACGGACATGGCGCTCGCCTTCATCAAAGGGTCGCAAGAGGAGGGTGAGATCGCAACGGTGAAGCATTTTCCCGGACACGGCGATACGGATATCGACACACATCTTCGCTTGCCTGTCTTGACCCTTCCGAAATCCAGGTTCGAGAGGATCGAACTTCCCCCGTTCAAGGATACATTTGATGCGGGGGTCATGTCGGTGATGGTCGCGCATATTTCCGCAACCGCCTATGACAGCGTTGCCGGGATTCCCGCCACCGTTTCTCCGATAATCTCGACGGACCTCCTGAAAAAGGAAATGGGATTTCAGGGCCTGGTTGTCACGGATGCAATGGTCATGAAAGGAGTTGCGGACAAATATCAAACAGGCGAGGCGGCGGTGTTGTCCATTAAAGCCGGGACCGATCTCGTCCTCATGCCTCCGGACGTCGATATCGCATTGGATGCGATTGTCGCGGCGGTCAGGCGGGGAGAAATTCCCGAGGGCAGGATCGACGAGTCCGTGAGGAAATTCCTGCGTGCAAAGCAGTGGCTGGGCCTTGACCAGAACAGGTCCGTCGACGTCGATAAAATATTTGAAGTAGTGAACTCGTTGGAACATCGATCGCTGGCAAAAGAAATAGCAAGGAAATCGGTGACGGTCCTCGGCAACGGGAAAGGCCTGCTGCCGTTGACGCGGTCAAACGGAAAGAAGGTCGTCGATCTGCTGATTGCAGATGAAGAGGATCCTTCAAACGGCCGCCAGTTCCACGGTGAGCTTCAGCGCCGCATGGGCCGGGTCGATTTTGCGCTCATCGATCCGCGCAGTGATTCGCTCGAATATGCTTCCGCGATGCAGAAATCGATGCAGGCCGATCTCGTTATCGCCCAGCTTCACTTCTATACGCGCTCGGGACAGATGACGGGATTTCTTCCCGAGAAAGTCTGCAGTCTGCTGTGCACGATCGTTCGCAGCGGTAAGCCTGTCGTCGGAATTTCTTTCGGGAATCCGTACATCGTTATGGATTTCCCCGGGATCGACACGTACGTCTGTTCCTACAGCGGGATACCGGTTGTGATCGATGCGACGGCCGAAGTGCTTTTTGGCGAACAGCCTGCGACGGGGAAGCTGTCGATAGAGATTCCCGGAGTTTACAAGTACGGCGACGGAGTGGAGTATCCGAAGACGGCGCTCTCTGTCGGCGATGCTCGGGAGGCCGGATTTGATCCGGTGGAGTTGTCAAAGGTCGACAATGTGATCAAGAGCGCCATCAAGGATTCCGCGTTTCCCGGCGCTCAGCTGCTGGTTGCGAAGGATGGGATTATTGTGCACAAGAAGTCGTACGGATTCTTCGATTATGGGATCTATTCCCCGCCGGTTGAAAATAGCACGCTCTATGATCTTGCCTCAGTCACCAAGGTGGTTGCGACAACCAATGCGGTGATGAGGCTGGCCGATGAGAACAGATTGAATCTCGACGATCCTGTTGTGAAGTACATTCCGGAGTTCGCGCAAAACGGAAAAGAGAAGATCACGCTCTACAATCTCATGGTGCATAACAGCGGACTTCCCGCGTGGCGCAAATTCTACGAATTCTGCAGAGATCCCCGGTGCGTTCTCGACTCCGTCTATGCCACCGGGCTGATCTACAAGACCGGCGATTCGACGATCTACAGCGACCTGGGCCTGATCACGATGGGGAAGGTCCTTGAGAGGGTCTCCGGCACGACGCTCGACCGGTATGTCGATTCCGTTTTCTTCCAGCCCCTCGGAATGACCCACACGAGATACAACCCGCCGGAATCGCTCCGCACGAGAATTGCCCCCACAGAGGTCGATTCATTCTGGCAGAAGACGTATGTTCCGGTGCAGGGGAGGGTTCACGACGAGAATGCCGCAACCCTCGGAGGTGTTTCAGGCCATGCGGGGCTCTTTTCGAATTCATCCGACCTTGCCATCATGATGCAGATGCTCCTGAACGGGGGAGTCTACCGGGGAAAACGGTATCTGAAAGAGGAAACGATCCGCCGATTTACGACGCGCCAATCCGGGCAGAGCAGCCGCGGAATCGGGT
>Ga0209321_10000643_pt1 | contig 23213 bp, 17 predicted proteins | sample Rifsed16ft4_FD_184012 | JGI IMG/M metagenome (GOLD analysis project Ga0209321, IMG submission 184012) | Soil microbial communities from Rifle, Colorado, USA - sediment 16ft 4 - CSP-I_5_4 (version 2) | ecosystem: Environmental > Terrestrial > Deep subsurface > Rock core/Sediment | place: Rifle...
GGCCCAGCAAGATCGCCAGGTTGTGCCGGGCGAACGCCCGCGTGTAGTTCAGCGTGTTGCTCCAGGTCCAGTCCGTGAACCGGTTGAAGTTCTCATTGATGGCGTCGATCGTCGTCGGCTCGGAGTTCTCGGGGCTGATCGGGCTGTAGCCCGCGAATGAGCCTTGCCCCAGATTGAACCCGAACCGGGTCCTCAAGGACAGTCCTTGGGTCGCATCGAAGCTCGCGAACACGTTCCCCAGGATCCGGTCGTTGTTGCTCTTATCGTCCTTGCGCCCCCAGGCGTACTTGAGCGGATTGGTCTGGTTCCCCAGGGTGACGGCTTTTCCGGAAGCGAAATTGCTGCCGACGTCGTAGACGGGTACCACCGGCTGCATCAGGATGTTCTTGCCGATGACATTATCTTCTCCGATGTTGCCGTCGTCGATCCCGCCGTAGCTCTGCTCGCGAGAGAGCGCGAGATTTTCGCCCACGGTCAACTTGCCCCGGACAAACTGCGTGTTGAGGCGAACGCTTCCGCGCTGGAACCGGTTATACGCCGCCGTGCCTTCCTGATTGAAGTAGTTGAACGAGGCGCTGTACGCGGCGCCTTCCTGACCGCCTGCGACACTCAGGTTGTAATCCCCAACGAACGCCGGACCGAAGACGGCGTCCCACCAGTTGGTCCCGGGGCTGCCGCGCATGATCAAGTTGTCCGGGAAGGAATAGGTGCTTTCATCTACGGTCGTCGTTGGAGTGACGCCGTTGTTCGGCCAGACGTACGCGGGAACGGTGGGGTTGGCGACATTCCCGTAGATGTTGGTGGGGACCGCCAGGCCCGCGTTTTCATAGCTGCGTTTGAGGATTTCGAAGTAGTCCAGTGCGTCCAGCATCAGGAAAGCGTCATAGCCGCGCACCGGCGTGGCGACACCGGTTCTCACCTGCAGCGTGGCCCGAGCCGGTCCCGCTGCTCTCCCCCTCCTGGTGGTCTCGATGATCACGACGCCGTTGCTGGCCCGGGAGCCGTAGATCGAGGAGGCCGATGCGTCCTTCAGCACCTGGACGGACGCGATATCGTTGGGATTGAGGAAATTGAGGTATGAGTCCTGGATCGGCGTGCCGTCGATGATGTACAGCGGATCATTGTTCTGGAAGGAGCTGACCCCCCGGACCCTGATGGTGTTGCGTGAACCAGGGGAACCGCTCGTTTCAACTGTTATTCCGGCAACCCGACCATCCAGCCCCTTGATCACACTGGACGTGGTCTGCTTGTTGACGCTTTCCAGGTTGACACTGGCAATCGCGCCAGTGATGTCCCCCCGCCGCTGTTCCGTGTAACCCGTCACCACGACCTCTTCCAGGAAGGCAATGGCTGGTTGCATCAGGACATCGATGCTCGAGCGTCCGGCGATGGTGACCGAAACGGCGCGGTACCCGACCATCGTAAAGGTCAACACCGCATTTGCAGGAGCCGTGAGCGAATACCTCCCATCCGCACCTGTCACGGTGCGCATCTCCGTCCCCGGAACGCGTACACCGACGCCCTGAAGGCGCTGACCCTCTACCGAGGTGACGGTGCCGGAGACCGGTATCTGCTGGCCCACGGCGGTTCCGCACAATGCCAGCGTTAACACCAAACTCATCCCCACTTCACTGAAGAAGTGAAGAGGGCGTTTCCGCAATGAATGCTTACCCTGCATCATGTTCTCCATGGCACGCCTCCCAAGAAGTGCACAGGTGCTCTCATTCTGTGGGTCTTCGCATCCCCTTCGCGCCTCTCTTGGCGATTAGATCGCGATATGTCAAGAGTTGCACGTTCGCTGCGGATCATGAGGTATGCCCGATCGGGACTAGCTGGATGGCTGGTGGCGCTTGCCTGACCCGACGCGGACGTCAGCGGGCTCGTAGGGAGGACACAACTGTATATGCCAAGACGTCGCAACGCATGCATATGGTAGCCCTTAAGGGCGTCTCCTCAGCGCGGACGGCGCGAGGCACTCTGCCGACAACGGCCAGCGTCCAGCGACCACGGCCAAGACCCGGAGAATCAGGTCGGGGCCGATACCCTATCATTTCCCCCGGGGCAGCAGTTGTCAAGGACGGCCGGGGAACGGTGAGCCATGGGCAAGGGTGACCGCGCGGGAGGGGCACGCTTCCTGCGGTGCCCGCCCTCGCGAACAGAGCCGCCTCCAACCTGGCTTTACAGCGCGGCATCCAGCGAGCAATGTATCGCCCGTGAGACAAACGGTAACGAGCCCACATTGAGGTCACGGAAGATGGCAAGCCCCCCTCGACTCGCATCCCGGCTGGCGCTGCTCTCCGGCGTCGCCGTGCTGAGCACATTCGCCGCGTCATGCGGTACACCACGGCCGGACGCGCGCGCGTCCGATCCGCTCGCCGGGAACGAGCCCCGCGTCGAGGAGCTGTTGGCCCGGATGACGGTGCCTGAGAAGATCGGACAGATGACCCAGGCGGACCAGGAGTTCCTCCAGGACCCTGCCGACATCGAGAAGTACTTCCTCGGCTCGCTGTTGAGCGGTGGCACCTCCGACCCCAGGGAGAGCAACACCCTCCAGGCCTGGACCGACTTGTACGAGCGCTACCAGCAGCACGCCCAGCGGACCCGGTTGAAGATCCCCCTCTTGTACGGGATTGACGCGGTGCACGGCCACAGCAACGTGCTGGGCGCGGTCATCTTCCCGCACAACATCGGCCTGGGCGCCACGCGCGACACCGAGCTGGTCCGGCAGATCGCCGCGATCACCGCCCAGGAGATGCGGGCGACCGGAATCCACTGGACCTTCGCGCCCTGCGTATGTGTTCCTCGGGACGAGCGCTGGGGGCGGACCTACGAGGGCTTCTCCGAAGACCCGGAGCTGGTGGCCCTACTCGGCGCGACGACGGTTCGCGGGTTCCAAGGCACCAGCTTACGGGATCCGCTCTCCGTCCTGGCGACGGCCAAGCACTACCTTGCGGACGGGGGCACGCTCATGGGCACGGGCGTTGGGGAGGGCCGGGGGCTCGATCAGGGCGATACCCGAGTGGACGAGCAAACGCTGCGACGCGTGTTCCTCCGCCCGTATCAAGATGCGGTGGCGGCGGGTGTGGGGACTATCATGCCTTCGTATAGCAGCTGGAACGGGGTGAAGATGTCCGCCCACCGGTACCTCCTCACGGACGTCCTCAAAGGGGAGCTGGGTTTCCGGGGCTTCCTCATATCCGACTACCGCGCCCTCAACCAGCTTGATCCGGACTACAAGACGGCGATCGAGAAGTCCATTAACGCCGGCATGGACATGGTCATGGTGCCGGACACGTACAAGGAGTTCATTGGGCACCTGACCGAGCTGGTGAACGAGGGCCGGGTGTCCTCCTCGCGAATTGACGACGCCGTGCGCCGCATTCTCCGCGTCAAGTTCGCCATGGGCTTGATGGACGCCGACCGCTCCGTGCTGGCCGACCGGAGCCTCCAGGCGTCGTTCGGCTCGGCCGCGCACCGGGCGGTGGCCCGCCAGGCGGTTCGGGAGTCGCTGGTGCTGCTCAAGAACGGTGGGAGAACGCTCCCACTCTCCAAGGGGGCCGCCCGGATCCACGTAGCGGGCAAGAACGCGGACAACCTGGGACACCAGACCGGCGGCTGGACCATCTCCTGGCAGGGCGGCAGCGGGAACGTCACGCCGGGCGGCACGACCGTGCTCGCCGCCATCAAGAAGGCCGTGTCACCGAACACCAACGTGACCTTCTCGGTGGACGGGACCGGCGCCGCGGGCGCCGACGTGGGTATCGCCGTGATCGGGGAGACGCCGTACGCCGAAATGATGGGCGACCGGAGCGACCTAGCGCTGGGGCCGGAAGACGTCACCGCCGTCCGGAACCTCAGGGCGGCCGGCATTCCGGTGGTCGTGGTCGTGATCTCCGGCCGGCCGATGATCCTGGGCGATCTGCTCGACCAGGCCGACGCCCTGGTGGCCGCTTGGCTCCCGGGCACCGAAGGGGACGGCGTGGCGGATGTGCTCTTTGGTGACTACCGGCCCACCGGCAAGCTCGCCTACACCTGGCCGCGCTCCATGGACCAGATCCCCATCAACCAGGGCGACGCGCGCTACGATCCGCTCTTCCCGTTGGGCTACGGCCTGACGTACTGAGCCGCAGGGGGCGTCAGCGCTGCCCGGCCAGGCTAACGCGAGCCGCGCGGTGCTGGTCCCGTGACTAGCCGAGGTAAGTCCGGGTCAGCTTCGAAGCGGCAGGCTGGTCCACGATCACATAGGCTCGGCGGTGCATCTGCATGATGGAGGCCGGTACGATGGCCGTGATCGGTCCCTCCACCGCCGCCTTGACCGCGTCAGCCTTCTGCGGGCCGCTGGCGAGCAGGATCAGTTCCCGGGCCTCCATGATGGTTCCGATCCCCATGGTGATGGCATGGGTGGGAACCTCCTCCAGCGACGCGAAGAAACGGGCGTTGTCCCGCCTGGTTTCCTCCGAGAGCGGCTTGATGCGGGTCCGGGAGCCCAACGATGAGCCCGGCTCGTTGAAAGCGAGATGCCCGTTCCTCCCGATCCCCAGAACCTGAATATCAATCCCTCCGGCTGAGCGGACCTGTTCCTCATACCAGTCGCAGTGCGCCTCCACGTCCTTTGCCATGCCGTCCGGGATAAACGTGAACCGGCGGTCCCGGTTCACGTGGCGGAAGAGGTTCTCCTCCATGAATTGGTGGTAGCTCTGCGGATGGGTGGCCACAAGCCCTATGTACTCGTCCAGGTTGAACGTGGTGACTCTCGAGAAGTCGAGCCCTTCGTCCCGGTGCATGCGGATGAGCGCGCGATAGGTGCCCAGAGGCGTGGTCCCGGTGGCCAGGCCCAGCACCAGCGCCGGGTTCTTTCGTAGCCGCTCGGCCACGATGCCGGCGGCCAGCTCGCTCATCTCGTCGTAGTTCTTGGTGATTCGGAGAAGCATGGCCGGTTATGCGCGTTGGGGGTGAGATGATGGCAGCGCCGGTGAGTCCCGAACGGCGCTGGATGCGGGTGGGCTCGGCGCCCGCCGGGGCGGGGTCGGGTGGAAGCGGGCAGGCCGCCGAGTCCGCCCGCACCGGGGCGCCCGAAGAGAACCACGGGCGCTGTCACCGGCCAACCAGCTCATCCGCGATCCACCCGGCGTCGTAGATTTTCCGCAGCGCCTCGATGATTCCGGCCGAGTGGACGCTCACCGAGCGCGCCACCTCGTCCGTGAAGATGAACCGGTTGGGCAGGCTCTCGATGTTGCCGTCGAAGATCAGCCCCACCACCTCGCCGTCACGGTTGATCACCGGGCTGCCCGAGTTCCCGCCGATGATGTCGTTGGTCGAGACGAAGTTGAGCGGTGTGGTGAGATCGAGCTTGTCGCGCCCGGCGATCCAGCGGGGCGTGAGGTTCCACGGGGCTTCTCCTCCGAACTCCGACGACCGCGCGTAGAGCCCGTAGAAGGTGGTTCGGTAGGGCGCCACGGTGCCGTTCATGGAGTAGCGCCGCACCGTCCCGTCCGAGATGCGGAGCGTGAAGGTCGCATCCGGCGGCAGCGATTTCCCGTACGCCGCGAAGATGGCCTGCCCCAGGAGCTCAGCCTTCCCGGCCAGCGCCGCGTTCAGCGCCTCGGCTCGCTTCACGTATGGCGTCGTGAGCGGGGCGATGTTCCGCGCGGCCACCATCATGGGATCATTCGACGCCGCCACCGCGGCGGCGCCGCCCTCGATTAAGCCGCGGCGGGTGGCCAGATCGCCGACCCGGGTGCCATCCACCAACGCCCTGGCCGCGGGTTCCGGCGTCTGCCCTCCCAGCACCACGGCGAGGTAGGGATCCGCGGCCGGCAGCTCCTTGCGGGCGGCTTCGAGCTGCGCCGTGAAGGTCAGGCGGTCGGCCTCGAGGTCCACCGGGATCTCCCGAAGGAGCTGCGCCCGCACCCGTTCCAACCCCTGCCCGCGATACTGGGTCAGCCGCTCCGCGTCGTGCAGCGCTCCCTGCTCGGCCAATCGCACGATGCCCCCGGCGAGGTTCAATAGTTGCGCCCCGCCGAACCCGTACCACCGGGACTGCACCGCGAACGAGGCCAATTCGGCCTGCGCCCGGGCGATGTCATCCCACACCGCGCCGAACCGCGCCGCCAGCGCGGGATCCCTGGCGATGCGCGAGCGGAAGTCGCGCTCGAAGGCGGCCTTCTTCGCCATGATCTCCTGGTCCACCAGCCCCCGGCGATACCCCATCACGGCCTTGTGCGAGTTCTCCAGCGAGAAGATCTGATTCTCCACCCGCCGGCGGTCGGCGTCGCTTCGCGCCGCGATCCGGCGCAATACCGCGAGCGTCCGCTCGTAGCCGGCCAGCTGCGCCGGGTAGGTCACGTCCCGCAGGTACTCCATCTGCGCCATGGTGAGCAGGCGGCCGGTGGAGCCCGGGTTGCCGATCACGAACACCAGCTCGCCTTCGCGGGCGCCGGCGGCGCTCCACTTGAGGTAATGATCCGTCGACCGCGGCGCGCCGTTCTGGTACACCCGGAACAACGTCACATCCAGGTCGTAGCGCGGGTAGGTGAAGTTGTCGGGATCGCCGCCGAAGAAGGCGGCCTGACCTTCCGGCGCCATCACCAGGCGCACGTCGGTGAAACGGCGGAACCGGTACACCGAGTACATCCCGCCCTGATAGAAGCCGACCACCTGACAGGTGAGCCCGGTCTCGCGGCCGCAGGTCTCCTGGAGCGCCGTGATCGCCGAGTCACGCTGCTCGACCTGGCGGGCCGGCGCCGTGGCGGTGACCGCGCCGCGAATGCGCTGGGTGATGTCCTCGATGGACTGAAGCTGATCCGCGTACATGCCGGGACACGGTTTTTCATCCTCGCGCCGCCGCGCCACGAATCCGGTTTCCTGGTAGTTGGAGTCTGGCGTGGACGCCGCGGTGATGCAGGAGCGGGCGCAGTGGTGGTTGGTCATCACCAGGCCGGTGGCCGAGACGAAGGACGACGAGCAGCCTGGGAGGCGGGCGGCCGAGAGCCGCACGTGCTCCAGCCACGCGGGGGTGGGCCGAAAGCCGTAGGCCCCCTGCCAGTAATCCAGTGGCGGCGCATCGAACGTCCACATGGTACCGAACTCTTTCACCCAGCCACCCGGGCCGGTGGCCACCGGGACGGCTGGCGCGATCGCGGTCGGGGCGGGGGACGGACCAGCCGCGGGGGTGGGTGTGCGGCTGCAGGCCGAGAGTGAGAGGAAGGCGGTAGCGATCAGTGAGGTATGACGAGCGGTGGGCATAGGCGTACCGGATGCGAGAGATGGTTGATGTTAGGGACGCGTCCGGCGGGCGGGCAAGGTCGGTGCTTGACAGCGGCCTGCTTCTCGCCCATCGTTACTATTCAAGAAAACGCTTGAATAATCTACTATGTCTGGGACCAAGCCTCGCCGCTTCAAGGACGCCATCTACCGGCAGCTCGCGCGGGTCGGCAAGGCGGTGGCCAGCCCGCGCCGCCTCGAGCTGCTCGATCTCCTGGCTCAGGGTCCCCAGACCGTGGAACGGCTGGCGCGGGAAACCGGTCAGTCGGTTGCCAACACCTCCCAGCACCTCCAGCTCCTCCGCCGCGCCCGGCTGGTGGAGGCCCACAAGCGGGGCCTCTACGTGACCTACCGCCTGGCGGACGACGGCGTGGCCGAGTTCTACCGTGGCTTACGGGTCTTGGCGGAGTCGCGTCTGGCGGAGATCCGCCGGATCACCAGGGACTTTCTGGCGGATCGCGGGGCGCTCGAAGCCGTCGATCAGGCCGTGCTGGTCGGCCGAGTGCAGCGGGGTGAAGTCACCCTGTTGGACGTGCGCCCGGTCGAGGAGTACGCCGCCGGCCACATCCTGGGCGCCGTCTCGGTACCGCTTCGCGCTCTGGAACACCGCCTCGCGGGTCTGCCGAAGCGTCGCCAGATCGTGGCCTACTGTCGCGGTCCCTACTGCGTGCTGGCGATGGAGGCCGTCGCGCGCCTGCGGGCGCTCGGATTCAAGGCGCTCAGGCTGGAGGATGGGATCCCGGACTGGCGTGCGCGGGGCCTCCCGGTCGCGGTGGGTGCTCCATGAAGTTCTTGGTGATCTTGAACGATCCGCCCTACGGGACGGAGCGCTGCTACAACGGGCTGCGACTCGCTGGCTCGCTGGCGAAGCGCGAAGGCCGCGAGGTCCGCGTGTTCCTCATGGGTGATGCGTCGGGCTGTGCCAAGGCGGGCCAGGCCGTACCGAAGGGCTGGTACAATCTCAATCGGATGCTCACGGTGGTGATGCAGCAGCGGGGCGAGGTCGGCGTGTGCGGCAGCTGCATGGACGCGCGGGGCCTCTCGGACGCCGACCTGCTCGACGGTGCGCGGCGCAGCTCCCTCGAGGAGCTGACCGACTGGACGCTGTGGGCGGATCGGGTGATCACATTTTGATCACGGGCCGGCCGGCCGACCCCACCTACCCACAATCTCAGCGGCGGAGCTGGTGATGGAGTCTCTCTACTCGGTGCTCAGGTTCCTGCACGTGCTGGGCTTCGTGTTCATGGCGATCCCGCTGTTCAACCTCATCGTGGTGAACGAGCGGGCGCTGCTGGGCGTGCCCTTCCAGTATCACGCCGACCGGTACATGGAGAACATCATCCGGCGCGGGGCCCTGCGGTGCTTCGTATTTCAGGGCACCGTGCTGGCTTCGGGCGTGCTGATGCTGGCGGTGGGACCGTTGGGGATCGGCGCGCTGTGGGGCAACTGGGTGCTCCTGGCCAAGACGCTGCTGCTCTTCACGCTCATGGCGCTCCTGTCTTATGTCCACTTCGGGTTGCAGCCGCGGATCGAGGCCATCCTCGCGGGCGTGAGTGCGGACGCCGTGCCGCCGGCCGACCTTCCGGGAAGGCTCAAGCCATACCGCGTGCGCCGGAAACGCTTGGCCACGGTCTGTCTGTTCCTGGTGATCACCACCATCGTGCTCGGGCTCCAGGTACATGGATCGTTCCCCGCGTGGCTGACCGTCGCGCTCATCCTGCTGGCCGGATTGTTCGCGTGGCGGGCCAATCGCACCCTGCTGCGGCTGGGGTGGTTCTAGCGGACGAGACGACCGCGCCACACGCGATCCGCCTTACGCGCTCCGGGTAGGTCCCTTCAGGCGCCCCGGTGCGGGTGCAGTCGACGGCCCTCGCCCGGCGCTCCGCGCCCCACTAGTTTCCGCCCCACGTGACCCATGACTGCCCCGGACCTCTCCAAACTGCGTATTGACCGGGATGCACCCCCGGTGGGCGTTTCCCGGGCGCTCAAACGCAACGCGATCCTCGCAGGTCTAGCCCTGGCGATCATCGCAGCGGTGGCGCTCTGGCTGCGCCGGGGATCGGCGATCCCGGTGCAGACCGTCGTGGCGACGGCGAGCGGCGGCGCGGAAGGCGGTGCGGCGGGAACCAGCGTCACGGCCAACGGCTACGTGGTGGCCCGGACCCGCGCGGCGGTCTCGGCCAAGGTACCTGGGCGGCTGGCTGATCTGCGAGTGAGCGAGGGATCATTCGTTCGGAAGGGAGAGACCATCGCTCGCCTGGAAAACGCGGACTATCGGGCCCAGGTGGCGCAGGCCGAGGCCAACCTATCCACCGCGCGGGCGCAGCTGATCGAGGCGGAGGCGGAGCGCGACCAGCTCCAGCGCGAGGCGCGCCGGCTGCGCGACATCCGCGCCGAGAACTCGGAGCTGGTGTCCGCGCAGGACGTGGAGGGGGCCGAGGCCCGGGCGGCGCAGGCGGACGCGCGGGTCCGCGCCGCGGCGGCGCGGGTCGAGTCGGCGGAGGCCGGGCTGCGCTTCGCGCAGGCCAGCCTGGACAACACGCTGGTGCGCGCCCCATTCACCGGCACCGTGCTGCGCAAGGAGGCCGAGGTGGGCGAGGTGGTGGCCCCTTCGGTGGGCGGCGGTCTCACGCGCGGCGCCGTGGTCACCATGGCGGATCTCACGACGCTGGAAGTCGAGGTAGATGTCAACGAGGCCTACATCGCGCGGATCACGCGAGACCAGGCCGCCCGGATCATCCTGGACGCGTATCCGGACACGTCGTTTCAGGGGCGGGTGCGCCAGGTGGTGCCCACGGCGGACCGGCAGCGGGCTACCGTCCAGGTCAAGGTGAGTATCCTGGATCGCGACCCCAGGATCCTCCCGGAGATGGGCGCGCGGGTAGATTTTCTGGAACCCGAGCGGCCCCGGGGCGAGGCTCCCGCCGCTACGGCGCCGCGGACCTTCCGTGTGCCAGCCGCCGCCGTCTTTCAGCATGAGGGACGGACGATAGTCTGGCTGGTGCGAGGCGGCCGCCTGGAGCCGCGCCAGGTGGACGCGGGCCCGGTGAGCGCGGGATTTCGCGAGATCCGGAGCGGTCTGTCCGGCGGCGAGCTGCTGTTGGCCGGCGGAGTGGAAACCCCGGCGCCGGGAATGCGCGTCAAGGTCGCCCGCACGCCCTGAACGCGATCCAAGCACCCACGTCGTCACGGACAACGGATAACGGATAACGGACAACGGACAACGCCTATGGCCCTCGTCGAAATCCGCGACGTGCACAAGTCGTTTCACCGCGACACCCAGCGCATTGACGTCTTCACCGGCCTCACGCTGGACATCGAGCCGGGGAGTTTCTCGGCGCTGATGGGGCCCTCCGGCTCGGGCAAGTCCACGCTTCTGAACCTGCTGGCCGGCCTGGACCGGCCCACCAGCGGCACGGTGCGGGTGGCGGACGCGATGGTGAGCGCCATGACGCCGGCGCAGCTCGCGCCCTGGCGCGCTCGGCACATCGGCTTCGTGTTCCAGCAGTTCAACCTGCTGCCGGTGCTCACCGCGTATCAAAACGTGGAGCTGCCGCTCCTGCTCACCCATCTGTCCAAGAAACAGCGAGACGAGCGGGTGCGGCTGGTGCTGGGGGTGGTGGGCCTGGAGGACCGGATGGATCACTATCCGCGCCAGCTCTCCGGCGGGCAGGAACAGCGCACGGCCATCGCGCGGGCCATCGTGGCGGACCCGACGCTGATGCTGCTGGATGAACCCACCGGCCAGCTGGACTCCCATAGCTCGCAAGAGCTGCTGGTGCTGCTCCAGCGGCTCAACCAGGAGTTCAAGAAGACCATCGTAGTAGTGACGCACGATCCTCACGTCGCGGAGCGGGCCAAGACGGTACTCCACCTGGAGAAGGGGGATCTGATCGAGAAGCAGGCGGTGGCGCGATGAAATACTTGCCGCTGATCTTCGCCAATCTGGGCCGCCACAAGCGGCGCACCATTCTCACCATCGCGAGCGTGGCGCTGGCGCTGTTCCTGTTCGCCTCGCTCCGCACCGTGGTGACCACTATCGGCGCGTACTCGCAGTGGGGAAGCGCCCGCCGGCTGGTGACCACCAACGCGACCGGCATCGTGTTCCCGCTGCCGTTGGCCTATGCCAACCGCCTGCGCGCGGTGCAGGGGGTTGATGCGGTGAGCTGGGCTAACTGGTTCGGGGGGCGCTACGGGGATGGCAAGCGGTTCTTCGCCAACTTCGCGGTGGATGCGGAGAGTTATCTCGACATGTATCCCGAGATCGTGTTGCCGCCGGACCAGCGGGAGGCGTTCCTCCGGGAGAAGTCCTCGGCCGTCGTGGGTGTGCGGCTGCTGGACATCTTCGGATGGCGCCTGGGCCAGGACGTCACCCTTCAGGGAACCATCTTCCCAGGCGACTGGACCTTCACCATCCGGGGCGTGTACACGGTGTCGGACCCGCTGATCAACGACGACATGCTGCTGTTCCACCACGACCTGCTGGACGAGCGGACCGGGCGACAGGGCTTTGCGGGGTGGTACGTGCTGCGGATCGCCCATCCGGACGAAGCGGGGCAGGTGGGCAAGACGGTGGACGATCTCTTCCGCAATTCCAGCTCGCCCACCAAGACCGGCACCGAGCAGCAGTTCAACTCCAGCTTCGCCACCATGTGGGGCAACGTGGGTCTGTTGATGAATACCATAGGCCTGGCCGTGGTGTTCGCCATCCTGCTGGTCACGGCGAACGCGATGATGATGAGCGCCCGGGAGCGGACCGGCGAGATCGCGGTGCTCAAGACCATCGGGTTTACCGACCGGATGCTGTTTGGTCTCACCATGCTGGAGGCCGGGGCCATCACGCTGATCGGTGCGGTGCTTGGCCTCGGGGCGGCCAAGGCGCTCTACAAAGGCACCAACTTCAACGCGGCCGGCTTTCTGCCGGGGTTCGACGTCACGGTGGGGACCCTCCTCACAGGGCTGGGCATCGCGCTGGTCCTGATGCTGGCGAGCGGTCTGGTCCCGGCGGTGCGAGCCGCGCGGCTGCCAGTGGTCCAGGCGTTGAGGCACGTCGAATGATCCCAATCGTCTACAACGTGCGCAGCGTGCGCCAGCGGCCGGTGTCCACGGCGCTCACCGCGCTGGGCGTGGGGCTGGTGGTGGCGGTGTTCATCGGCACGCTGGCCCTGGCCAACGGGTTCCGGACCGCGCTGGTGCGGACCGGATCGGACAGCAACGTGTTCCTGCTGCGGAAGGGGGCGGACTCGGAGCTGGCGAGCGGGCTGTCCCGCGAGACCGCCAGCATCATTTCGGCGCTGCCCCACGTGGCCACCGGTCAGGACGGCCGGCCTATGGTGAGTCCGGAGGTGTACGTGCTGGTCCCGCTGGGGCGGATCCAGGACACCAGCAAGGTCACCAACGTGGTAGCCCGCGGGGTGAGCGATCAGGCGTGGACCGTGCGCAACAACCTCCAGGTGGTGGAGGGCCGGCGGCCCGTGTCGGGGCGTGCCGAGGTGTGTTTGGGGCAGAAGCTGGTGGGCCGGTTCCTCAACACGGGCGTGGGACAGTCGTTGCGTTTCGCGGGCCGCGACTGGGCGGTGGTCTGTCACTTCAGCGCGGGCGGGTCGTCGTTCGAGTCCGAGATCTGGGGCGAGAACGAGCAGTACATGCCGGTGTTCCGGGGCGAGTTCTTCCAGTCCATCACCTTCCGGCTCAAGGACCCCGGAGCGTTCGAGGACGCCAAGCGCGAGCTGGAGGCGGACAAGCGGGTCACCGTGGACGTGCACCGCGAGTCCGAGTTCTACATTTCCCAATCCGCGTTGATGGACCGGATTCTCCGCATCCTGGCGATGATCATCACCAGCATCATGGCGGTGGGGGCCATCTTCGGGGCGGTGAACACCATGTACGCGGCGGTGGCCTCGCGCGCTCCGGAGATCGCGGTGCTGCTGACGCTGGGATTCAAACCGCGGAGCGTGCTGACCAGCTTCTTGATCGAGTCCGCGGTGATCGCGGCGCTCGGGGGTGTGGTGGGGTGCCTGATCGCGCTGCCGGTCAACGGGATCGTCACCAGCACCACCAACTGGAACAGCTTCAGCGAAGTGGCGTTCAGCTTCCGGATTACGCCCCGGTTGCTGTTGGACGGGCTGATCTTCGCGGTCGTGATGGGGGTGCTGGGCGGGTTCTTCCCGGCACGGCGGGCGGCGAACCTACCGGTGATCGAGGCGCTGCGGTAGGCTCCGCAGGCGCCGCGGGCACTGGTGCAGCGCCCTCCTTCTGGTTATAATGGCTCAGCGTGTGGCGCGAGGTACGCGCCGCGAATCCAGCGACACTGTGACAAGGGGACCTGGCTCAACGCCGGTCCCGTTTTTGTGGTGAGAGAGTTTTCGCCGGCGTTCGACCGGCAGCCCAGAGCGGGGGGCATAGTCCCGCGGCAACTGATGACCGATCGGCACGTACGGCACAACCGGACTCCGGGCGACCATCAGAACACATCAAAGGAGTACGGTTATGCGTACGAAGGGCACCGTGAAGTGGTTCAACGACGCCAAGGGCTTCGGGTTCCTCACCCGAGAGGACGGCGAGAAGGACTGCTTCGTCCACCACTCGGCCATCCAGGCCAGCGGGTTCAAGTCGCTGAGCGAGGGTCAGAAGGTGGAGTTCGACGTCGTGCAGGGCCAGAAGGGCCCCGCGGCGGAGAACGTCGTCGTGGTGGGCTGAGTCTCTCAGCCGCCACACGATATTAGTAGAACGGGGTCGCCCCGCAGTCGGGGCGGCCCCGCTGTCGTTCCGGAGGTGCCGGGCCTGGCTGGCCGGTGCCCGCGGCGTTCGGCTTCGCCCTAGAACCTCACCCCTGCTCCCAACCGGAGCGTCCGCGGCGGGACCCGGGACCGGACCCGGCCGTAGTCACTGTCGAAGAACCCACCCACGGTGTTCACCACGGTCTCGATACCTGTGACGCTCCGGTCGCCCAATACGTTGAACCCGTCCACCACCAGCAGGACCTCGCCCCGGCCCCGCGGAAAGCTCCGCTCCAGGTGCAGATCCAGCGATGCGCGCGACTGGTACCGGTAGCTCCCGCGGGGCTGGATGAAGATGCGATGTCCGGTCGTCTGCCGGAACAGAAACCGATGGAAGGTGAGCGTGTCGCTCACCGCGGGGTTCGAGGTCCGAGGCACGGCGACGGCATAGTCGGTCAGCAGGCCCGAGATCAGCATCGTCGGCGTGGCCCGATCGCCGGTCGCGTAGGAAAAGAACGCGCCGCCACGGAACCGCGCTGGCAGGAGCCCGCCGAGGTACAGCTTCCCCTCGAATCGGCTCTGGTTGTTCAGGGGGCCGAAGAAGTTGGACTGCTCGTTCAGCCGCACCCACGGGCCCGGCCCGCCCGTGGTGTAGTCATCCGGCCCGGTCACCACGTTGAAGTTCCCCTCGAGCGTCGAGAGGGTCGCCGAGGCCCCGGCCCACCAGGTCCGGTACCGGGCTTCCAGTCGGAGCTGGAGTTGCTCGAACCGTCGCGTCGCCTCCGGCACGGTCGTGAGGACGAAGTCGGGATCGTACGTGAGCGCGGCCAGCTGCGCCGCGCTCAGGCCGGGCGGCGCGTAGAGTACGCTGGTGTCCAGCAGGAGGCCCTGCCTCACCAGCTCCCGGACCCAGAGAATGTCCTCGTTGGAGATGCCCACCTTTTCCAGCACCAGCGGCTGGCCGTCGAAGTACGCCGGCCGGCCGAAGCGGTCGAGAATCACGACGTTCTCGACCACCGTGTAGTTCGACGCCAGATTCCGGTCCACCAGCGCTACCATGTCCCGGTTGCGCCGGTGGACGTACGCCACGCCGGCCTTCCACCGGCTCCCGAAGGCGCGTTCCAGCGAGAGAACCGTCTGATCCACGTACGGCTGCCGGTACTGCTCCACCCGTCCGGCCTGGTCCAGCCGGTCCGCTTCCTCGAAGCGAAAGAGCCCAAGAGCCGCGAGCGAATCGCGTTCGGCGAGCGTAAACGTTTGGGTTGGGGTCCCGGGCGCCGTCCCAAGGTAGGACCAAATCTCGTCGTCGCCGTAGGTCCCGGCCCCCTCCACGCGGTCGAACAGGGCCGCGAACATCGGTTGGTGATAGCGACCCCAATGGGCCTTGGCGACCAGCCCGCCCAGCGGTGCCAGGTCAGCCACCACGCCGATCCGGGGCTCCAGGGCGTGGTCCCGCACCGCGGTGAAACGCGGGCCCACCGCCGGTGTAAGCGCCCCCGTCCACCACCCGAACCGGTACCCCGGATTGAGCCGGAGCCACGGCAGGAGCCCAATGGACTCCTGGATGAACAACGCGGCGTTCCGGACGTCGGAGTCGAGCCTGACGTCGCCACCCCATGCGGTGCCGATCGCACCGCTATAGACCCACGTGGCAGGAGTCCCCGGATCGAAGCCAAGCAGGCGTAGGGGCCGCCAGGTCATCCCCCCGTTCCGCTGACGATCGAAGTCCCAGGCGCCCAGCGTATACTCGCCGCCCAGCTTCAGCTCGTGCTCCAGCTCGTCCAGCCGCCCCCGCCGTGTCCACACCGCCGTCAGTCCAAGGCTCGACGGCGCCGACCGCGTTCGGAAGGGAACGTTCTGATACCGTGGAGGGTTCACCTGGGTCAGCAGTTCGATGCCCGGAACTGCGGCACCGTCATACGGATCGTGACGCTCCCCGGCGGCATACCCGCCCAGGCGCACCGTGAGCGCGCTCTGGGGTGACCAACTCCGCTGCCAGCTGAGGTTGCCGGTCACGTTCCACTGAAGGAGCCGTTCGGTCGCCTCCGCGGCCTCGTACCCGGTTTGTCCGACCCGGTCGCCGTCCTGGTACCGCCCCATGAAACCGCCCTCGACCAGATCGCGGGCGCCCGGCTTCCAGCTCAACTTCGCCAACCACCGGTGGTCCCTGAGCGACGGCCCCTGGGGTGCCAGCTCGCGGACTGCGGCCGGAAGGTAGTTGGGTACCAGCTCTCCCTGCCGGATGACGTGCCCGAACAGCGCGAAGTGCAGGCGATCGCGGACCAACGGGCCGCGAACCTGACCGTCCAGTTCCCAGCGCCTCGCCAGTTCGCGCCCGATCTCACCGGGGATGAGGTTGGAGCCATTGAGCCGGTGGGACTCGAACGAGGTCCGGAGCGCGCCCTCCAGCAGGTTCCTGCCTCCCAGGGTCACCACTTCCACGAGCCCGCCCTGGGCTCCGCCCACCTCTGCCCCGGTGCCGAGGCCGCGGACCTCGAGCGTCTCGACCCAGCCGGGACTGGGCAGCAACACCGCGCCACCCAGACCGGGATGGTTGACCGTGGTGCCGTCGAGCGAGTAGGAATTGGCCTGGTCCGATGCACCGCCCCAGATCTGATCGGGCCTCGCGCCCGGCGTGAGGGCGATCAGTTGACGGAGGTCGAGCGTGGTCGGGAGTAGCGAGATCTCGGCGACCGTGAGCGTGGTACTCAGCTCGGCGCTGGCGGTGGAGATACTGGGTGGAACGCCGCTCACCACCAGGGAGTCGAGCGTAAAGGGGACCAGCTCGAGCACGAAGGTGAGCCGCGCCGTCCGAGAGGGCTCGATCTGGACGTCCTGCAGGGAGGGGCGGTATCCCAGCCGGTGTACGGTGATCCGGTACAGGCCGGGCTCCAAAGAACTGATCCGCCACGCACCATCGGCGTCGGTCATGGCGCGACCGGCCGGCAGTCTGCCCGGGCGGCCCACGCTCACGGCCGCGGACACCACCGGCCGACCCTCCGAGTCGGTCACCCGTCCTTCGACCCCGCCCCGCGCCTGGGCCTGCCCCACGGCGGGGACCATCGCCGCCAGTAGGACGATCGCAGCAGTCACAACCAATTCTCTATATCCCACAACCCCGCCGATCGTCAGGCGTCCACTGAGCCGCGAGATGCGAGTCCGCTCCCTCCGCCGGCTTGGCCGCCAGCCCTCGGACAAACGCGACTACGTTGTCGGCGTCCCACGCTGCCGCCCCAAAGTGCCGCATCGCGATTCTCCCGGCTTGGTCGAGCACGAACGTAGCAGGGATGGCGCGGGCCTTGAAGCACTCAGGAGGCTCGCCCGAGAGAACGTAGATCGGCAGGTCGATGCCCCGTTTCTCGACGAACTGGCGGACGACCGGAGGGTCCTCTCGCGTGATGAAGCCAAACTGAACGTCGAGGTCCGCCGTCTGCTCCAGCAGCCGTCGCAGGCTGGGCAGCTCCGCGATGCACGGGGCGCACCAGGTAGCCCAGAAGTTCAGAACGAGGACCTTGCCGGCGGAGTGAGACAGGCTCACGGTCGCTCCCTCAAGGTCCCTGAGGTCCATCGAGTAGTCCCTGGAGCCGGTCGGTAGCGGAGGGGGCTTGAGGGTTCCGCTGAGGCGCCTCCTCATGATCCTCCCAAAGACCACGAGTCCGCCGACAAATGAACCAAGCGCGGCCAGGAAGCCAACGATCACTCCGTGTCCAAACGGACCCGGAACGACAAGCCACGCGAGGAGGCTGAGAGCGGCGACGACGCACAGAACAGGTATCGCTGTTGCTTGGCGCTTCATGGGTCTCTCAGACCGGTGCTGTGCCGCCCACGTAGCGGGTGGTCTCTCTCCCGCTTCGCTGCATGGCACGCACCGCATCACGCGTAACTGCGTTCGCCGATTCGCGATTCAGGACGGCGTTGCGTAATATGCGACGCTAGTGTGGTGTCTCGTAAGTTCGTTGTCGTTGACGCGCGCTGGTGGGTTCCGCGGGGCGCTGAGGTGCGGCGTGGACTCGACGCCTGGGCGCCCGAAGGGACCCACCGGCGCTCTCATCGCCCCTGTTTCACCAATGCGCCCTGCACGCGTGACCACGCCGCACCCAGGCGCCCTTTGGAACGCACCAGCGCGCGTGACGGTTAGGCGAACGACCCTGCCGTGCTTTGCCTGGCCCTGCTTGCCAGGGCCGGGGCCGTTACGGCCTGGCGGGCGTCGCCGTGGTCCGGAGGGTGCCCGCGGTGCAAGTGCTCGCAAATGGTGCGATCTTCGCCACCGCGCGGCGGGTGCGGGTTCGAGCCAGGCTCCAGCTGCGCCAGTCTCCAGCCACTGGAGCATGGCGACGAACCAGCGCCTGCGCGAGCGCGCAACGGTGATCGGGCGCGACCTCGTCGAACCGGGAGACGAGGACGGGCACGGCATCGCCTCCCAATTGCGCGAGGTGCGCCACGTCCGCTCCATGACGGCCCGGGTGGGCCAGGTTGTAGCGCCCGATGAGCGCCTGGGGGTTCACGAGGTTCAGCGCGGCCAGCAGCACCGCCGCCGCGACGACCGAACCGAAGGCCGCGCCGGCCGGCCGGCCGCGCAGGGCGGTGCGTGCGAACACCGCAATCGTGGTGCCGATCCACAGCATGACCGCCGTGCCGTAGAGGCGATCCTCCGTCAGGCCATAGGCTCGTACGTACAGCCCCATTCTCCACAGGGCAGACACCAGTACCAGCACGGTCAGCGCCAGCTGGAGCGCCATGAGGTTCTTGAGCGACAGGGATTCACGCTCGTTGGTCGCCGGCTCGATGGTGAACGGCGCCGCGTATACCAGCGGCAGCGAGAGCGCCGATGCCATGATCATCTGGAAGAAGCCGCGGCGCGCGTACTCCGCGTACGTGAGACCCGTCTGTTCGCGGATGAACGCTTCGCCCCGGAAGAGGCTGCCCGCCTGGGTAGCGACGAAGATCGTGAACACCAGTGCCACTGCTCCCAGGGCGGTGAGCACCGCCAACCAGGGCAGTCCGGGCCGGGGGCACGGGATCGGGCCGGCGCGGGGCGGACTGGCCAGCGCCCACAGGTAACCCGCGATCGCCCAGGACAGGGCTCCAGCGACCAGCACGTGCGACGCGAGCGGTCTCAGGTCGACGCTGATCAAGGACGACACCGCAGCGCCGAACGCGGGGTCCGCTGATGCGAAGAGACTGCCGAACACGACCACGGCGGGGAGCGCAAGCAACAGCCCAATGCCGACGGCTGTGGCGCGTGTGGTTGCGAGGGCCTGGTTGATCCACGGTCGCATTTCAGGCGCCAGGCGGAAGACCCCCAGCGCCGCGTGCCAGGCCGCTCGGGCAGGCGCCATGATGGTCTCGACGGCGCCGGCGCCGCCAAGGTCCACCTTGGGTACCAGGGGCAGGGAGGCGAGTGCCAGAACCGCCACCAGGTCCACGCCCAAGAGCAGGGGCGCGTCGCGCACGGTCCACATCGCGGCGAAGAACGTGGCGGCGAGCCAGGGCCAGGCTGAGCGATTCTCGGCGACCTCACGTCGCTGGCCCAGCCTCAATCCCGCCGCGGTTCCGGCGACCGCGATGAGGCCAAGCGTTACGTTGAAGCCCCACAGTGGTGAGCGGATCAGATGATCGCCGAGGAGGCCGAGGGCCACCGCGTAGGTGAGAACCGTCGCTGCATGGCGCGTGGATGTCATGGGGCAATTGTAAAGTACTTTATACCACAAAGTCAAGCTCCTGCAGGCACCGCTCCAGGAACCGCCGCTCCGGCTCCAGCCGCGTGAGGAGTAGTCCACCGGTACGATGCTCAACCAGCGGGACCATCTTCATCCCCTTTGCCGGGTCTGAGGCTGAGCACGGGTCTCTTGTTGGGGAGGGTCGCAAGCCCTACCTTGGGTTCAACAGCATGATCGCAACCGGAGCCTGGTGATGCACGCGGAAGCTGAGGCCCAGCAGTTTTCATTCGAGGCGTTCACGCGCCACGCGTTTTTCACCGAAGTCAATCGGTGGATCGTGGACCGGGTCATTGGCCCGGGGCGCGAACTCGTCGTAGACCTGGGGTGCGGGCCGGGTGCCGTCACCGAGCTGATCGTCGAGCGCCTCGATCCGGAGGCCCACGTGATCGGGATTGATCCTTCCGAGTCGGCGCTGGCGCGGGCGCGGGACGCCATTCACTCGAAAGCCGTGGAGTTCATGCAGGGCAGCGCCGAATGGGTCTCGCGGCTGGTGTCCTCGGTGGATGCCGTGGTGTTCCTCAACGCCATCCACCTGGTGCCCGACAAGGCCCAGGTCATCGCCGAGATCCGCAGGGCCCTCCATGCCGGCGGCGTGTTCGCCTTCAATACCACGTTCTTCAACGGGGCGTATGTCGAAGGGACCACCGGCTTCTGGCGGCGTTGGGTGGTTCGCGCGGTGCAGGTGCTGCGCGAGCGCGGGTTGGACGTTCAGCGCGACGGGAAAGCCGTCGCGCGACAGTTCCTCTCGGCGGATGAGTACGCCGACCTCTGCGTGCAGGCAGGTTTCGCCCGACCCAAGGTCGAGCTGGTGCGCATCGAGATGACGCCGGAGAGCCTCGAGGACATCGGTCATTACTCACTGTTCATCGAAGGCGCGCTTCCCGGCGTGCCGCTGGAAGCCGGCGCCGAGGCCTTGAAGGAAGGCCTGCGCCGGGCCCAGGAAGACACCGGGTTCACCAACGTGCCGCGCAACTGGCTGGAGTGCCTCGCGACGGCCGTGTGACCTTGGGCCAGGCGCTCGATCGCCGCGCGTTCCTCGGGGCGGTCGCCGCGATTCCGGCGGCGTTCGTTACGGGCCAGGGCACTCGGTCACCCCAGGCGCTTTTCAGCATCTCCCTCGCCGAGTGGTCGCTCCACCGAACGCTCCAGGCCGGCCAGCTGGACAACCTCGACTTCCCCGCCACGGCCCGACGGACTTACGGCCTCGACGCCGTGGAGTACGTCAACCAGTTCTTCAAGGATCGCGCGCGAGACGCCGACTACCTGCGAGAGCTTCACCGCAGGGCAGACGACGCGGGGGTGCGGAGCGTGCTCATCATGTGCGACGGGGAAGGCGCGCTGGGAGATCCGGCGGGTGCCGCCCGGACGCAGGCCGTGGAGAACCACTACCGCTGGGTGGAGGCGGCGGCCGTCCTGGGCTGCCACTCCATTCGCGTGAACGCCCAGTCGAGCGGCAGTCCCGACGAGCAGCGACGGTTGGCCGCCGACGGCTTGCGTCGCCTCGCGGAGTACGCGGCGCCGCGCCAGATCAACGTGATCGTTGAGAACCATGGCGGCATCTCCTCGAACGGCGCGTGGCTGGCGAGCGTGATCAAGAGCGTGGATCATCCGCGCTGCGGGACGCTGCCGGATTTCGGCAACTTCCACATCCAGGGCGATGAGTGGTACGACCGCTACCAAGGCGTCGCGGAGCTGATGCCGTTCGCCAAAGCCGTGAGCGCCAAGTCACACGACTTTGACGCGGAAGGAAACGAACGGCACACCGACTATCGGCGCATGCTCCGGATCGTGCTCGACGCGGGCTACCGCGGCCACCTGGGCATCGAGTACGAGGGCGACGAGCTGCCGGAGCCCGAGGGGATCCGCAAGACCAAGGCGCTGCTCGAGCGGGTCCGGGCCGAGCTGGCCAGCCAGTACTAGAGCCGGGGGATTCCGCCCCCCCATATTGGCTCCGTGTCCGACATTCCGACGCCACTTTCCGCGGCGCTGGCCCAGCGTTACGCGCTGCAACGCGTCCTGGGCAAGGGTGGCATGGCCACCGTCTACCTCGGCCCCGACCGCAAACATGACCGCGCGGTGGCGCCCAAGGTCCTGCGACCGGACCTCGCCGCCTCCCTCGGCGCCGAGCGGTTTCTCCACGAGATCCAGATCGCGGCCCGGCTGACCCATCCCCACATCCTGCCGCTCCACGACTCCGGCGAGGCCGGAGGGTTCCTGTACTACGTGATGCCGTACATCGAGGGCCCGTCGCTGCGCCAGCGCCTGGAGCGCGAGGGGCGCTTCCAGCCACGGGACGCGCTGACCATCGTCGCCCAGGTGGCCGACGCGCTGGGATACGCGCACCGCATGGGCGTTTTCCACCGGGACATCAAGCCCGAGAACATCTTGTTCTCGCAGGGGCACCCCATCGTGGCGGACTTCGGGATCGCCAAGGCGATCAGCACGGCTGGCAGCGCCAATCTCACCCGCACGGGATTCCCGCTCGGCGCCGGGGTACATGAGTCCGGAGCAGGCCGCGGGGCTGGCGAACCTGGACGAGCGGACCGACGTGTACGGCCTGGCGGTCCTGACCTATGAGTTGCTGGTCGGCGACGTGCCGGGCCGCTGGCCCTCGGAGGACGCGGTGCGCGCCGGGCGGTTCCTCGAAGCGCCCGCCGCGCACCAGACCCGGCTGGCCCAGGTGGGACCCCAGATCGAAGCCGCGCTGGTGCGGGCATTGGCGGTTCGGCATGAGCAGCGCACGGCGACGCCGGCGGCGCTGATCCAGGATCTCCTGGGTTCCGCCGCATCCCGGCGGCGGTACAGCGAGGGCGAAGTGCGGGAGATCGTCAACCGCGCCGCCGAGCTGGAGGCCTCGAAGCCGACCGCCAGCGGCGCGATGACCATCGGCGGGCTGGAGGAGCTGGCGGCGGAGGTGGGGATTCCCCCGGCGTTGGTACGGCAGGCCGCGGACGCCGTGACCGTACGGGGCGGGTCGGGGTCGACCGCGCCGATCCCGGCGTCCAGGCCGAACCCCTGGATCGGCGGTCCCACGCGGCTCTTGTACGAGCGGGTCGTCGAGGGCGAGGTGCCGGAGAGTGAGTTCCCGATCATGGTCGAAGAGATCCGTCGGGGGCTGGGAATCGTGGGGCAGGTGAGCCAGCTGGGCCGCTCGTTCTCGTGGACCGGCACGCGAGGGGGCCGCGAGATGGAAGTGGCGGTTTCGGTGCGCGCCGGCCGGACCCGCATCACGGTGCAGGAGAATCTCAGCAACCTGATCGGTGGCATTTTGGGAGGCATCGGCGGCGGCATGGGCGGGGGCGGCATGGGAGCGATCATCGGCATTCTGGTGGGCGCGCTGGGGGTGTCGGAGGCCGTCGTGCCGATGATCATCCCGCTGTGGCTCGCCACGACGTACGCCGTGGCCCGGACCGCCTACCGCTACGGCGCCGGACGCAGGGGGCGCGAGCTCTTGTGGCTGGCGGACCGGCTGGCGACCCTGGCATTGGAGCTCGCGGGGGAGCGGCCCGCC
>Ga0209321_10000644_pt1 | contig 23123 bp, 25 predicted proteins | sample Rifsed16ft4_FD_184012 | JGI IMG/M metagenome (GOLD analysis project Ga0209321, IMG submission 184012) | Soil microbial communities from Rifle, Colorado, USA - sediment 16ft 4 - CSP-I_5_4 (version 2) | ecosystem: Environmental > Terrestrial > Deep subsurface > Rock core/Sediment | place: Rifle...
GGAGGACAAGGACGAATATGCCGGGGAGAATGTCTTCTGGGTGCCCAAGCTGGCCCGCTGGCCCAACATCCAGGCGAAGGCGAAGGGTCCCGGGATCGGGAAACTGATCGACGATGCGATGGTCGGCATCGAGAAGGACAAGAGGCACGAGCGGGCGATGCACTTCTTGGAGATGATGCAGCTTACCAAGTTTGCAAACTCTTACACATACCAACTATCTACTGGTATGAAGCAAAGAGTTGCAATTGCACGTGCACTTGTTATGGATCCGGAAATTCTTTTGATGGATGAGCCATTTGCTGCATTGGATGCACAAACAAGAGACCTCTTATTGGTTGAATTGCAATTGATCTGGGAAAGAACAAAAAAAACCATTCTATTTGTAACTCACAGTATTTCAGAATCAGTAATACTTGGAAACCGCGTGGTCGTATTCAAAAATAGACCTGCTAAGATAAAAAAAGAAATTACAATAGATTACCGCAGACCAAGGCTTGCAGAAGATGAGAATCTGGTAAAATATCAACAAATGATACTTGCTGAATTGAAGACTGAAGTAAGGGCTCAGATGAAAAGGGAGTTTGAAGAATGAGAGGAAAGATAGCTGCTAAAAAAATTGCGTTCTATGCAGGGATAATTGTAGTTTGGCAAATTGTATTTTCACTGAATATATGGTCTGTACACATCTTTCCATCCCCTGTTCAGGTTGCACAAGATTTAGCATATGGGGTCGCTGATGGCAGTCTGATTTTTGCAATAGCAACAAGCATGTGGAGACTGGTTGTTGGACTAATTATTTCCATAGCTGGTGGAATAACACTGGGAATTTTTATGGCCAGAATAGAATCTGTAAATCAGACAATTGGTTCTTTAGTTCTGGGTCTGCAGTCCGTTCCTTCTGTTGCATGGGTCCCATTGGCACTTTTGTGGTTTGGGCTTACTGATGCAGGGATAATTTTTGTTACAGTTGCCAGTTCGTTGTTTGCAGTAACGATTAACACCTACTCTGGAATGAAAAACGTTCCAACATCATATATTGCAGCTGCAAGAAACATGGGTGCAAGTGGAGTTCAGCTTATTACGCATGTTATGCTTCCAGCAGCATTTCCGTATCTGATTTCTGGTTTCAAACAGGGTTGGGCATTTGCATGGCGTGGTGTGATAGGTGCAGAAATAATTTTTTCATTTTTGGGACTGGGATTCTTACTAAATGTTGGGCGAGAACTAAACGATATCTCACAAGTAATTGCCATCATGCTTGTGATAATGATAATGGGAATCTTGATTGATGGATTTGTTTTCAAAAAGATTGAAAGAAAAGTAATGTCAAGATGGGGCTTGGCCTAATCAAGAGTCTTGTTATTTCTTTACCCCGCCTCACAAGATTAGTGATGTCTCTTCTTTTTAACAAAAATTCCAGCAATTATGGCACCAGCAGGTATGATGCCAAGTAAATAATATGCGTTAAAGCCGCTCTCTGACTTTTTATCACTCTCAAATCCAGAAATAGTTATCTGCTTGCTAGATTGTGGCTCTAAATCAAATGCCACATGCCACGTGTTCTGTTCGTCTCTACTTTGCATCGATTCAATTTTTTTTCCTTCTTGATATACCACAAATTTTTGCGATTCTGACTCCATAGGGAATTCAATATTTGCAAAAGATTTCATTGGCCATGGATTTCTTGCAAATAACATTAAGGCGTCTTTTTCGTTATCAAATTCTATATCAGTTAAATATCCTTCCGTCTTGTATCTAAAATCAAATCTTTTATCATCTCTTATAACAAAAGTTGGTATTACCATATCATCACCAATCACAAAACAACTATAGTAATTTACTTGTGTTGCAAATGATGGATCTGGATAAATAGAAAATTCTTTTTTCTCTCCAGGTTCAAGTTTTTCTATAGTCTCTATACTTTTTCCAACATCAATAAACTTGTTATCTTTTCCATGAATCAACGCATACACTTTGATTCCATATACGGTGAAATTTCCGTTATTTACTATAAAACCTGAAGTGTGACCATCTTGATGTTTGATAAGATTAGCATCGTAAACAACTTCGATGTTTGTGTAATCACTAGGACCTGAAACAAATGTAACTTGTGGTTTTTCAAAAATTGGATTTTCGCTTGATACCTGTGCAAACTTTAACTTGAATGGTATGTCTTTTGCTGGATTTGCAACTGGTAAAGTATAAGATTCTGAAATCACCTCATCGACATCTTGTATCTTGATTGTTATTGTAGGAATTATTGGATAATTTTCTGAATTCTTGACTGCTCCAATCACCGTGTAAACGCCATCGCCATCAAAATACGAGCTAATTTGATTATCTGGAATCCAAACCTCTGCACTTGAAACTTGTGCAGTCATGCCTAATGCGAGCAAGACGACAAGATTTACTATGATAACAGTACGTCTCAAAGACAACAAATCAGAATTGGTTGCTGAATTTTAATGTAGAGTCTGAATTTAAGTTAGAATTTATCTAATTACCCATTGCCTGTCTTGCAAGCTCTGCGCCTTCAACCATTACTTTGATCTTCTCAAATGCGACAGTTCTCGATCTTGTTCTAAGGCCACAGTCTGGGTTGACATAAACTTTGGCAGGATCGCCTAATGCTTTTGCAGAATAGAGTATCCTGTCTCGTACAAGCTTTGGTGCTTCTATCCTGTCAACATGAACATCGGTGACGCCAATTCCAATCTCCCCTTTGTAGCCATATTCTTTGAACAGCTTAAGCACATGGTATCCTTTTCTTTCTTTGTCATTTACTCCCAAATTCCATGAATCACGATTTGCAAATTCTAATGTGTATTGTTGAGCTTTTATCTCAGACATCTGCGGTGCTAATGTTTCGTAATCGTTTCCTGAAAAACACGCATGCACTACAACTTTTGCATTTATTCCCTTCACAGATTCATTTACTGATTGACGAAAGATATTCATCTCGGATGGATGTGATGTAGCAGCAGGTTCGTCAATCTGAATAATTTTTGCTCCAAGCTTAACCAAATCTTTTACAAGTGGTCTTACTACATTTCTTGCCAACGCAAGCACAAGTTCCTCTTTTGATTTGTAGTGTTCATCGTATGACCAGTCAGCTAATGTGTAGGCGCCTGTCACTGGAACTTTGATATCATGTCTTGCATTTTCTCTTATGAATTTAAATTCTTCAGCATGGAAGTTTTGCTGATAAGAAATCTCTCCTGTGATTCTAGCTTTATTATAGTATTTGTTGTCCCATGATCTAACCCGTCCTGCAAACTCGAATCCTTTGATATGTCTGACAGGCTCTTCATACATCTCAACACGCCTTACCTCACCATCATAGATTATGTTGAGTCCTATGTCTTCTAGCGTTTTTATGTTCAGTAAAGCAGCATCGTTTCTGGCCCTTGACTTGTCCTCTTTTGAAATATCGGGATTTTTTACTACATTCAAAAGCCATGCTGGTTTTTTCAGGCTTCCTATTTCTTGAGTTGGAAAATATTTATGCACTTCTTACTCCTCCCGCAATTTCTCCAAGCCTCAATATCTTTCTAACTGCAAAATCCTTTGGAAGATACTGAAGATCAAAGCTTGTTGTAACAAATGCTTCATCTGGCCTTGTCTTTGATATTATACTGTTTAACTCTGTAATGCATTCTTGTTTGTCTTCAAGTTTTGTGTTGTAGGAATTTACAATTCCAACTGCAAGTGATTTTCCGGAAAAGCTGTGTTTTTTGATTGATGATATGGGTGTTAACATTGTGTCAAAGCCAAGGCCTGAAACAGGCATGTCCAAAAGCTTCTCGATTTTCTTTGATACGTCTCCAAAATAAAAGTGCAGAATTGTTTTTGCCTTTAGGCCGCGTGTAATTATTTCCAGTGCATTCTTTACTATGCCAAAATCAACTTTTTCGTTGTATGCAATAGAAGGTGCTACAAGTTGAACTAATTCAAAACCAGATTTGACCAAGGCGTCTATCTCTTTTCTAAGCATCTTTGCTATTGCTAGTGTAAATTCCTCTCTTTTCTTGTATTTTGTACTGAGATGAACATCTGCAATTGTGTACGGATCTGCTAAGCAGACTGTTCTATTTTTTGGCAACAAAGAAATGGCCAGGCTAGATTTTACAATATTTCCAGCATCATCTAAAGGACCATCAAAAGAAAGTCTCCTGTAGAAGGTATTTGTCTCATAGATTCTGTTTAATGCAGCAAGCTTGACTGATTTTAATTTAGAAAATGGCCTGTAAATATCGTCCCAGTCTAAAAGTGGATCGCAAACATAACCTAACTTTGCCTTTTTTTGTATTGCAATGTATTCTTTTTTCTCTCTCAAATAAAATGACGAAAGATTTTTTGAATTTTTACGTGTAGCATCTATGAGCTCTTCTGATCGTGGATAAATTCCAACAGTGTAAGACGAGATCAACTTAACTTCTTTAGGGTTTCAAAGGCCCCTTTAAAATCATTTGGAGAGCTTATGAGTACATCGCCTGCAATCTTCTGTGCCTTTTTTATGAAACCAACTACATCGTTACTATAATTTGTCCAGTCAAGGTTTAGTATCTTTGCGGATCTTACATTTTTTTCTGATGGTAAAAGTATACAAGGAATTATCCTAAATCCTTGTGGTTTTAACTTGTCTACTATTCTTGTGATCTGATCAAGCGAACTGACAACCTGGGTTACAAAACCACGGGGTTGTGCTTCAATTTTTTTATGTATCTTTGCAAAATCAGGATTGCTAGGCAAAGAAAGAAAAAGATCGATTTTTTTCCCAAAACCTTGTTCGTTGAATTGTTTTACGACCTCGCTTGGCACAAGTTTGGAATCTTTTGGTCCAGCGGGAGGCGGGTCGCCTTTTAAAATTAAAATGCTATTAAGCTTAAGCAATATTGCATCACAAATTGATTGAGTAAGTGAGGTGAGATTTCTGTCCCTTACACGTACACTTGCAGAAATCTCAATGACATCGTTGGAACTTCTAATCAACGCTCCTATTGTTATTGGTGAAATTCTTGGTATTCCAAGCACAGAATCTGTTACATGAATGCTGTGGCAAACATTGCGAATTAAAAAAGCCCTTTCTTTTAGCCTGTTCACTGATTCTTGTAGCTCATCATGAGATAGTATTGTATCCTGAATGACTTTTGGGGGGTTTATTTCATAGGTGATTGTCAATAGAAGATTTTCTAGATTACCTGATTATAACCTTTGAACGATAACAGTCAATAACAATATCGCCAAAAGATATGTTGTGATGTATGGGGACGATCTTAGGAAAGCACTTTCGAGTAAAATTTTACCAGAAGTTAAACAAAATGGGCAGACAAAACTTGCTGCTGTACTGGTTGTGATTTATGGATCGGAGCCGACAATAATAATGACAGAACGACCAAAAACGATGAACCTGCATGCTGGTGAGATCTCGTTTCCAGGTGGAACGTGGAAACAAAACGACGGTGATCTTCTGACAACAGCTCTGCGAGAAACAAAAGAAGAGATTGGTCTTAACATATCGAGTCAACAAATCATAGGTCAGCTTCGACCTGTTACCACATTGAATTCGGGTTTTACTATAACGCCATTTGTTGCCATTGCCTCTGACATACCAAAACTTGTGCCAAACTCTGAAATTGAGGAGATTCTTCACATTCCAATGTTTCCTCTATTCAAAACAATTGAGGATGATAAAGATTCGTTACACAAATCGATACAAGAAATGTATACTTTCAGATATGAAGACAAAATAATCTGGGGAGCATCAGCAAGAATTCTAAAGCAGATGATGCTTCTTTTATCAAAAATGAATTGATTTGTATAATTGCAAAATATTGGCCAAACCGTGTGCCAAACTGTGCTGCCTGAGATTCATTTAAAAAGAGCTTATCAAACATTCCATTTTATGGCCGCTCACAAGTCTGCTCCAAGGAAGATAAGACTGATGAAAAAACTAAAACAGAATTCATCTGTTCCGGCGTGGGTTATAATCAAGACAAAAAGAACAGTACGAACAAATCCAAAGAAAAGACAGTGGCGAAGAACAGACGTAGGAGTTGGATAATTTGTCACAGGAAACAGTTGAACGCGTTTATACAATAAACCTTGGAAAAGTTTTGCTCTCTCCAAATAACCAAAGAGCAAAGAGGGCAATTAACATGATACGAGAATTTGCAATTCATCACATGAAGTCTGAAGACATAAAGATCGAAGAAGACGTAAGTCATTTGGTTTGGGCAAGAGGAATAAGACACCCTCCAAGAAAGATTCGAGTCAAATTAACAAAAGATGATGATGGCACAGTCTTGATTTCTAAATATCAAGAAGAAAAACCAAAGAAAGAAGCAGTAGAGAAGAAACCAAAGTCGCAAAAAACAGAAAAGGTCGAAGAAAAATCCGAAGCAAAACCAGAAGAACCAAAACCAGCTAAATCAGAGCTAATGCCAGAAAAAAAATTAGAAACAAAAGAAGAACCAAAAGCAGAAGCAAAACCAGAGAAACCAAAAAAAGAACAAAAATCTGAAAAGAAAACCGAAGAAAAAACTAAAACAAAATCAGACGCAAAACGAAAGAAAAAGTAAAATTTTATTCTATTTGATATAGTTCAAGATCCAATTTTATACTGCAATCTGGATCGTCCCAATCTAAAGTGTTTTGATTTGGAATGACTCCGAGTGGATCATATCTGTCAAATCTTGTTTCACCTTCTACTGATGTGAGCAAAATAACTTTGGAATTTTCAGCAGCCACAACAGAAAGACTTACACGTGTACTATCATCGTTAAAAATTCCACTGACTGTATTGACCATTGAATTCAATATGCCTACAGAAACCTTGTTTCCGCCCATGACATACAGCATGGTACTTTTTACACTGTTTGGAGGTGCATCTTCATAAAGCATCTTTATAGAATCTCTAAGTGAGGTTTGGACATCTGACATGTCCTTGCTTGTTGAAAGAATGTTTGTGTCAAGAGGAACAGATGAAGATTTCAGAGAATAAATTACTTCAAGCAATGCTGCATTTGTTATGATATTACAAGAATCAGGCGTCAGGTCAGGATTACTATCAAGGAGAGCATCATTGTCTACTATGATGGTACAATCAGAATTTGTTTTTAGCCTCTTTAGCGAAACACCAGAAAAGAAGATTCTGTCCTTTTCAAACTTGAATGGCATTATACCAAAGGAAAGTACATTTTTCCCTAGTTCTTTTCCTGCTTGAGAAATAACTGGAGCTAAAGCAGCACCAGATTTACCAGCAAGATTTGCTATTATGATTATTGTGGAATAATTGACAAGTCTCTCTTTTAGACTATCAAGAACGCCTAGAGAGACGCCTCTGATGAGATATGATGATGGATTAAGAACCGGTGTTGTATTTATCATAATTCTAGAGCAGTCAGATTCTAGATCTTTTGCGTCATGGCTTATCAAAAGACATTCAGAATTCAGTTTTTCTTTGGCTTTAATGGCAAGTCTACATCCAGCTCCACCAAGTCCAACAACTAGTACAGGTTCTTGCATTTCAAACTCCATAACTCCTTTTTGCTTCCCATGTAAGTTAAAAAACTTTGTTGATTAGTTTTGATCCTATCTTGGATCTAAAAATTTTTAGCTTAAAGTTTTACCATGCAACCCATATTGCGTGGCTTTTATGATCTCGACTTTGATTTTTTCTCCTAATTTTATCTCCTCATCTATAACTACGGGTTTATAGGCAAAGTTTCTGCCCTTGATTACACCATCTGAGATTTCATCAAACAATACTTTGCCTTTCCAACCTAGCCATTCTTTGTTTCTCTCATATGCTATCATTTTTGCCAACTCAAATACCATCTTACTTCGTCTTTTTACTTCAGACACCTCAAGTTGTTTCATTTTAGCAGCCTTTGTGCCTGGTCTTGCACTATATCGTGAGAGGTTTATCACATCAGGTCTGGTCTCTTTTATCAGTTCTACCGTACGTTCAAAGTCGTCTTCACTTTCAGAGGGAAATCCTACTATGATATCAGTTGAAATCGTAAACTTGCCAAATTTTTTTTGGAATTTCTCACTTGTGTCTTTAAAGACTTTGGCTGTATGACCGCGCTTCATCTCTTTTAGGATTCTATTGCTACCGCTTTGGACTGGAATGTGAAGGAATTTGAAGACTTTGTCATTTTCAAACGCTTCCAAGAGACCATCGCGAATTCTTGGCATGTACATGGGGTTCATCATGCCTATCCTAATCATAAAATCTCGATTTATCTCTCCTACAGCAGTTATTAGTTCTGGCAAATCTGTTCCTGTATCAAACCCATAGCAGCCATTATCTGTAGATGAAAGCCAGATCTCTTTACATCCGTCATCTACATCATGTTTTACTTGTCTAACAATATCGCCCATTCGGTAGCTACGTAAATCCCCCTTGGAGAGCTTTGTTTGGCAAAAAGTACATTCACTTTTGCATCCGCTTGCAATCTCTATTATTCCAACAACTGGATTTAGTCTGACTTTTGGTAATCCAACTTTAGATGCATCAGAATCTTCAAGCTCGATTCTTCTTTTTCCTTTCAATGTAAAATCTATGACATCAAGAGTTTTTCCAATTGAGTTTGGTCCAAGCATGCTAGCATGAGAACCAAATTTCTCAATAGTGGATCTTTCTGCTTTTGGTAGGCATCCTGCTACAATAAGTGGTTTTGAATTGAGTTTTTTTATTCTGTATACCATCTTATTTGCAGTAGCATCTTTTACTGAACAAGTAACAATCAAGTTCAAATCGGAATCAGATGTACTCTGAGCAAGAGTGTGGCCACCATTAACAATAAGACCAGAAATCATTTCAGAGTCTGCAAAACTTGCAGAACAACCATATGCTTCTACCCAAATCTTTGCCATTTTATCCCAATAATGAACTTACTTCTTTTTCACTCATCAATCCTTTAGAGATAACAAGTTGTCTGATTGTTTTACCGGTCTTCAAAGATTCTTTGTATAACTCGGCAGATTTTTGATAGCCAATCTTTGGAGAAAGTAATGTTACAATGACAGGACTGTTTTCTATGTATTGGCGAAGCTTTTGCTTGTTTGCAGACAGCCCATCGATCAAGTTATGAGAAAATATCGGAACAAAATTCCTTAACATGTCTGTGGACTCTAAAACAGCTTTGAGCATAACTGGCAGCATAACATTAAGCTCAAACTGTCCAGCTTGCGCAGCAAGTGCAACAACTGTATCATTACCCATTATGTTAAAACAAATCATGTTCATGCATTCGGCAAGCGATGGATTCACTTTGCCTGGCATTATAGAAGAGCCAGCATGAACTGCAGGTATGCCAATCTCAGAGAGTCCTGCAACAGGGCCTGATGCCATCAATCTGATATCGTTTGAAATCTTGCCAATCTCAACTGCCAAATTTCTAAGTGTAGAGGACAGATTTGCAACTGCAAATTTGCTTTGCAAAGAATATTGCATGTCTTGTTGTGGCTTTAATGGAAGTTTTGAGATTCTTCCAAGTTCTGATATTGCTATGTTTCTGTAACCTTTTGGTGTGTTTGCTCCAGTGCCTACCGCAGTTCCTCCTAATGCGACATACTCTAATTCTTTTCTTGCAGCAACTATTGCATCACGAGCTTTTGCTACTGATGTAGAATATGCGGCAAATTCTTTTCCAAGACTTACTGGAAGAGCATCCATGAGATGGGTTCTTCCAATTTTTTGAAAACCAGAAAACTCTCTAGCTTTCTTGTTTAACGACTTGATCAAATCATCAAGAACAGGAATAACCTGCTTTAAGTTAAATAAAATAGAAACATGCATTGCAGTTGGAAACGTGTCATTACTTGATTGTGACATGTTCACATGATCATTTGGATGAATGATGTCGTATTTTCCCTTCTTTTGTCCTAAAATTTCAAGAGCAATATTTGAAATTACTTCATTTATATTCATGTTAAATGCAGTTCCTGCACCAGAGTTTATCGCTTCAATGACGAATTGGTCAAGATATTTTCCAGATAACACTTCATCACATGCTTTTACAATTGCATTTCCTCGTTTTTTATCAAGCGAAGCGGTTCTCATATTTGCAATTGCGGCTGATCTCTTGATCATGACAAATGCCATTATAAGATAAAGATGTGATCGTTGACCAGTTACATGGTACTGTTGAATCGCTCTAGCTGTAAAAGCACCATAATATGCATCTTCAGGAATTTTTACTTCACCTAAGGAATCTCTATCTATTCTAAACTTCACACGCAAGCTAGATCTCGTTTTACTAATATTCATTGCTTTTCAAAAATGAAAAAATGTTGAAAACTTTTGTAAAATCTGACAGATCTTGGAAGTTGTACACCATAGATTAATATACTCAAAATAGATCGATTGGATCGATGAACAAACGGTATAGTATACTGTCTATCACTGCTGTTGCAGTAATAGCAGCAACGTTGTTCGGAAGCACATACTCACAGTCACAAATGACTGGAAGCACAATGTCTGTCTCAAATACTGATGCAGACTTGATGCAACAAATCCATGACATGGGCGGTCTAGAATTAGTAATGCCAGCGGCATTTGCTGAAACAGATTGCTCAGCCTTGGAAGAATCAGGTCGTAACGTGGTTGAATTCAATGTAACTGGAGAAAGTGCCGACTTGCCAATTATGGGTGACGGATCCTACAAGGCAATGACCTTCAGTGGTCAGGTTCCAGGTCCAACACTTCGAGTCACACAAGGTGACGTTGTCAAGATGACACTCACAATTCCAGAAGGTGAACCAACTCCACACGGAAACGACATGCATGCCTCACAAATGTCAGCAGGAAACTTTGGTAAAGTTCTACCAGGAACATCCAAGACATACTGTTACATTGCACAAGTACCTGGTACTTACAAGTACCACTGTTCTGGTGTTGATGTGGCTGCAATGGATCAACATGTCTTATCTGGAATGTATGGTATGACAATCGTTGACCCACTCGATGGATACAAGAAACTCATGGTAGAATCAACAGATGTACAAGGTGGCGATGTCGTAAAGACACGAAACATGTACAATCCTGATGCTCTAGAGTTCCAGTTGCAGTACAACCAATTGTACTTGACGGAAGAAGGCAACTATGACATGAGTGCAATGATGCAACACCACCACACTCTGGCAGTAGTTAACGGATTCTCATTTGGATATGTTCCAAACGAGACCCATAACGAACTAGTGTTGGGTGACAAGGGCAAAAACATCTTCGTTGCACAACCATGGAACTCCGCAGATCTAGCGCAATACCAATCACAACTACTATTTGTGCCAACTGGTACCCACACAAGATGGTTTGTAGAAAACCAAGGTAACGAGCCAGTTTACTTCCACATTGTGGGAGAGATAATTGACAGAGTTACTCAAGCAAACAGGGTACAAGCACAAGGTACTGAGACATGGTTGATTGGCGGATCACAAGGAGCAATAATGGATGTTGTCTTTGATGAACCAGGAGTCTACGTAGCAGTAAACCATGACTATGCTCAAATCTTTAGTGGAACAGCATCAGTAATTGTTGCTGGAAATCCATTTGGTTTAGAGGTAGGAGATGCAAAATCATATGCTGAAGTGCTCGGTAATCCAAGCGATGCCGTTCCACCAAGTGGTATGAATAGCATGTCACATCCAAAACTAAACTTGCATGGTCTATACACTGACGCACGTGCTGACGAAATAAGTTCCGAATTAGGAATTTAAATTCCCTTTTCTTTCTCTTTTTTTGTTTTTTATATGCACAATGATTATATTCTGTACATAGCGGTTCTTTTTCATGAGTTTTAATCAATCTGTTTTGATCTGTGATCAGGTTGCACCAATTCTAAATGACATCCTACAAAAAAATGGTCTAAAAATTACATATGAGCCTGAAATCACCCCAGATCAGATCAAAGAAAAAATTGGAACTTTTGACATTGTTATAGTTAGAAGTAGAACTAAACTAACAAAAGACATGATAGAAAAGGCAGACAAGTGTAAGATAATTGCACGAGTAGGTGTTGGCCTTGATAACATCGATGTAGATGCGGCAAATACAAAAGGAATCAAAGTAATTAACGCAGTTGAAGGCGCAATGAATGCGGTGGCCGAACTTGTTTTGGGATTGATGCTATCGCTTGCAAGAGAAATTCCAAGAGCAGACAGAGAAATACGAAATGGAAAATGGCTAAAAAAAGAATTGATGGGCACAGAGCTGTCAGGAAAGTATCTTGGAATAGTTGGACTTGGAAACATAGGAAAAAAACTTGCCAAACATGCAAGGGCATTAAACATGAACATCATAGGATATGATGTAATTCCAATAGCTGATGAGTTTGTACGCGAAGTGGGATTGATAAAAACAGATCTTGACACACTGCTTTCAAGTGCTGATTACATCTCGTTTCATGTTCCGTTTACAAATGATACTCAACATCTAGTAAACTCACAAAGACTAGGAAAGATGAAAAAAACCGCTTACATAATCAACACATCTAGAGGAGAAATTATTGATGAAGAGGCACTGTATACTGCATTAAAAGATGGGAAAATTGCAGGAGCAGCTTTGGATGTGTTTGAAAAAGAACCTGCGACAGGAAACAAACTTGCGACATTGCCAAACGTCATCTGTACTCCTCACATAGGCGCACAGACAAAAGAAGCTCAGACTTTAGCTGCAAACGTTATAGCAGAAAAGATAATAATGATTCTACGAGGCGTAATTTAGAATTGGCTGCTCTGAAATTATTGTTCTTTATACTGGTATTTAGTTTTTCACCCGTTATTGTTTTTGCAGAAGAGCAAACCATATCAGTGGATTTTGGAAAACTATACGACATAATATATAATGCAAAAGACGTAACCGTTTTTGAAGTAATTCCAAATTCCGATGATGCAGAACTCATTTTTGTAATTGACGTAACAAGTCCAATTGCAACTCTAGAATTAACAATTCCAAGAGAACTGCTTGATTCTAAAGAAAATGGAAACGATATTGATTTTTTTATAATTGCTGATGGTGCTGATGTTACATTTTCCGAAAAAGAGGCGACTGATACTAGTAGGACTCTTTTCATGCAATTATCACCAGGCACTACAGAGCTTGAAGTCTTTGGAACACAGCTTGGAGACAGTGTATCTGAAAATGAATCTGCAGTAGAAGAACCAAAAGAAGAACCTACAAAAGAAATTCCTCAAGAAGCAACTGAAGAACCCCAAATTGTAGAACAAGCACCTGATGAATCTGCTCCCAAAGAAGAATCATCTGAAGAGGAGGTAACTCCTGTAACTGAAGAAAAACCATCTCAAACAATACAAAACATATTCGACTTTTCTAAAATGCCAAACTGGTCAATACCAATAAACGAAAGACAAATGCAACAATTTGCAATGACAGCTGGTGCTTTTGCTGCACTTGTTATCGTACTTATAATCTTCAAAGGTTTACGAACAGAACAATCTCTTCCATAGAGTATGATATCATACTATGATTATCCCATTTCTTATTAGATATTGTATTCCCAAAGCAAAGTCCGAATCAGATATGCGATTGTCTGCCCACCATCCTGCATTAGTTTTGATCCATGAAGGCTAGTACATCATTTAAAATACTTGGTACAGATATTAAGGGGATTTTGTTAGAGCCGAATATGATTAGCCATCAAGATCAAATTTGGCTCAAAATGTGGCAGGAAAACTCTCCAGAACTAAGAGCGAAGGCTGTTGAGTGGAGAAAGCAAAATGCCCTTACAAGAATAGAAAGACCAAGTAGAATCCAAAAGGCTAGAAGAGTAGGGTATAAAGCAAAAGAGGGAATAGTTGTAATTCGAATGCGTGTTGGCAAAGGCAACATGCGTAAGAAAAGACCCGTTGCTGGAAGAAGACCAAAACACCTTGGTGTAACTAGAATAAAACCAGATGTTAGCATGCAACAAGTTGCAGAACGCAGAGTTCTTGAAAGACATCCAAACATGAAACTTCTTGGTTCATACTATCTCTATCAAGATGGAATGTATCTGTGGTATGAAGTAATCTTGGCAGATCCCTCTCATCCAAGGATCTTCAAAGATAGAGAAATGCGTGGCAAGATTGCAGGTCTTAAAAATTAAGAATTGAAAATATTAGGATTTTTAGTTTTAGTGTTTATAACCACAATGCTTTTGCCTCCTGCATTTGGTGCCATATCTGAAAAAACCGGTCTGAAAAATGACTTTACAATTGAGACTAGCGGATATGATTTTGAAGTAGAAACCATAGCAAATTTTGAAATCAATGACGTGAAATTGAGTAGGGATGACAAAAAACTCACGTTTGATATAACTAGTAGTATTGAAAACAACTTTGCAGAAATACTGATTCCAATAAATTTGATAGATGGTGACCTTACTGTATTTGTAAATGGCGAAGAAATATTTCCACAAATTAGAAAAAATGACAAGATATCATTTATTGTTCTAGAATTTAACGGTACAGGACATAATATTATGGAAATAATCGGCACAACTTATCTGCCAGAATTTTCTGGTGTTACTCTACTTGTTATAGGCGTAGCATTTTCTACTGTGTTTATATCTAGAAAATTTAAATTCTAGTAACCGTTTGCAAAATCTTCCCACAGATTAGCACGTGCAGTAAGCTTATTCATTTGATAAAATATGCCTCCGATTATTCCTGCTTGGTAGAATGCATATAGGTATACTTGAGAGTGTGTGGGGTCTGCATGTGATAGACTTAAAGCTATCATAGAAAAGAAAATGAAGGTACCAACAAAGGTGAAAACCTTACTGAAAAATCCTTCTATGCCTACAATTCGTTTTGTGGCAGCCGCCATTATTGTGATACTTGATACAATTAGAAACGTAAGACCACCATTTGCTTGTATGAATTCGCTTGCCCATGGAATTAGACCATCTTCCAAAATCGATTTTTGAGGAGAATTTATTCCTCCATGCAAAGCAAAAGTAACAGAACTGAAAATGGCACCCATCATAAATAAGAACAGAAATATCTTTACAACGGCTCTCCTAAACGGGTTTCTTGTTTCTGAAGGCCTCATTACACCATCAGTCAGCTTTATTCCATACAACAATCCTATTGCAAAGGCGGGACCAAACATGAGGTTTATTATGATTGGTGATTCTCTTGTGGTCCTTTCAATATCAGGACCATATGTTAGGTATAAAATTATTGCAAATGCTACAGCTCCTGCAAATATGCAAAGATCTATCCAACTCCTATTATGCCTAAGTTCGTATAGGTCTGTTCCCCACTCGTCCAATCTGAAGTTGATTTTTGAAAAAGACATTAAAAAGACAACTAAAAAATGATTTGCTTAATCTATCAATTCTCTTTACCTTTTATGGCTCTCTCATCTTTGATAACATGTGAAGGTTACAAGGCCAATAATAGGACTAGGAATAATTGTTATAATATCAGGAATCGTGTTTTACCTTCAAGGCCAGTCTATGGTTGGACCAGAATCATCTTTTATGTATTCTAATCCTGAATGGATAACAAACGGTCAATTGATTGCAATAGTTGGAATTATAATTTTAGCTGCAGGGGTTGCAATATCAAAAGTTAACTTACGACACCCAAAGTAGTTGTAGTTCGTATCTTGTCTAACATGCGAATTTTCTTTGTTATGAGATTGTCCATCTGTCTTTCTGTCTCTGTTTCTACTTCTACTACAATATCATAATCTCCATATGTTACATGAGCATCTTTGACTTTGTCTATATCTAAGAGTTTTTTTACAAGTTCGTTTTCTGAACCAAGTTCACACCCGATCAAAACGTATGCTTTTTCCATATTTTACTAACATTGTACGATCTTAAATCTTATTATATTATTCTAAGGACAGTCAAGAACATTTGTCTTGTAATTCGTTTTAAAACCCCGCCTTTATGGGATCTTGCGGTTTCATTATTTCTCTTAAAAGTATAGTAGCATATGATCCTCTAGACAATGTAAAACTAACTATTGGTTCTGATATGGAAAAATTATCACACTTGATGGCAGCTTGTCTGAATCCTCCTTCGTCGCTTACCTCTTGCATGGTTTTTGAAAAAAAATCCTTTGCATGAACTTGTTCGGTTTCAAGAACTTTTGAAATATGGTAATCAAATCTATTCTTTCTTGAATATGAATATCCTACAAGTGGTATGGCAAGTCTCTGGCTAGGATCATTTTCAAATCTTCCAAGCATACTTTTTTTGTCAAAACACACATCTCCAGATTTTGGCAAAAACAACTCTTCTCCATGTTCAAAGGCTGAACTTATTGCACAGTTGAAGACATAGGACTGAAATGCTTGTACAAAAAACCTTCTGATGGTAAGAGGTATGCTTCTCATTGCTCTGAGAGGATCACCATGTTCAACCATCTCGGACAACACAACTCGTTCAATATCCATTTGTGGCGGAACTTCATCTAGTGCTTGGGCATAGTTTGATTTGTCTTCAAGCATTTTTCTAATCTTTGTATTTTCAGGCAAGTCATGTTCTGAGCTAAATGAAAGAAGGAGGCTGACTGCACGCTCGAAATCATTTTGTAAGATAGCTTTTCCTATTAGGTGTGATACTGGTCTTTTACTTCCAAATCTCTGATAACCAAAAAAGTTCAGTACTCGTTCATATTCATTAAATTTTGAAATCTCTGTAAATGATGCGTCTTCTATTTTTATTTTAAAATGATTTCCAATCATGTTCTTTTTTGTAAGCGGTTTAGAAACATAACCAAGTGATTCTAAACTGTACCTGTTTGTAGAAAAATTTACCGCATTCATTGATGTGTTCATTGAACAAACAAATTGTTCTGTAGTTGCATTTGCGTCTTTTAATCCAAGTGCTTTCAATCTTATTCCATGTATTTTAAAAATTTCAGAAAGAGCATGATTAGTATCGATTCCATGTTTTTTTAATTTGTATACCGCATATCCATCTGTCTTGGAAAGTTTTGATAACGCTTTTTCATCTAAAATTTCAGAGACAAAAAAATCTTCAGGAGATGATTTTATTTTTCCACTGAGCCCTTTAAACTTGGTACTATACACAAAAATGCCAATATCTGCGTCTAGTTTGGGAACCACTTCTTACTTTACTGTAACTGTTACATATTGTGAGACGGTGACTTCTTGATATCTTGCTCCCAGCAGAATCTTGTAAGTACCAGACAATGCGAATCTATCTACAGAAACTGTAAAAGGAACAGTCTCAGCTTTGTTGTCAAGAGTAATCTGGTTCTCACTTGTGACTTTGATGTCATTTAGAGTCGAAGTGTTTGCAGTTGTTAATGTAATTGGCTCAGCAAGTTGTTCATTTGGTGTAATGGTGAATAATATTGTGGTATTATCTGCACGACTCAAAGTTAGATCTCTTTTATCGACATTTACTTCAATTGGAAGTGGAATACTAGAATCAAGTACAGCAATATTATTTTCTACCCATTCTGTAAACCAAATCTTGTCATTGTTTATGGTAAAGTCTAATATTTGTGCAACTCCACAATCTTTGATACCGCTACAATCAGACCAATTGGGATTCTGTGAAGGTACAAAATATTCTACAAGTGTTTCTTTTGTAGGATTAAAAACTGCTATGCTATTTCCAGTTTGTTCATTAAACCACAGTCTTCCTGTATTATCAAATTGATTCCAATATGGTCTTGATATGGGAGTCTTGATTAATCCAGAAGAATTTCCGTATGTGCTTTCACGCGGTATTGATGTAGTGAATCTTGTGAACTGTTGTGATTGCTGATCAAAACTGAAAAAGAAACTGCTTGCAGCATCAGTAATCCAGATCTTATTTTCTGGACTAGATGAAATTCCATTAGGTGCTAACATTCCATATGGAAGATTAAATGCAGTTCCATTGGAAGTTTGTGGTTCATATCGTATTAGACTTCCTCCTTCTTGAAACTTCCAAACAGTGTACCAGATCATTTTGTTAGAATCAACAGTTAAAGAAGATGTAAGAGTATCATTAGTTAGGGAATTTACTTTGGAATACTGTATTTCTTTACCTGACTGACTAGGATCAAAAAACGTAATCTTGTTTCCTGTAAAGTCATTTACAAGAAGTTTTTGGTCATCAATGACAATTCTCTGAGGAAATGTCTCTCCTCCTTCAGATAGTGGATATTTGAAACTGGTAAAGTTATTCTTATCAAACTTCCAGATCACATCATGAGATTCATCTGTAAACCAGATGTTTCCATCTAATGCGTAAGCTATTCCCCACATCATAGATTGGTCGCCCTTGGGCCACCTGTCATTTTGATACTCTGTGAAAATTCTGGAATAGGGATCAAACTTTGCTATATTTCCTGTATTTGATTCTGTAAACCAAACATTTCCAGACGAATCTGTTGTTATAGCTAAAGGTTGTGCACAGAAAGTCGGTACATTAAATTCAGTTATGTATCTGTTAGATTTTGTAGAATTTGTGCCACAAAATGTTATGCGTTTATCGATAGGATAGTTATCTGCCGGTGTGCCAGTAGACGTTGTATCTGTGGTATCTATATTGGTATTAGTGTTAGTATTGGCGTTTATTGCAATTGCTATTGTAGAAGTTAGAAGTATTACGCCAAAAAACACAGCAACTAGGAGTTGTTTTGCTTTTTTCCTCACAAAGTGCAGACAAGTTTTCCTTGTTATATCTTATTCTACAAAAGCTTTAGATCTTTTGTAACTTTGTCTATCGTTGTTTCAGGTGCTGGTCCTATAGAAATGCAAGTAACTGTCCCAGGAGCAATTTGTGTGTGTCCTGCATCTGTTACTTCAGACCAAGGAAGATCTAAAGATATGGCATGTTTTTTTACTTGATCTAATTGTTCAAGACTTGTCACTTTGACAACCACTTTTTCTTGTCCTCCCATAACCCACTCTTTATACCAATCTGGATGTGATTTGCGTACATGCTCTGCTCCTAAAACACAAGCATGTCCTACTTGAGCCGCAATTTTTCCTGTACCCATATCAAGATCCTTTCTTACTACAATTACTTGTTTAATCAAACCTATTACTGCTTTACACAAAGAGTATGTTAAACTTTTGAATTGAAATAAATAATTGTACGCAAAATGAAAAGTTATGGATTATGAAGTTATAGTTGCAGGTGGTAGTGTCTCTGGACTGTTATGTGCAAGAGAAATTGCACGATTAGGTCACAGTGTTTTAGTTATAGAAGAAGATTATGAAATTGGTACTCCTGAGCATTGTGGAGGAGTTGTAAGTGTTTCAGGAATTGAGGAACTTGGTGTAGTTCCTACCAGAGGAACACTTGAAAACAAGATAAGATCTGCATCGATAATCTCACCAGCTGGAAAGAGTTTCACACTTGATGCTAGGGCACAAAAAGTTGTAGTATTAGATAGACGAGATTTTGACAAACAAATAGCGCATCAAGCAAAAAATAACGGTGCAGAAATCCGTGTTAGAACATCTCTAAAAGAAATCAATGGTGAGGAGGTAAAGACTTCGGAAGGCGTACTAAAATGTAATATTATAGTTGATGCACGCGGAGTCTCTTCATTAATTCACAAAGACCGGGGAGGGATGTTGCAATCTGCACAGTATGAAGTATATGCAGACTGGATTAAAAAAGACAGGATCGAAGTCTATTTCGATCAAGAAAAATACCCTGGCTTCTTTGCATGGATTATCCCTACGCAAACTGATGTAGCCAAAGTAGGTGTTGCAGGAAAGGGGATAAACGCAGCAGTAACACTTGAAAACTTTCTTTCACAAAAAGGAAAACATTCTGTTGTACGAAAGATCTTTGCACCTATATGGATAAAAGGTCCAATTGAAAACTTTGTTACAAAAAATATAGTTACAATAGGAGATGCAGCTGGCCAGTCAAAGCCTACAACTGCAGGTGGAATATATTCGTGTGGTCTTGGTGGCATATTTGCAGGTAGAGCAATATCAAAGTATCTGGAATCTGGAAATCAACCAGATCTATTAAAATATCAAAATGCTTGGTCTGAAAAATTTGATCATGAATTTCAAAACATGCTTCTTGCACGAAAACTCTTGGAAAGATTTGACAACAAGGCAATAGACAAGCTGTTTGAATCTGTTACACCACAGATCTTAGAAGAGATCTCAAAAGAAGGCACTTTTGATTTTCATACTGTTTCTCTTGCCAAACTTCTTGGTGTGAAAGGATCTGTAAAAACAGTTCAGGCAATTTTAGGTAGTGAATTTAGACGACTGTTAACATGAGATGAAGTACAATTGATAAGCAAGATATAAATTCGGTTTTTAATCAGGTCTGAGCATGTCATCATCCATCACATTACCAGTATGTAGCTCATGCCACCGAACTATCATGCCTAATGATAAATGTGTAAAATTCAACTGCCCAAACTGTGGCTCTGTATTGCTGTGGAGATGCGAGAGCTGCAGAGAAGCTGCAAGAGCTTACAAATGCAATTCTTGTAACTTTGACGGACCATAAAAAATGGCACGACTCTTACTGAGGGCAAAAATTCTTCCGACAGGTACAGAAATAGATCTAGATAATGTAGCAAAAAAGATCGACTCTACACTAAAGGACGAGATCAAGCTTTCAAAATACACAAAAGAGCCACTAGCTTTTGGTCTTTACTTTATTAACGCAGAATTTTCCCTAGACGATAAGGAAGGACAGATGGATTCACTTGAAAATGCAGTCAGATCTATTGAAGGTGTAGGAGAGTTTGAAGTCTTGGGCATGAGCAGAGCATCTGTTGATGTAAAGTAGGTGTTTTTTTGGTACGAAAAGATGAACCGCTGCAAATGCGCGTCGGTGAAGCAAAACAACGAGATGTAGGAAAGAGACGAGCTAGAATAGAGCCTGAAGCCATGGAATATCTTCATGTAGAACCTGGCGATATGGTGGAAATTCTTGGAAAAAGACCCAGCTGTGCAATAGTATGGCCTACTGATGACGATGATAAAGAACCTGACATGATACGAATTGATGGGCAAACAAGAAAGAATGTCGGTGTTTCAGTAAATGATCTAGTTACCGTACGAAAGATTGTAGCAAAACCTGCAAAAAGTGTTGTATTGATGCCAGTAAATGACAATGTTACAGTAGACAAGGAGTTTACCGATTTTGTAAAGAACAGACTCAAGGGATTACCAATGTCTGAAGGTGATGAAATCTCAGTAATGATTCTTGGAAACTCGATGGACTTTAAAATTCATAAAATTTCACCAAAGAGCGTCGTTAAGATTGAACGTGGAACGACTCTTACAATTTTAACTGAAACATCAGTTGAGAAAAAAACTCGTGTAACATATGAAGAGATTGGTGGACTAAAAGCACAAACAAAAAGAATGCGAGAAATTGTAGAACTTCCACTCAGACATCCGGAAGTTTTCATCAGATTTGGAATAGAACCGCACAGCGGAATTTTGCTTTACGGACCACCTGGATGTGGAAAAACTTTGATTGCCAAAGTTCTTGCAAGTGAATCTGAAGCAAACTTTTATTCCATAAACGGACCAGAAATTATGAACAAGTATTACGGAGAAACAGAAGCAAGACTACGTGACATATTCAAAGAAGCAAAAGAAAACTCACCAAGTGTAATATTCATTGATGAAATTGATGCAATAGCTCCAAAAAGAGAAGAAGCCTACGGAGATGTGGAAAAAAGAGTAGTTGCACAACTATTAGCTTTGATGGACGGACTTACTGAAAGAGGCCAAGTCATTGTTTTAGGTGCAACAAATCGACCTGAAAGCGTAGATCCTGCTTTGCGAAGACCAGGAAGATTTGATAGAGAAATAGAAATTTCTGTCCCAAACGCAGATGGGAGATTGGAGATATTACATATTCACACAAGAGGAATGCCTCTTGACGAGGATGTGGATCTCAAGACACTTGCTGCAGAACTTCATGGATACACTGGTGCCGACATTAAATCACTTTGTAGAGAAGCAGCTATGAAATCACTCAGAAACTATCTTCCTGAGATTGATATGGAAACTGAAAAGATTTCGTCTGAAATTTTACAATCGATGAGAGTTAGCTTACAGGATTTCTATGATGCAATGCATGAAATAGTTCCAACTGCTATGCGAGAATTTTATGTTGAAAGTCCAAAAGTGTGGTGGAAAGATGTTGGTGGATTAGATGATGCAAAAAGAACATTACACGACAACTTGATCACTGCAATAAAAGAACCGGCAAAATTCCAAAAGATGGGCATCAAACCACCAAAGGGCGCATTATTGTACGGCCCACCAGGATGTGGAAAGACATTGCTTGCAAGAGCACTTGCAACAGAAAGTGGAGCTAACATGATTCTTGTACGAGGTCCTGAAGTCTTGTCCAAATGGGTTGGAGAATCAGAAAAAGCCATAAGAGAAATTTTCAGAAAAGCAAAAGCATCATCTCCATGTATTGTGATATTTGATGAACTTGATTCGTTTGCCAGAACAAAATCAGGAGAGGACAGTGGAGTAGGTGAGAGACTTTTGAGTCAACTATTGACTGAGATGGAAGATGGCGGAGCTTCACGAGTCATAGTAATTGGAATTTCAAACAGACCAGACTTGATAGAAACATCACTACTACGACCTGGTAGATTAGACTTGATATTGTATATTCCGCCACCTGATGAAAGGGGAAGATTAGAAATAATTAAGATCCTTACACGTCCAATGCCTCTTTCAGGCGATGTAAACTTGAAGGAAATTGCTGTAGCAACAAAAAGTTACAGTGGAGCTGATCTTGTTGCAATATGCAGAGAATCTGCAGTGCGTGCTATGCAAAACGACTCCATTAAAGTAGGAAGTGCAGACTTTGCTGCAGCACTAAAACTCGTTAAACCTTCGATCACAAAAATTGTTGATGAATGGTATGGCACAATAAAAGAGAATATATCATATGCCATACCAAAACCAATCGATAAGACATTTTACGGCTAAACATGACTCTACCATTGAAAAATCTAGTATATGAGAAGGTAAAGGAAGCTGGGTCTCTTACAGACTCGGAACTGTCAAAGATTCTTGTAAAAGAAGGAATTGTTCTTCCAGATGATGAATTTAACAAAACTCTACTTGACTTGGAAATATATGGACTAATCAAAGTAGGTTGGCTTACAAAAGA
>Ga0209321_10000645_pt1 | contig 23112 bp, 25 predicted proteins | sample Rifsed16ft4_FD_184012 | JGI IMG/M metagenome (GOLD analysis project Ga0209321, IMG submission 184012) | Soil microbial communities from Rifle, Colorado, USA - sediment 16ft 4 - CSP-I_5_4 (version 2) | ecosystem: Environmental > Terrestrial > Deep subsurface > Rock core/Sediment | place: Rifle...
TATTCAATTCTCTCCAAACTGCTCAAAATAAAGAGCAATAAAAAATCCTCAAACGTGGGTAATTTTTCTTGTGGAAATTGCTCTTGCCTTACGTGGGTGGACCCGGGGGGAATCGAACCCCCTACTTTTCCATGCCATGGAAATGTGTTACCGGTATACCACGGGCCCGCAGTGGACTCTTTACAGAAAAGACGGCTTTTACGGTATAAGAGTTTCCGAACTCAAGGATATTCTTTTTACAACTAAAGGTCCCACTTTTCTTAACCTACTTCGGTTTACTTGTGTTCCTTTAGGCAATTCCATACCCTGTTCTAATGTATATTCAGACAGTCTGTCTCCCAGCTCACGGTCTAAGCCTTCAGCTGTACTGGCTTCAGCCGAAATAACCAAAACCCCACCAGGCAATATTACCTCGTCTTTATATTTATCGCGAATAAATTCTAGTGACATAAGTGGACGGTAAGGGACTCGAACCCCTGACCTCTTACACGTCAAGTAAGCGCTCTAGCCAACTGAGCTAACCGTCCTTCAAGTTAAATATTATACCTTCTGGGGTGAGCTTAGACAAATCTAGGCAGAGGTTACGCTTTCCAGATACATGCCAAAAGAAGGAATGGAGTGCTCCCCACAGGATGCATAGAGGGTGTGCTCGCCGCCATCCCCCTTGTGGTCTATCAGGAATTTACCTTGTTCCTCGCAGTGGGAACAGGTGAAAATGGGGTTTGGAGGGGTCGTAGGCTTAATCTCGTAAAGACTGGCTACATGGTTGGTATCCTCGGATGGGAAGACCTTTAAAAGCCTTACGTTGTCTAAAGTCAGAATGCCCGCAAGTTCCGTTTGCGGTACAACTCTTAAATGGCGGTTTTCGGGAGACACGGCTTATCCGGCCGAGCGCTGTAGATAATGATCAGGGGAAAGCAGGAATTTGCTGCCGTGCTTTTTATAGATACTCCAGAAGTTTTTCTTCTCGGCTCTTTTATTTGATGCGTGCAGCCAAATTTGGGCATCCTCGATCTTTTTCCTGAAGGATTTCATAAATTCCAAGAGCTTCTCAAAAAAGATGACGTGGTAGACTCCCGGATTGACCGGAGCTTGCATCGAGGCCACCTCAACCTCGTGTCCCAGCCCTTGGGTGGTCTTGGCCAGCTCGTAGACTTCCTGCATAAGAGCATGAAGCTGGATTTTGAGCTCGTTGCCCTTCTCCTGGATTCTTGATTTTTCTTCCTCCCTCAGCCTTCTTTCCAGTTCAATCTGGCCTCTTAGTTTTTCGTTTTCCTGCCTTTTCCCGGAATAAACCTCGTTTAATTCAAGGGCCTCCCCTGGAGTAATCTCGCCTGTGTATTTCTTTTCTGCCTTTGTGCCCAGAAGCTGTCTGAAGAAATCCTCACCCGAGGCTTCTAGCAAATCCCTTTTTACGGTCTTGGCAGTTCCCGTTCCCAGATCCTTAAGGGACTCAAGCACGTTTCTCTGGGTGATTATCTTTTGGCCTTTGCCTTTTTGATACTTGTCCATGTTGGGGATATTACGCAGAAATCTTACAGCAGAGCCGTTAACGAGTCAAGCGCGGCCCTTCTGGCCAAAACTCCGGCAATTACCCGTCTTTGTTCGGGTGTATTGAGCCTTTCCCCTATTTTGGGATCGGCGCTTGCGGCTTTAATCGCAGCATCTATTTCTGCTTCTTTTATTTGAATTTTTTCCTCTCTGGCTACGGCCGTTAAGATCAAATCCAAAGAGATTGAACCGCTGGCCTGGGCCTCGTACTCGGTCCGCAGTCCATCTGCAGTCTTACCTAGTGAGCCCAGATAGCCTTCGAGGTTTAATCCCAGCTTCTCTATCCTCTCGAGTAAGCTTGAGAGCCTGGCATTAACCTCTTCTTCTATCAAGATTTTTGGGATAGCCACTTTAACGGTTTCCAGAAGAACCTTGATTATTTCCTGTTCTTTTTCTTCCTTGCTGGGGCCTTTTTGTTCTTTGGGACTCCCCTTTTCGGGGGTCCAGATGGCCTTGGCCCGTCCGGAGCCCGTAATTACCTTTTTGTAATCACCCAAGGAGACCTCGGGGATTTCGCAGCTTACGGCTCTAACTTCCCAGTTTTCCCCTTCTTTGGCGCGGATTAGCTCGAATTTCGGGTAGATGGCGAGTTTCAGCTTGCCTTCGGTTATGGCCTGACCCAGGGCTTTGGGAAGAATATGTCCCAGCGTGTGCTCGATAACAGATGCCTCGGGAACTCTTTTTTTGATTTCTTCTATCGGGGCTTTGCCTTTCCTGAAACCCGGCACGTCTACGCTTTCGGCGTATTCCTTTAAGGTCTCTTCTCTGGCCTCGGAAATAAGCTCAAAGGGAATATCGAACGTAATCTGGACCGAGCCGTCCTCGGTCTTGGCAATGGTGTGGGATATCACTAGGTCCTTTTTAGGCATAATAAGCCACGCTTTATGCGTGGTAGGAGGATTATATCACGAATTTCCGCCTTTGTGCTGGGTTCGAAACTGGGAGGGACTAAACTTACTTCCCAAGCCCTTGGGCGCAAACTTCCTGCCTTTGTAGAAATCGGGGGTTCTAAAGCCCAGAGTGGGACCCGCCTTTTTCTTGATAAAAGTCTTCATAATACTTAGATTGTAGAATGTTCTTTGAAATTTGTAAATTTTTACTATATACTTTTAGGTGCCTGTAAGGTTTAGAAAGGAGGAAACTTTTTTTGGCCGCTAAGTTATTTATAGGAAATCTTGAGTACTCCGTAACTTCTGACGAGTTGCGCGAGCTTTTTTCCCAGGCCGGTACGGTTGTTGACGCTGTTGTCATATCAGACAAAATGTCTGGTAGAAGCAGAGGCTTCGGATTCGTAGAGATGAGCTCTGATGATGAAGCAAAAGCAGCAGTCGAAAAGCTCAATGGAGCAGACCTAAAGGGAAGAAAGATAAACGTAAACGAAGCTCGACCTCAAGTTCCTCGTTAAGTAGTCTTTCACTTAATTAGGTAAAGTCCCTGCAAAAAAGGGCTAGTCTTCTTATGGCCGCTTAGATGAAGGCTCTTCCTCCCTGCGGTCCTCTTTTTCGTGGCCTTTACCTCCCTTTTTGTCCCCGTTTTCTTCCTGGACTCCCTGAGGCTGGGATTGAATTTGTTCCTCCAGCTCGTCCTGAATGTCTTCCAGATCCTCTTGAGTTTGTTCCAGCTCCTCCACGATTTCATCAACAGGTTCGGGAGCGGGAGTAGCGGTGGTTGGAGCAGCACTCGGGGCTTCAGCCGCCCCCGTAGGTTTGGGGGTAGCGCCGATTTCGCAAGAGGTAACCTTTGTCCAGCCGGAAGGTACATCGCAAGGGGTAGGAAATTCCCTACATTCCCCCGTTGTTGGGTTCTTGGCCGGGGTTATTACCTGAATACAAACCCTTTCCTGTTCTGAGGCAGGCGGCAAAATGGCTCCGGGTTGAGACTGAAGTGCCAGTTTCTTTTCTTCTATGTTTTTCTTGTACTCCTCTATTTTATCCGAAAGCTCCTGGGCTTTGGCGGTATCGGCCTGTCCCAGGATTATTTCTTTTGATTCGCTGGCCTCCGTAACCAAAAGCGAATAGCCTGCGGTTGAACCTTTTTTGGCCAGAAGCCGATTAGCCTCGGAAAATCTTCTCTGGGTGAAATTTATGGAAAATGCCGAGGCGATGGGTGTTCTGATGGTTATTGCAAGGGCCACATCCTCCAAAGAAGTCTTTAGAGGGTAAAGAAACTCTCCGGGAAGGGAATTCCAGCTGATGAGAATCAAAAAGGAAGGGATGGCAAAAACAACGGCAAAGACGGTTAAGAAGGTGTTGAAATATTTTTTCACTGGATACCCGCCCCTTATTCGGAGGCTAATTTATGAAGGAACCAGGAAACCAAAGACAAAAGAATCGAGGCTATAATGGCTGTCGTAAAGGATGATATCTCAAATCCGGGAACGAATCTGGCTGTTCCCCAAAGAAGGGCCACATTGATTAAAAAGGCCACAATGCCGAAGGTTAAAACCGAGATCGGAAGGGCAACAAGCTGCAGGATGGGTCTGATAAAGGTATTGACCACGCCTATAACCACGGCCGTGACAACCGCGGCCCACATATTGGCAAGCACAAAACCGGGGACTAGATAGGCAACGACCAGAAGAGCAAAGACATTTATGGCAAGCCTTACAACCAACTTCATAATATATCCATATTGGATTACCAGGGCATAGATGTCAAGGTTTTGTTAGATGCTTTTTGAAGAAGGAAACGTCTCTTGCCACGACACTATTCCATGAGGGGTTTAGGTTGTGGTCGGCTCCAACGTATTTGTAGTAGGTGATGTCTTTTTCAAGCTCTTCAAGGCTTTTTGCCAGGGTATCGCTCCAATCCACGGGTACGGCATCGTCGTTTGTTCCCTGGTGCAGCTGTATGGGTGCCGTGATTCTGTCGTAATAAAGGTCTATGGCATAAAGGTCAGGGTCGTAGGCCTGTTCAAACTTGGCCAGCTCTCGCCTGATGAGCTTTCCCCTATCCTCAGACTCATCGGTGTAGTAAAGGACCGAATAGGGAAAAGGCTTGGAAACCGGAGCCCAGAGTGCGGCGGGAATAGATTTTCCCGTAATTTCAAGGGTGGTTAAGGCAATCTGTCCTCCGTTTGAGTGTCCCCAGATAAATATATTTTTTCCGTCCCAGCCTGGGATTGAACCTAGAGACTCAAGAAGAGTAAGAGCCGTAACATAGGTTTGAAAACGGGATTCGAAGATGTTTTCGGCCTCGGGGTCCGAGCCTCCATAACCCAAAAAATCAGGGGCAACGGTAATAAATCCGTTTGCGGCAAAATACTCCCCTCCCCTTTGGGTTCCGGTTCCCGTCTGATATATCTTTTGGTCAACGTAGCCTCTAAACATCACAATCAAAGGAAATGGACCCTGGCCCTTGGGGACATTGATAAGCCCGGTTACTTTCTTTTTTACAGCGTTTTTCAGGGTCGGATCCAAGGAAAAACTGAAAAGATAGGAAGTAAAATCGGAGTCTTCCTTAAGAGTTTCTCCCATCTCTATCTTTTCTTGCGTTATCAGGGCGGTACTTAGGTTTTGGATTGTATATTTGTCCAGAGGCTTGGGAAGGATTTTTTCGGTTATTTCCCCCACCTTGGTGTTTTTATCCAAAAAGTAATCTTTTGCGAACCAGCCGAGAACAACGGAAAAAATAATTATTATGGTGACTACCAGAAATCTTTTCATTTAAGAATTGTAATTAAACTAAAGACTCCGTAAAAGATAAAGGCACAAGCCACGACAAAGACCCGCAAAAATGAAGGCCTGAGAGGCTTTACCAGGCTGGTTTTGTTTAAGAAAATGATCAGGGCGCTGTAGACGAACATGGCAATTGCATTCAAGAAAGCCCCTATAACCACCAGAGTCAAAGGCTCGGTGATGCCCAGGGAAAAGATAACAATTCCTGCGGCAATCTGGGTCCACAAAAATAAGTAGTAAAAAATGGGGAGCTTCTCGATCTTAAAACGCTTGGGAGACAAAATGGTTAGGTTTTCGGACATGATTCTGCTTGTCGCATCCAGAACCGAAAACTGAGTCGAAAAAAGCATGGTTGCCGCAACGAGAAGAAAGGCGACTCCAATTACCGGAAAAGTCCTCTGGGCCAACGTTGCCGCCTCGCTTACGAGAAACATAATTCCCTGGGCTCCCTGGGGATTGCCGAATACGGTTGAGTATGCAAGCAGGCTCAGCATTATCATTGAGGTAGCCCCGGTTGCCCAAAAAATGATTGCATGCTCGATGTTGATTCGCCTCCACCAAACCCTGAAGCGCTCCAAGTTTACGGGGTTAGGATCAAACGTAGCTCCTTCCAAGCGTATTTTTTCGTCCTTTCCGGTGAGGATGCTGGTTATTCTTCCCGAGTACTTGCCCATGCCGTAGCCTTTTTCCTTTACGTAGTAGCTTTGGGCCAGGTTTAAGTTCCCCCCGGCTCCCGCATATGCGAATGCCCCCAAAAACGTTGCCAGAGAGATTCCGGCCGGCAGAAACCAAAAACCCTCGCCTTTGCCTATCAATCCCACGGCCAAAGCCTGCCAGTCAGGGGGTTTGGCAAAAATGAAAGCCAAAACAAAGATAAAGGGAACCCCTATCAAAATAAGCGTTCTTTGGAAGACCTCCTGGGTTTTATAGACAACGGGACCTAAAGTTAAAACCAGGCCTATAAAGACAAGAAGAATGATTGGCACCAAAGGCGAATATTTGATGCCCAAAACATAAGCCAGAAGGGTTCCGGAGGATGCAATTATCCCCGGCCACATCCAGGGGAGAAGCGTTGAGGCAATAAACCACAAAGGCGCAAAAGCTTTGAGTTTTCTGGCCAGCCCGACAAAGACACTCTCTCCGGTGGCTAAAACATAGCGCTCGATTTCCATATTGATGAAAAACTGGAAGGTTATGCCCAAAAGAGCGCCCCAGATTATTCCCAGACCGTAATTAGCCGAAAGATAGGGCCAAAGGATTAACTCTCCGCTACCCAAACCCAGGCCCAGAAGGATAAAACTGGGGCCGATGAGTTTTCTTAAAGGAAGGGGTTCGGGAAATTCTTTCTTCTCCAGGGGTTCAAGCTTCATGCCTTTTTTTAAGTTTAAGTCTAAATCCCCGACAAATCTACCGAATCGCCGTTTTTAACAGTGTTTTTATCCGAAAACCCGGCGTTAACCTCAAGGACGTAATCTATGGGGCCGTCCGGATAATAAAGAGTAAGCTTGGTTCCTTCGGGTTCCGGTTGGACATTTTTGTGGATTTTGGCCACTTTGCCGTCGTTTATCCAAATAATATCGATGGGGATAAGCATCTCCTTCATCCAAAAGGAAGGGAGAAGATTCTGCTCTCCGAAAACAAACAGCATGCCCTCGTTTTCAGGTAGGCTTTTTACTCCCGAAAGGCCTTTTTTTCTTTCCTCCGGCGTATCTGCAATTTCAATTTGGATCTTTAGAGTTCCAATTTTGATTTCTTTTCTGGGACTTAAAGGTGTACTTTTTGCTTTTCCCACAAAAATACCGATGGCTGCGATAAAGGCAATGGTTGCCAGAAGGGGAAAAAGAATCTGTTTCATTTTAAGGAAGGGGGAACTTCGGTTTCGTCCCCGAGAATCGAGGGCTGGGAGGTGGTGGCAATATCCTCTTTGGGTTTGGTCGAGATAAGGAAGGCCAGAGTCAATACAAAGACAATTGCGGGGATAAAAAGAAGGAACAAATTAAGACCGTGATTTAACCTGTTGGTATGGATATGGACATTTTCGGACTCCATACTCTAATCTTACACTCAAATTTCAAGAGGGACAAAGATTGTGCCGAGGAGAGGAGTCGAACCCCCACGTCCCGAAGGACACATGGTCCTAAACCATGCGCGTCTGCCATTCCGCCACCTCGGCGTGCCTCTATTATATCAGCTTAGCCTTCCAGGGTGAAGGTAACCGGAAAGGCTTCGATTTTGCGCATAAAAAAGCGGACCTTGCCTGCCCAGGTTGAGGAAGGAGGCGCATAGATTCTGGCAATTCTACCAATAGAGGTTGCTCCCCTATTGATATAGTTTTCCCTAAGAGTTCTGGTAACAATTTCAATGGAATCTTCCCAGGACTTAAAGCTATAGTCCCCGTTTGCCCAGCCATAGGCATTATAAGAGTTATAAGGGATTCTTTTTCCGAAGGTAGACTCTACCCCGGCAATTGCGGGGACAAGCCTCCAGTCGATATTGTATTTATCGGCGGTAGCAATAAATTCATCCGCATAATCGGTAAGGGGTGAATTATGCTTGGCCAAGAAGGCCCTAAGCTTTCTGACTCGATAGTCTGAGTTGGAATTAGATATCTTAAGAGATGCCGAAGCTTCAGCCACAGAGGTGTCCGCCGATACGTTAGCGGCGGGAATAAATAAGGCAAAAAGCGAAATGATTAAAGCAATAAATGTTTTTCTCATGGTCTTTACCAAAAAAGAGGGTCGCCTTTCGGCGACCCCCAAGAAAAATCCCAACGCTCGCAAAGCTAAAAGCTTGCTTGCCTTGAAATCTAGTGAATACTATAACATTAGACTACAGGATTGTCAAGTTTGACGTGCCTATATCCGAATAGGTCTTTTGGGCTAAAATAGAGGCTTAGAAGAGAATAAGGTTAGATATCCTTTTTCTGCGCGAGCAGGAAAACCGAGGGACCGAAGTTTAAGAAATAAAGAGGTTTCTGCAGGAATTTCTCCAGCGAAAGCAAAGATTCGCAAGGCAAAATTCTTTTTAAAAGTGGGGAGCGGATGTTGGAGACTGAGCGGCCTTCTTTTATTTCGAAGCCTTTCTCCTGAAGTTTATGCCTTATAAGGTCGGGGTGGAAGTTTTGAAAAGGAAGAGTTTTCTTCTTTAAGGATTTTTTTGTACTTATATCTTTGGTAAAAATATCCAGAGGAAAGGTGATGTTCCCCTTAAAAAACTCCCTTAAGATAGCCTTGATGTGGTTTTTGTTTGCGAATTCCAATATCAAATATCCGTTGGGCCTGAGAAGCTTTCTGGCAGCCTCAAGGAAGTTGTCAGTATCTTCCAGGTGGTGCAAAACCCTGACCATGATGATAAGGTCGGCGGAGGATCCGGGAAGCTTTTCCGTCAGATTTTCGGCTCTTGATTGGACGATTTTTACATTCTTTTTGCCTCGGTATTTGTCCCTGGCAATCCCCAATAGCCTGGTGGAAGGGTCGGAAATGATGATTTTCCTGGCCCGGTAGAGATAGGTCGGGGTGAGTCTCCCGAACCCGGCACCAATTTCTAGAATGGTATCGATCTTGCGGATTTTGTCCAGAAGCGATTTTAGGGCCAAAACTTCAGACTCATGTTCGTATTCGCGGCCTATCCAGTAGGAGGGATAATCGTATGTATCGTAATGCGCGGCCATAAGTTAGTGTTAGTAGGATACCACGAAGGCTCAAGAGCGGGGAGAATTACTCCATTTCCAGCATGAATTTATTCACACCGTTAGCCCAGGAGCCGCGAGATAAAGGAGTGTATTTGGACATTATTTCTTCAATGGATGCGAAGCCTTTATTAAGATATTCCTCCCTAAGTCCTTGGGAAACGATTTCTATTCCTTCTTCAAAAGAGGAGAAACCTAAGGTTCCCTCGCTATGAATTCCCCAACCCCAGCAGTTGTAGCTTCCGGGAGGGATAATCTTGCAAAGATTCGATTCCTGTTGGGCAATTGCGGTTAAGAGCCGGTAATCAATCTGATATTTATCGGCTGTATCGACAATCAATCCTGAATAAGGTTCAAGCGGTGAACCGTAGGCTTCCAGGTATTGCCTGACAAGCTCGGCTCTGGCATCGGCCGAGACAACGTCCCCGCCTATTGCCGGAAGGTCGGTGGGAAGGGAGGCAAACACCCTGGCGCCGGATTTGGGATAGACAACCTGCTGCCTTATGGCCTCTGTCTCGTCGTTGACCATCGAAACTTTGGACAGGGAAACCAAAGAAAAAAGACTGGTTCCCAGAGCCAAAGGAGTCACCGTAAAGAAGAAAGTAATCAGGATTAAGTTTTTCCAGAAAGAAAACGAATCTTCTCTAAAATTTTCTGCCGTATACATATATGGACAGGGCTATTTTCCTTTCACAGGATGCCATAGTTTGAGGGTGTATGTCAAGCTTTTGAAGCTAAAAAGTCGGCCGATTATAAACCGAGCTTGGCCTTTATTTTCTGGAATAGGGCGGCAATGAAGTTTATTCTGGGCTCGAGGTATTCACGGGAGCTTTTAGGTTTATAGATTCTTATTTCAAACGGGTAGGGGTTACTAACCATTTTGTTGCCCGCAAACAAAGCCAAGTAGCCCAGCTGTTTCTCGGTTTCGGTTAAAATCTTGGCCTCAAAAATGGCGATTTTAATCTCCTCAGGCTCCATTTTGGCAAAGGATTTAACCCGGGTAATGGCAATTTGGCCGGTGGTGTCATTAAGGGTAATTGGCTCCGCCTCATTCCAAATCGACTGGCCGGTATTTTTGACAAGGAGGGTAATGGTAAATGTTTGCTCAAGTTGGCTGAAGGCCGGGAGAAATGCTCCGAGAATCTGACCCGAGATTTTTTGAATAGGCGCCCCCTTGGTTTTGGGCAGAGACTTTACGGTTTCGAAAAACGGAAAGAAGGACCCGTCCGGTTTTTGCCAAGAGAAGACATCAAAGGGTGGGTCCTTGTAGTTGAGAATAAAAGGAGTCAAGGAAACAACCCTCGGGTTATTCCAGGTATTTGCCAAAGCATACTCAAATTTTGAGCCTATTTTTTCAGGATCTAAGTAGCCTTTTTTGTTTTTGTCGGTGGTATGAGCCCAGCCGGTCTCGGTAATAAATATCGGCAAATTTCGGTTAAGTCCTAAACTTTTTAAGTAGTTATCTTCCCACAAAAAAGAAGCGACCGTCCCCCTACCGGATGCCTTCTCGGAGCCGGAAAAATTGGGGTTGGGGTAAGAGTGGGAGTTGAGCCCGTCCACCCAATTAAAAAAGTCGGGCTGGGTTTTAAGCACCCTTCGCCAAAAGAGGGCCGCATCCAAAGTATCTTTGGTGTTCCCGGCAGATAAATCCATGGCCGCGGGCAGAACAAAGAAATCATCAGACTTGGCCTTCAGTTTCTGGGAAAAGATTTTCAGGTATTCGGCGTAGCCCTCCGGAGAAATCTCCCCGCCCCATTCCTTTTTGTGGTTCGGCTCGTTGCCCACGATTACATATTGATTGGCTATGGGCCAATTAAGGGAACCCAAGAAGTCTACCCAGCCGTCTATTTCATCAGGACTCGGCTTTTCCCAGCCGTCGTTTAACTGGGCCGTGGCTATTCTGACCAGGGGGATAAGGTGGAGTCTTCTTAACTGGTTAAAGATTTTTTGCCAGCGGTGGGTATTTCTCTCGCCTTTTTGAATAACCAGGGTAATGTAGCCCCAATCTCCGCCGGAGGAATTGACCAGCCCGGCGGCAGTGTCGATGTCCGCCTCCTGGGTAATATGAATCCCGAAGCTGTTATTGGGAACCGAAAGCGGGTCGTATATTGCCAGAGCCGGTTTGGTCAAGACAAACAAAAAGAGGGTTAAGAATGTAAGAAGAATTCTAAACACTCAATAATTTTATCAGAAGTAAGCTACTTGTGCCCCCGGAGCGACTCGAACGCTCAACCCCATCGTTAGAACCGATATGCTCTATCCATTGAGCTACGGGGGCCTGGAGCGGGCGATGGGAATTGGACCCACTGTCTCTTCCTTGGCAAGGAAGCGTTTTACCGGTAAACTACGCCCGCAAATGAGTAATTTATTTTATCTAAAATGCTATTATGTGCCGAGCTTCAGAGTCGAACTGAAATTTCGTGTTCTTCAGACACGCGCCGTGACCACCTTGGCTAGCTCGGCTTCTTAAAAGTTCTAATTCTGTGACAGTTTGCGCAAACGATATCACATTTAGAAATTTCCTTCTCAATAGTTTCTAGAGAAAAACTTAACATATGTGCTATATCTCCCAACTTCTCATGATTATTCTTATGGTCAAAATCCATAACATAATAGGGATAAGTTTTTTTACAATCCGCACATGGTTTATTCTTAAGTTTGTTAATGACTGCTCGTTTGAGATAGTAAGACTTTTTCTTCCTAATCAGGGCAAGAGCCAATTGTCTATCGTGATTTTTGTGGTAGTAATTTCTGCCCCTAATCATCATGCACAGCTTACATTTACTGTAATAGCTGCCAGCCCTTTTTCCACTTTTTCTTCTATAAAACTCAGATAATCTTTTTTCAATTAAACATTTTCGGCAGGTCCTCATAATTTTATTATGATAACCACCCGAAATAAAGTCAAATAAAATACAAACTTAATACGAATATTAAGGTACAATTCTAACTATAATTGTGAATGTGGTCGCTGCAGGGATCGAACCTGCGACCTTGCGGATGTAAACCGCACGCTCTAACCAGCTGAGCTAAGCGACCCTATGTGCGGGGAAGAGGACTCGAACCTCCACGCCTTACGGCACACGCACCTCAAGCGTGCCTGTCTACCAGTTTCAGCATCCCCGCGTGGTGCAGACGAGAGGACTTGAACCTCTACGAGGGTTTAAACCTCACAACGCCCTGAACGTTGCGCGTCTACCAATTCCGCCACGCCTGCAAGTGGGCTAATTATACCAAAAAGCCTCTACGATATAAACCTAACCATTAAACCCTCTTCAACTTCTTTGGTCAGAGGGACTTCCTGGCCGGGATAGTGGGCTGACCCGCCCCAAATTTTCGCCAGTCTTTTATTTTCTCCAAAATCCGTACCTATTTTTTCGGCAACGTCTTTTAAGGTCTCGCCCTTTTTCATAATGATGGGATTATTCATGGATGGCTCATCATCCGGCCTAACCAAATAGACGGTGACCAGAGCAAGCAGATTCCAAATCTCTTCCTTTAATTCCTCCAGTCCTTCCCCCTCCTGGGCACTTATCGGGAGACTGTGGGAGGGTAAAGATTTCTTTCCCTTCTGGTCGATTTTATTTACCAAAAAGAGGGCCGGGATATAAACGCGGCTGGAGGAAAAAGCGTCGATTAGCCTCTCAATACTCAACTTTTCCTTTAAGGTAATCTCGGCATTTTTAATCCCGAACTCTTGGGAAATAGCGGAGATCGTCTCTTTGGATACATCCTGGGTGATGTTTGAATGGATGGTAAGTCCTCCTCCGGTTTTCTTTTCGATTCTGACAGTGGGTTTGGGCTTATTAATCCTGATCCCGGCATCCTCAAGCTCAAAAACCAGCTTTTCGATGTATTCCTGCCTGTCAACGTCGGACATGATAAGAAGAAGATCAGCCGCCCTGGCAACGGATAGAACCTCTTTGCCCCTGCCTTTACCCAGTCTTGCTCCCTCAATAAGTCCCGGAACGTCCAAGATTTGAATATAGGCACCCCGATAAAGCAGCATTCCCGGAATTACGGAAACGGTTGTAAATGCATAAGGAGCAACCTTGGATTCGGCATTGGTAACCTTATTCAAAAGTGTGGACTTACCCGCAGAAGGAGGCCCGATTAAAACCACAGTCGCATCACCCTGTTTTTTGACCGCATAGCCTCCTCCACCCCCGCCTTTTGATTTTGTTGTTCCCTCCAGTTCCCTATCCTTAAGCTTTGCAAGTCTGGCCCTTAATTTTCCAATATGGTGCTCGGTCCCTTTGTGGTAGGGAGTCTTTCGTATCTCCTCTTGAATTTCCTCGATTGTTTGGGAAATGTCAGGCATATAAGGTATAATTATAGCCTAAAGATGCCCCTGTGGCTTAATGGATAGAGCGCGTCGCTTCGGACGATGAGGTGGGGGTTCGATTCCCTCCAGGGGCACCACAGAAAATTTGCAAGGGCCTGTAGCTCAACGGTAGAGCGATTCCCTCTTAAGGAAGCGGTTGAAGGTTCGATTCCTTCCAGGCTCACATAAAGGACTTTGGCTATTTCCTCCTAAGCATTCTCCAGACTACGAACTGGACAAGACTTCCCACGACTCCCAATCCGAAAGCCCAAAGGAAGCTGGCAAGACCGAATCCGGTGTAGGGGGCAAATCTGGCCACCAGCCACAAAGCTACAAAGTTGGCAACGATATAGAAAAGAATCCGCTCAGAGGGCTTGCCAAACTTAAGACCGAATTTCTTGGCGAACTTCTTTTCAACCCAGACCAAAAGGGTCCAGAAAAATCCGGAAACGACCGCTGCCCACATAACCGTGAGTCTAAACGTGCCCAAAACGTATACTTCGGGGAAAGTAAGTGCAGCCAAATAGACAAGAACGGAATTGAGTATCCAGAATAATAAGAACATTACGGGTTTCTTCACATTTTTCACCTCCCTAACCAGCAAAAGTGGTACTAATCTTAAGTTAGTCAAAGTGTGAGAAAATGTCAATTGTGTAGTAAAATATAAGGCTAGCTTGTTAGCCGAGGTGGCGGAATGGCAGACGCACAGGACTTAAAATCCTGAGACCCATTTGGGTCGTGGGAGTTCGACTCTCCCCCTCGGCACACGGGGAGTAGCTCAGTTGGTAGAGTGCGCGCTTTGGGAGCGCGAGGTCCCGGGTTCGAGTCCCGGCTCCCCGACAAAGTTGGTATAATTGACATCAAGCGGGATTAGTTGATCGGCTCAACATCAGCTTTCCAAGCTGAGAAGAGGGGTTCGACTCCCCTATCCCGCTCCAATGACAAGCTATCTTCTTTTGATCCTCACGAGTATCTGCTGGGGGTCATGGGCAAATGCGCTGAATTTTACGCGAAAATACAAACAGAATCTTTTTTACCTCGACTTCACGATTGCTACTTTATTCTTTTCAATATTTATCTGGTTGCTATCAAAGAATGAATTAAGCTCGTTATTGAGCTTGAAAAGTGGCCTGCCCCTGCTCGGGGGTGCGCTATTCGCCATTGGAAACTTACTTTTGGTTAAGTCCATCGACAAATACGGATTTTCCTTGTCCTTCCCCTCCATAATCGGTGGTGCCGTAATAATTGGTGGGTTGTTAAATTTTATTAAAACTCCCAAGAACAACCCTTTATTATTTTTTCCCGGTCTAGCCCTAGTGCTTTTAGCAATTATCGCAGACTCATATCTGTACAAAATTGGTTCAAAAAATTCAACCCGAAAGTCCCTGTTAACAGGGAAAAGCGTTATTGAATTGTTTTTGGGTGCATTATTCATAGGAATTTTCCCTCTTTTTTGGAACTACGGGGCCGAAGTTTTCGAAATATCTGAATTGTTTTTGATTCTACTTGTAGGTCATTCTCTAGGAATAATTTTGGTAGCTATTTTTAGCAATTACCTGACATATACCGATTTTAAAATTTATTTGAAAACTATGCCCTTGAACCACATTATTTCTTCCGCTGGAGCAGCAATCTGGGTCCTGGGTACCTATTTGAATATGACGATTGGAATAAAGGTGGGATTCGGCGTTTCCTTTGTTGTCGGCAATATCGCACCGCTTTTTTCAGCTCTATGGGGAATTTTCTATTGGAAAGAAATTAACATCAATAAACCTAATGCGCGATTGGTCTTTTCCCTAACGGCCCTTCTTTTCCTGATAGGACTTGTTTTTATTGGCAAATCATAGTCGATTTAAGTCCTCTTTCCAGGCCAGGAAGATTAGTTTAAAATAAGGCTATGAGCAAAGTAGGCTGGAGAAACCTCTTCAATATCAACAAAATCCTTAAAGTCTTGGTAGCCTCAGACGTAATAATCTTTTCCGGCTGGGGTTTAATGTCTCCTATTTTTGCGGTCTTTGTCACAGAACAAATACCGGGAGCCTCACTGGTTACCGTAGGAATTGCTGAGGCTATCTATCTGGCAACCAAATCCATTCTGCAAATCCCAATAGGAATGAAGATAGATGAAACCAAAGGCGAAAAAATAGATTTCTGGCTCGCCTTTTTAGGTAGCATGCTTTCCGGTATAGCTATTTTTCTGTATATTTTTGCCAAAACACCTCTACACATATACTTAATAGAATTCTTGTTCGGTGTAGCGGGGGCCATAACCTACCCGGCCTGGATGGGTCTTTTCTCCAGAAACCTAGAGCAAGGTAGAGAATCATTCATTTGGGGGCTTCACTCAACGACTACGGAATTGAGCTGGGCAATAACTGCGGCATTGGGTGGCTATGTGGCGGAGAAGTTTGGCTTCGGATCCTTGTTTCTAACTGCCGGCTTAATCGCCCTTTTGGGTTCTTTTGTACTTTTTGTCGTTTATAGAGAAATAGCTACGGAATAGTTCTTCTGTACCCTTTTTTGGTATAATAGCTTGTTCCTGGTGGGCGTAGCTCAATGGCAGAGCGCGAGCTTGTGGAGCTTGAGGTTGCGGGTTCGATACCCGTCGCCCACCCCAGTTTTTTAGCTTCAGGGAATACACCGAACCTAAATGTTTAAAATCTCTTTTAGTGCACTGGCCTTTCTGGTTTTGCGAACGATTTGTGATATACTCGCCTTCATATATGGTAGAAACAAGAGCCAATCACTGCAGGTTCAGAGAAGAAGATGGAACGTGCGCAATTCTAAGACAAGCAGATTCAACCCCGCAAAAGCCAATTTGTAAATACCCTGAGACTACCACAGAATCTTGTGAGATTGCCATTAATAGGCGTAATCCTTCTTCTAACCCTATAGATATAGGGTTTTTACCTCCAATGGGTGAAATTGACTGATAATCCGCAAACTTATAAGGATTCAAGGTTATAAAATACCTTGTAAACTTCATTTTCGTTGGACGACAAAGTGGTAAAATAAGTCCGAACGTCGTCCACCAGACGACCCTTAATCACCTTCTTGATATCTCGTATAAAACGGGGTGATAAAGGAATATGGCCGGAGAGTCCTCTACCAAAAACCTCTGAAAATCCAGATAAATTTTTCTTCTTTCTTCAAGGTTTAATTCCACTCTTCCGTCTTCCAAAAGTTTATCTATTCTGGGATTTGAATACCTGGAAATGTTCGTGCCGGTTTGGGTGGAATGCCAGAGAGCATACTGGTCAGGGTCGTGAGGAATATCAAAGATGGCCAGGAATGCCTGATAATCCGATGGAATCCCAGAGGTTACCTGAACTGACGTTTTAACTCCCGCACTACCCCAATCCTTGGCTATTGCCTCTGCCGTTGATAACAAAACCGGGGTTGTGGCTAGATTAACTGATAAATTTTCTTTTAGTTCGTTTGGAAGTTCATCTACGAGCTCCTTGGCCCGATCCAAATCAAAGGTATATGGTTTTACCTGAGGGTTATAGGCCCAGGAATTGGGAGAAATCGGGCTTAGGGCGCGTGGTCCGTCGAATCTCTCCTTATCTATCGCGTAAGCCAGGGCTTGCCTGAAGGATTTCTCCCCCGTAAGTTTATCCTGAGTATTGAAAAATACCGCCACATATCTATGGGGGTTTATGTCTTGGCCAATATCTGTGACTTTCCATGAGTCGAAAGGTTTGGAATCAAATATTCCGAGCAAGCTATCGATTTCTCCGAGTTTAAATCCAAGCTTGGCCCTATCCTCTGTCGGATAGAATTTGATAATCTTTTTGTCCCCCTTTTTATTTACCAGTATCAGTTTTTGAATAAATCCCGCCGAAAGGGTGGCTTTGGTGACTCTCCATTCGCCTGTTCCCAGAAGGCCCTTTTTAAATACCGGTCTGGCAACCACATACGGAAGGGGTGCAAAAGGGCTTTGTAGTTTAAAAACGAGGGTTTTTTCATTGGGTTTTTCAATCTGGGCATCCGAGAACTGGTAATTAATAGACTGAGCTGTTACTTTCTTGCCGTCCTGCCAGGTTAGCCCGTCTTTTAAGGTAAATATCCAGGTTTGACCCTTGTCTGAGGTTTCCCATGAGGCTGCCAAATCGGGAGAGACGGTTCCGTCAGCGTTGATTTTGGTCAGGCCATTTCCTATTAAGTGCAAAACATCATCCGGTAAATTATCCGCTCCGTATCTGCCTACCATTCCTATGGACTCGGTTGTTCTGGAAAGAAGGCTGGTACCGAAAACATTAAGAAAGAGAAAGAGAATAACTCCCAAGATTATCCCTAAAAGAATTATGCCTTTGAAGCGTACGGTGAAAGCCGAGACAAGCCTTAAAAAGTATCTAAACGTAAGCATTATTTTTGCGAAAGATTAAAAGATAACCTGCAAAATGGCCAATATTACGAAGACTGCGGAAAGAATGAAAGTCGAACGAAAGACCAGCTTTTCCAGTCCCCTTCTGGCGAAACTGGTGCCGCCCGAACCCCAGACTCTTCCAAATCCGGTTCCCTTTGTTTGCACCAGGATAGCCACAACCAAAAGGAGAGAGACAACGATTTGGAGGACCAAAAGGATGTTTTTCATATAAAATCTTTACTGATTATACCCCAAAGCTACTTTATGAGCCAATGCAGGAAAGAAGCGATAAAGGAGATTAGGAAGGAAAAAGCCACAAAGGCCAGCATGCCCTCAAAAGTAAAGCCGGGGATGTCGATCCACTTGGTCGAAAGCCCGGCATAGGTAAAATGAACAATCCTAAAGCCCGGAATGACCAGGGTGACAAGGTATAAGGCAACGGCAGATGATACCCACTTAAAAAGACCGAAGGTTATGAGATTTATGGGGAGAATTAGAATATTTATTAGCGGTCTTACGATTAAGGTTGCCAGGGTAAGCCCCACCCCGGCCAGAAAAAGAGTCGGGAGTCCCCCTTCAAAAACAATTCCTGAGGCAATTTGTGAAGCAAGATACAAGGTTACGGTCTCCAATACATAGTGTCTGATTATGGTCTTCATTAAATTAAGTATCGATTTATTGGCAATCTTTGTCAATGAAGCGAGCCCAGAAGTGACTTTTTAAGAAGAAAATGGTGGTAACGGCGGGCAAAACGGTGGGCCTCGTCACGGATGCGCTGAAGAATATTTAAGGAAGGACCCTTGGGAACAATTTTTTGGATAAATTTAAACCCCCTTTCTTGTCTTATCGGAATAACAATCGTTTCAAATTGCTTGGCTAAACCGATTACCGGAATATTAGATTCTCCGAAGACCTGCATAAATGCTCCGACCTGGGTTTTGCCTCCGTCTACAATTATTAAATCGGGTTCCCCCCAGGAAGATAGGTACTTGCTTCTTCTTCTGGCAACCTCCTTCATCGAGGAGATATCATCCTGGCCTTTGACCTGTCTTATCCGAAAGTGCCTGTAGAAGTTTTTCTCCGCCTCACCTTCTATGAAGGTAACCATCGAAGCCGTGGGGTGGGCTCCGAAGAGATGGGCGACATCAAAGCACTCGATTCGAAGTAGTTGTCCTTTGATATCTAGATAAGGAGAGAGAAGTTTTTTTAAATCTTTGATCTCCTCTTTTCTGATATCTTCAAACAGATTGGGATTTTCCAAAAAAGCCGAGGCCGGAGTTTGGACTTGGGTTATGTAGTCTAATCTTCGAATTTGTTCCCGGATATAGGCGGCCTTTTCGAATTCTTCATTTTTGGCCAGATTAAGCATTTCTTTATACAAATCGTTTTTGACTTTCTTGAATTTACCCGAAAGTACGGCCTTTATGTAGATGATGTTTTGTTTGTATATTCTCTTCATTTTCTCTTTTGCGTTTTGATTTTCTTGCCTCTCAATGGCCGACGGACAGGGGTTACAAAGGCCGAGATGACTATAAAGACAAGGCCGCTTCGATAGGTTGTGGTCCGCATAGGGGAAGATTCTTCGCAGGAACTTAAGAACTCCCCTTACGGATTTGGATGATGGAAAGGGTCCGTAAAAAGCCAGCGAGGGCTCTTTGGCTGCAATCTTTCTGGCTGTAATAACTCTTGGGTACCCCTCTTTGGTTATCTGGATATAAAGCGGGTGCTTGTCGTCCTTGGCTGCAGAGTTATAGCGCGGCTGGAACTTCCTGATAAGTTTTGCCTCCAGAAGAAGGGCTTCTATTTCGGATGTGACTTTGATGTATGAGATTTCCTCTGCCTCTTCAATCATTCTTTTGGTTTTGGGTGCCAAAGAAAATGAGAAATAGCTTTTTACGCGGTTTTTGAGATTTATGGCTTTGCCTATATAAAGAGGTTTACTTTTAAGCCAGAAAACATATACCCCTGGAGTTTCAGGGATTTTATTGTGTTGGAGGCGGGCCAGGGACCTCTTTTTGATTTGATTGAGGGTTATCATTCTTTTTGAACTTTGCTACCAACATGCGTATTTTACTAGCAATTTTGTCAAATTGAAGCTTTTTAAGTCTGATGAGGATTACCACAACCAAAACCAGAAGAAGAATAGAAAGCACCATCAAGCTTTCGACGATGATTTGGTTCTTGTTGGTGGGGACCTGCACCTGTTTATCCGAGACCGCAATTACCACCTTATCGGGAGTGTCTCTACCCAGAAAACTGTAGGGAAGGGTAGCTTTGGTTTCGTAAACCCCGAAAGGAGGCAGAACGTCTATGGAATTGGAGTCAGAAATCTTGCCGTCGTAGCTGACGGTAGGTACCAGGTTATACAAAGAAACGGGTCCGGGATTTTTGATTTTTATTTCAAACCTGGTGGCTGTAAAGGGAATGCGTTTGGCGGCAGTGACTTCTATTTCCGGAGTACTGACTCGCTCCTCAGGCAGCTGGCCGAAATTGACAAAGACGTCCTTTTGGGGATTCGGTCCCAGTTTATAGGAGCCGGGAGCGTAGGGTTTTTGCGAATCTTTTCCGTGGATGACGAAAGTAAAGTGTCTCAAATCAAGCTTGGAGAAATAATCCACCCCTCCTGTAGTTGAGGCCCAGGTGGGGTCGATTGGGATCCAGGCCTTGGAAGCTTCGTCCCAATACTCGGGCCAGGCATGAAGAACATCCGCAACCAAGCTTAAAGGCTGAATTTCGGGATTTTCGGTGTAGGCAAAGCCGTTTATTTCCCTGGCAGGAATTCCGGCAGAGCGGGCCAGGGCTATGAATAAATCGGTAAACTCCATACAGATGGCGTTTTGGGGAGAGGCCAGTGCCCGCACGGCTCCCAGTCTTTCCACGTTGGGCCTGACTCTTTCGTAGTCGTAAGCCAGATTCTGCCAAACGTAATCGTAGATTGCTTTGGCGCTACCCAGATTGGTAGCGAGCTCTTTAATCTGCGGATTATCCGATTGCCAAAACTCCGTAGGTTTAAGGTTTGCGGCAAGGGTTTCGGCCGTTGATTTGGGGAAAGGCCTGGGACCGGCAAAAATTTGGACAGAACCTTTGGCCTCAACATCAATTCTTTGCCGGGGTTTTAAAATGTAGGTGGCCAGCCAGTTTCCGTCGGCATCAACGTAGACATTCTCGGGCTTGGGATTTATAAGCTGGTAATATACCCTTTGCAGGGCCGTATCCGGAGGAATGGCAATATCGACGGAGGCGGTTTTGGCCAAGGGATTTTCAAGGTGGTAGTTGAGGGTGAATGAAAATACCTGAAAAGCTCCAAATCCGGCCGTTACCCCGGTCTTTTGGACTGAAGCTTTGTCGAAAACATAAACGGCCCTTCCGTCTTCGTTCTTAACTTCCATTGGAGAGGGTGAAACATAAGCCTCATTCCCGAAGGAATTGGGAATTGAAAGGGAAACTTTATAGCTTCGGAATGTTTCATCGGCAGAAAGCCTGGGGATTGAAATTTCCCAGACTTCACCGGTCCTGACCGCAAAATCGCTCTCTTCAAAAAGAATGTTGAAGGTCCGGGTTTTGCCTTTTCCGACCATAGCCTCGGCAAATTCGATGGCAATCGAGGTTTTAGATCCGTCCGTCTTGAGGTTAAAATTAAGATTCTTTGCCCCTTCAAACACCCGGACATTCTGGGGTTCAATATTATCAAGGGCCAAGGTATAGGAAGTGGCGTAGAGATTGGAAAAAAGATTCTCGATGGTAATGGTGTGGGTTACAAGAGTAGTACCCGTTTCTTCTACCTTGTATTCCACGGCAACATCGGTGGAAAACTCCCCCGCGGCAAAGATTGCTTTGGGAATAAAAAAGAGGAAAGAAAGTAAAAAAATAAAAACCGCAACTACCCTGCGCATTAATCTTTAAGTTTAGCAAGAAATTGGCCGGTATAGGAGTCTTTGTTTTTGACAACGTCCGAAACGTTTCCTTGGGCAACGATTTCGCCTCCCAAATCTCCCCCTTCGGGACCCAAGTCGATAATCCAATCGGCGTTTTTGATAACGTCGAGGTTGTGCTCGATAACCAAAACGGAATTACCTTTAGAAACCAGGGCCTTAAGAACGTTAAGGAGCCGCTCGACATCGGCAAAGTGCAGGCCGGTGGTAGGTTCATCCAATATATAGACAGTGCTACCGGTTGCTCTTTTGGAAAGCTCGGTTGCCAGCTTTACCCTCTGGGCTTCCCCTCCCGAAAGAGTGGTTGCGGGCTGACCCATTTGAATGTAACCAAGCCCCACCTCCTCAAGGGTATCGAGCTTGGCCATTATTTGCGGGTGGGCGTGGAAAAATTCCCGGGCCTCGGAGACGGTCATGTCCAAAACCTCGGCAATGTTTTTGCCTTTAAAAGAAATATCCAGAGTCGGGGCGTTATAGCGCCTGCCGTGACAGACATCGCAGGTAATCCAGATATCGCTCATAAACTGCATCTCGATTTTGATTTGTCCCTGGCCCTCGCAAGCCTCACATCTTCCCCCCTTAACGTTAAAGGAGAATCTCCCTTTCTTAAATCCTAAAGCCCTTGCCTCTTTGGTTTGGGCAAAGACATCCCTGATTGGGTCAAAGACCCCCGTATAGGTCGCGGGATTGCTTCTCGGGGTTCTTCCTATCGGGGACTGGTCTATAAGGATTACCTTGTCGATGTTTTCCTGACCTTCGAGCCGTTTAAACATGCCAACGTCTCCCCTGAAAAAGGGATTGACCTCCTGCATCAGGGCGGGATATAAAGTTTCTACCAAAAGAGTGGATTTCCCGGAACCGGAAACTCCAGTAATGACAACAAATTTGCCCAGGGGAAAGTTAACATCAAGGCCCTTTAAGTTAAACTGGGAGCAGCCCAATACCTTGAGGGTTTTATTGTTTTGCAAAAGGCTTTGCCCATTAGTAATTTTTACCTGCTTTTTTCCGGACAGATACTGACCGGTTAAGGATTTTGGATTTCGGGAAATTTGGGATGCGGTTCCGACGGCCACTATTTCTCCTCCGTGTTTTCCCGCACCCGGGCCGAAATCGATGACATAGTCGGATTGGGCAATCATTTCCTTGTCGTGTTCAACAACAACAACGGTATTGCCCAAATCCCTAAGCTTTTTAAGGGTATCTATAAGTTTCTGGTTGTCCTTTTGGTGAAGACCGATTGTCGGCTCATCCAAAACATACAAAACCCCGGTTAACCCGGAACCGATTTGGGAAGCAAGCCGGATCCTTTGGGCCTCTCCTCCGGATAAGCTTCCTGCTTCTCTGTCCAGAGTAAGATATTCAAGTCCGACGGAAAGAAGAAACCTAAGTCTCTCTATAATCTCCCTTAAAATCAGTTTGGCAATCTCTTTTTCCTTGGCGCTTATTGAGGCATTGGAATTTATGGATTCTATCCATTCCAAGGACTTGGTAACGGAAAAGGCTGTAACTTCGGATATGGAAAGACCCAAGATTGTAATAGAAAGAGCTTCCTTTTTAAGCCGGGCCCCGTTA
>Ga0209321_10000647_pt1 | contig 23104 bp, 16 predicted proteins | sample Rifsed16ft4_FD_184012 | JGI IMG/M metagenome (GOLD analysis project Ga0209321, IMG submission 184012) | Soil microbial communities from Rifle, Colorado, USA - sediment 16ft 4 - CSP-I_5_4 (version 2) | ecosystem: Environmental > Terrestrial > Deep subsurface > Rock core/Sediment | place: Rifle...
GCGGGTTTTTGATTCGTCATTGCGAGCCCGAAGGGCGAAGCAATCCCCCTACAAGATTGGAGATTGCTTCGCCCTTCGGGCTCGCAATGACGAATCAAAAACCCGCCACATGCTTCACAGTGTGACGGGCGATGATCCTCTATCCTGATTGGAGCTGCATCAACAATTGACGGTATTGACCGGCGTTGGGCGGCCCCATGAGCAGGATCTGGTTGATGACAGCCAGCGCATCTTCCTTCCTGCCAGCTTCCAGCAAAGACTCGGCAAGCGAATCGAGTTGGGCGATTGCATCTTCCGTGCGCCCTGCCTGTTGGTACAGTCCTGCCAGCGCGCGTTGTAACACCGGATCGTCCGGGCGTTCGGCGAGCAGTCCTTCCACGAAAATGATCCCTTGCGCGCCGCGGTTGCTGGTCTGCAGATAGGCGATATAACTTTCGAGTTCGGCGTTTGCCTGCGCGGACTGGCCCATCCTAAGGCTGAGTTCGATCAGACTCTTGCGCACTCCTTCATCGTCCGGGCGCAGCGTACGGATCTGTTCATAGACGCGGATGGCTTGTTTCCAATCCAGTCTCTGCATGTCGATATCCGCCATGCGTTGTAGTATGTGAACATTCCATGTACGGTCGGCATTGGTTTGCTGGACAACTCGCAATGCAGTGGTGTAGGTTTTGCGCGCTGCATCCAGCTCGGCAAGGCGATAATACATGTCAGCCAGTTCAAGATATTCCTTGATGGCTTCATTCACCTGCCCGCGCGAAACGAGCTGTTCAATGAGTTTTGTGCGGGCGCCCGTATCCATGGGCGCGAGTTGAATCACACGGCGCAGCATTTTGGCTGACTGCGCCGCTTCACCGCGCACGCTATAAGCCTGAGCAACAACCATATATTTTGTGATGGCTTCCTCAGTGTGATTCTCACGGACAAGCAGATCACCCATCAGCGTATGCAGGGGGAGATAGGTTGGGGCGTAGGCGATCGCCTGGAAGGCCTCTTCCATGGCGGAGCGCAATTGTCCCGCACGCGCCAGCTGGTGAACATGATTGATCACTTCGAGCACCTGGCTGGACTGCGCCTGAAGGATAACGTCGGCGAGCGGCATGGACATGTCGCCCTCCGGCGATTTGGGCATTTGCTCGCGCGCTTCGTGCAGGCGGTCGCGCCAGTTCTTGCGCATGAGCATATCGTTGATGTTATCGCACAAGCGGTTGAGGGCAGCCTCATCTGTTTGCATGGCCTGTGCTTCAATAAGCGGTTCGTATAATTGTGCAATCTCATCTGATTGCTCGGCAGGGACACTCATGGCGTCCGCGAGCTTCAAGGCTTCGAGATATTCAATGGACGCAGGACCGAGCCGCCCGAGTTTTCGATTGATCTGCCCCATCAACAGGCGCGCACCGAGAGCAAAGTCATGGTGTTTGACGGCATGCTGCAGATGACGAACGGCGCTTTCGAGTCGATCCCCTCTTGAACGGAGGAGACCCAGATCGAAGTAAAGGGCAGGGTGGTCGAAGCCTGCTTCCAGTGCGTGTTCGAGTTCCTCCGCGGCTTGCGCTTCCCTGTCCTTGGTCTGCGAGTCGATTGCCTGACCGAGATGCAGGACGACCTTCGTCTGCTCGGAGGATTGCATGGATAACTGTCCCGTGCCGCGCATGAGAGCCTGCAAGCCGCGCCGCGCCTGGACGGCGGGGCCATCATCGGTGGTGTATTCGAAGAGGATCTCTGCCAGCCGGGTTAACGCCTTATGGCGCGCTTCAGCTATCGGATCCAGCCCCGAATCGGCCTGCTTCTTTGGCTGATCCAGTTCCTTCACCTGAGCCATCGCAATAGGACCGGTCCCGCCTTTGGGCCGTAATGGTTTGGGAAGCAGTTGCCCTGACCGCAAAAGAGTTTGAGCCTGTTTGACTTCCGCACTTTCGGGCATCAATTGCAGGGCCTTGTTGACCAGTTCAGCGGTCTTTTGCGTGTTGCCTGAACGCTGTACAAGGCTCGCAACAGCGATATATTCAGTGGCAGCCTGCGGTTTGTGCCCCAGGCGTTCATGGACCAGCGCAAGGCGGGAGTGAGCCAGCACGTGATCGGGGTCGAGGGAGGTTACACGCACCCAGTTCTCCATGGCTTTATCCACATCGCGCTGGTTGAGGAAAAGTTCCGCGGCCCTGGATGCCGCGCTAATGGCTTCCTTGAGATGCCCGGTGCGTTCGAGAAGCTGTGCAAGCTTTTCCATGGGGACCGGATCATCAGATGTGATCTGTGCGACACGTTTATAGATCTGCAGAGCTTCATCAAAGTTGCCTTGCTGGAATAATGCCAGCCCCAAACTGTTCAAGGCTTTGGGGTGATCGGGCATTTCCTGAAGGGCCTTACGATAAGCCGCGGCTGCCCTGCTCCATTCCTGGTCCCAGGCAGCAGAGTGGCCCTCATTCATTGACTTTTGGAAAACGTCTTCTCGTCCGGGCATGGGTACAATTATAACGTAGTGACGTGCCGGATTTGCCCCTGCAAGGGGCTCATCTTTATATGGATTCCATTTCACCCCAATTCTTTCCATAGCGCGCTTCGGTGGAAAGCGGGATGCTCAATGGGTAGGCGTTTGACATTGTCTCCTGAACCACGCGCGCAGTTTCCTCCAATTCATTTTTGGGACATTCAAGCACGAGTTCGTCGTGCACCTGCAAAAGCAATTTCCCCTTCAATCCGGCAGCTTTGAGCGCAGGCGGGATCTTCAGCATGGCGATCTTCATGATATCTGCCGCAGTGCCCTGGATGGGCGCATTGATGGCTTCACGTTCTTCACGGTTTTTGACTTGCACATTAGTTTTGCTCTGCAATGCCGGGAAGTATCGTCTGCGCCCGAGCAGCGTTTCGACGTATCCCTGCTGCGCGGCCAGTTTGCGAATCCCATCCAGATATTTTTTGATGCCGGGGAACTTCTCGAAATAGGCTTTGACAAATGTCTCTGCCTCAGCCAGCGTTAGCTCTGTGGTACGCGTGAGGCCGAATACCGACATTCCATAAATGAGACCGAAGTTGATCGCTTTCGCGTGACGGCGCATCCCTTTGGTCACCGCCTCAGGACTGACGCCGTAAATTGCTCCCGCAGTAGTGGCGTGGATGTCTTCACCCGCGCGGAATGCCGCCAACATGGCCTCATCCTGAGCCATGTGCGCGACGATGCGCAGCTCGATCTGAGAATAATCCACTGATAGCAACCAATTCCCTTTGCCCGCGATGAATCCATTGCGGATGCGCCGACCTTCTTCTGTGCGGATCGGGATTTGTTGCAGATTAGGATTATTAGATGAAACTCTCCCTGTTACTGCGCCTATTTGACTATAGGATGTATGTACGCGGCCTGTCTTTGAATCAACTGAAAGTGGAAGTGCATCTACATAGGTGAACTTAAGTTTTGAAAGTTCACGATAATTGAGCATCATATCGATAACCGGGTGCTGTCCTTTCATTTCTTCAAGCACACCAGCGGCGGTGGAATAAAACCCGGTAGCAGTTTTGCGTCCCATTGGCTGAAGCCGTAAATGATCAAAAAGAACTTCCGAGACTTGTTGGGGTGAATTGAGATTGAAAGTCTTTCCAACAGATTCGTAAACTTGTTTTTCGATTCTGGCTAAACGCTTCCCTAATTCCTGTGCCAACTCACTAAAGAGTGGAAGGTCTATAAGCACACCTGTCATCTCCATATCCGCAAGGACGGGCGTTAGTGGCAGGTCAATTGCCTCCAGTAATTTTTCACCATTCACGCGCTTGAGTTCCTTTTGTGCGAGAGGCATGAGACGCAGCGTCGTTTCCGCATCTGCAACTGCATAAGGCGCAACGGATTCCACTGCCACATTTGCCATGCTGATCTGCTTCTTGCCTTTGCCGATCAATTCCTCGATATGGGTCATTTCTTCGCCCAGTTTCACAAAGGCCAGATTTTTCAATCCCAGGTTGCGCGAAGCTGGATCAATGATGAACTCAGCCAGCATGGTATCGAACGTGAGCGGCGAGACTCTCAATCCGTGCTTTGCCAAAACAATGTAATCATATTTTGCATTGTGCGCGATCTTGCCGATCTTCGGATCCGTCAACGGCTCCTTGAGCGCGGAAAGGACCTGTTCAAGCGGAAGATTTATCCCTGCTGCATGGCCGACAGGGATGTAATATCCTTCGCCCTCCTTGATGGCCAGTGAAATGCCGACGATATCCGCTTTCATCTCCTCGGTGGAAGTGGTCTCTGTGTCAAATGAAATGACTTGCGCTTTATTGAGTTCTGCTACAAGCTCGCCCAGCTTTTCAGGTGTGTCCACGATCTGAACTTTGATATTTGAATCAATCTTTGGAGCAACAATCGCCTGAGGCTCGTTCGCGAACATGGACATCTGCTGTCCTGCTTTTGCAGGTGCAGATGCGACAGCAGAGAGTACATCCTCCCTACCGGTCAGCCGCTCGAGACTTTTGAGAAGCGAGCGGAATTCCAATTCCTTGAAGAAGGATTCTATTGACGGGACATCCAGTTCCTGAGCCTTTGCGTGTTCAAGGTCAAACTTGACCTTGAGATCAGTTTTGATCTGTGCAAGGTCGCGGCTCATATAGGCGTTCTCTTTGTTCAGTTCGAGTTTGGACTTCCAGCGGTTTTCGACTTCATCTATGTGAGCGTAGATGTTATCCAGCGTCTTGAATTTTTCAAGCAGGTTGATGGCCGTCTTTTCGCCAACACCTGCCACGCCGGGAATGTTATCTGACTTATCGCCAACAAGCGCTTTGTAATCCACGACCTGGTCAGGACGAACGCCGAGTTTTTTGATTACATCTTCCTCTTTGATATAGTTCTGGTCGTCACCCGCAAGATAAACAGTCGTGCGCTCGTTGACCAACTGTAGCAGGTCGCGATCACCCGTAATGATCTTGACGCCCAATCCCTGTTCAGCGGCGATCTTTGCAATGGAGCCAAGCACGTCATCTGCCTCATAGCCTTCCATTTCAAGGCGCGGGATGTTGAATACATCCACCATCTGGCGAATGCGCCCGATCTGCGGGGCCAGGTCATCCGGCATCTTTGCACGTGTCCCTTTGTAGGCAGGGAAGATCTCATCGCGGAAGGTTTTGCCGGTATCGAACGCCACGGCGATGTAATCGGGTTTCTCCTGTTCGAGGATGCGCAGCAGTTCACGCGCGAATCCATAGGTGCCCGCAGTGGGTTCACCTTTTGAGGTCTGCCAGCGTTGACTTCCGCCTCCGCCTGCTGTGAGGGCGAAGTACATGCGATAGGCGAGGGCATGTCCATCAATCAGATAAAGTGTAGGAGGCATATCAGTGTCCGGTAGTCAGTGTTTAGTAAATGGTTAAAAAAGAAACGCGGAGCAATTATACTCCGCGCTCTGTATATGTCATTGCGAGGGCGTTCCCTTCGACACGGCTTCGCCAGTCAGGGCAGGCTTTCCGAAGCAATCCCCTCATCAATCAGGAGATCGCTTTGTCGGGCTGAAGCCCTCCTCGCATTGTGCGTTACCTTCTCGGCTGGGAATACCCCTGCCGCGTGCGGGTCTGTTTGATGTAATCTTTCACAAGTTGTGGGGGGTGTGGCTGCGTGCCGCCCATGATCAGGTAACCTGGCGCCCAGAAATCACCTGAAGGATTTTCCGTTTTCATACGCGTGAACTCAGTAAAGATCTTTTCTGAAGTCTGCTGGCGCACAATACGCATCAAATAACCTGGCGAAGTAGCTGGCGGCACATTCACCACCCATTGCACATACTCAGGGCGCACAGCCAGATATTCCAAGCGCCAGCCAAAGGCAATGCAGATTTGTGGCAGCCATTCCGATAACCGGTCTGATATGTCACCGGTCAGATAGTGTGAACTAAAACGTGGCACCAGCAGGCAGGCATAGGTCAAATTATACAGGCCGGGTGCGATCGGTTCGAGCATCACACGGCTGGCCACTTCAGTAATCGAATGGGGACGAGTCTCATCCAACTGGCCGGGCATGGGTCTGCGGACCGGGGTCTCGGGACGGTGGCGTGACTTTGAAGGCATCGTCGCATCGAAGTCCTCAATCCCGCCCACGCGGGACTCAACAGTCTGTTCGTTATCCTGATTTGCCATCAGCAAATCGTTCGCACGGACAGCAGGTGAGCTCTCACGGCTATATTTGGTAGAACGGGATGGAGAAGGCCGCGTACCCCACTCCTCCTCATCGGACAATGGGATCATTCCTCGTTCCGGGGTTGGGGGCGGGACATCCGAAAGAATCTCGGAGATATCCGGGATTTCGAGATCCGGGCTGCTCTCGTCATCCAACATTTGTGTGGGCGCATCATACGAAGCCGGAAAATGATTCTGTTGTTCAAGCGGTGACTCCATCCCCTCGGAGACCGGCGTCGAAAGCAAATTTACCAGTTGTCCGGCCTGCGTACGGATGGTGCTGAATGGCGTTTCGGCATCGAAGACAAGTGCCAGCACCACATCATCTGCAAGACGCGTGGCATATAACATGTGCTCGGCTTTCGTTGCCTCCAGGCGGACAAAGCGCAGCAGGTCACTGCCTTTTTGCCCATCCCAGTGACGGGTGACGGTCATAGCCAGTTCTTTTGCTGCACCCTGGGAGAGCTGGCCGGCGTACGCCCACAAATGATCTCCGCGCGTGATCAACGCTGCCTGTGCAGAAGACTCGAGCGTGAGCCGCGTGAGGTGCTGCGCAGCTTTGGTCGCATCCAGCAACCAGGGCAGTTCCTGGTTGGCTGTTTGAACAGCCCGAGGGTCTGCTGTTGTCTTGGAAGGCCTGGCAAGGGGAGTGGAATTATCGTCCAACATCGTCAACACGTCCGGTAGATAATATGGTTTACGCAACAATGTCCATGGGCGGATCTCATCCAGCGCGGGGATCGAATCCTCGTCAGAGAGCAGAACCAAGCCGATGTTCGAATTGAGCATACGAAGCGACCGGCCAATGTCCGCGACCGCTTTGTATCCAAGATCCATATCAAGAAACGCGAGTGTGCAGTTTTCTTCATCTGCGCGTACGACCGCTTCACCTTTTCCTTTGGCAACGTGGACGCGGTATCCTTCCTGTCTCAATCCCTGGAGGAGCACTTTTGCGAAGTTTGTATCTGTAGTTACGAGCAGCAGATCCTTGGCCATCTTGGTAAAGTGTATCATGGCAGAAGTGCATAAGCAAGCGTGAGTTCAGTATGACCCTTGCGAAAATGGGCGTAATTTGTCTAGTCAACTTGATTTTCACCGCCATTTGTGCTATCAATAGGAAAAATTTTATGAGGGCTTGAATGCATCGCGAACGAGTTTCTGAAAATGTCTTTTGGTTCCAGAGTGAAGTTTATGCTCAGGTAACTGCGGGTGTGGTGGCTGGACCGCAATGGGCGGTGGTGATCGACACACTGGCTTTGCCAGATGAAACGCTTAGCATCCGCGAATTCATCGAACATGAACTGAATGTACCTGTACGTTATGTGATCAACACACATTATCACGCGGATCACACATGGGGCAATTGTTTCTTCCCCGGGGCAACGGTCGTCGCGCACGCGCGCTGCCGTGACCTGCTGGAGGAGCGGGGTGTACCCTCTCTGGAAACCGCGAAAAGGCAAAATCCGGCGCTGCGCCAGGTAAAGATTGTGTTGCCGCAAATGACCTTTGCAGACGGCGAAATTACTCTGCGCGTGGGCAAGAAGAATTTAATCATATCGCCCGCATTGGGGCACAGCAAGGATGGGATCGCGGTACTGGTTGAAGAGGATCGTATTCTGTTCGCGGGCGATTCATTCATGCCACTGCCCTACATCGTGGATGGGGAGATCGACGATATTATGGCTTCCATTAAACGCGTAGGGCGCATGGGTCTTGAGAATATCGTTCAGGGGCATGGCGACGTGATCCTGCGCGGTGAGATCGAGGCAGCAGTTAGGGAGAACTTGAATTATCTTTCTGCGATCAAAAGATCTGTCAAAACCGTGTCGCGGCGCAAGAATGCCGAGGAACTTCTGGAGAATATCACGATTGAAAACTGCGGCAAGAGCCGCGTCTATCTGGGTGGACTGGCACAGACATTGCATCAAAGAAACCTGCGTGCTTTACTGCAACAGATGCAGAGTGCGCAATAACCACGAACAATGTTGACTTTGAAAAAGAGGAGCCAGGCCATAAGGGCCTGGCTGGCTGTATCTTATTGAATCTTCCGCCGGCCGATAACACCACTGTTTGTCAGATCCTCCAGTTCTTGCTTGCTGAGAATATCCCCCAAAACGGTCAGGGTGTGCTCGCCCAGCCCGGGTGCGGCGCGTTTCGGGCCGTGTGCAAATACGAACGGCGTATTCAACCCAACTGATTGACCGTTTTCCTCGCGCACAAAGCCACGCGCCTTCACCTGTGGATGCGACAACATTTCCTCGAACGACAGTACGGGTTCCACGCACCCGTCACCGTCGGAGAAGATTTCAAGCCATGCGGCCAGGGTACGTTGTTTGAAGGTGGCTGCCACTTCATCTTTGATCGTGCGGTCGAATTGGCGTGAGAGCAGATCATTTCGTCCTGTAATTCTACAAAAATCACTCCAGAACGAGGGTTCCAAAGCGCCGAGCGACAAATATTTACCATCGGCTGTTTCATAGATGTTATAACAAGCCAAACCACCGTGCAGTGCCAGTGTTCCGCCTATCACTGGCAAACCACCAAAAAAAGCCGCGCCAGCCTGGGGCATCATCCATGAGAGAACGCCGTCGAGCAGGGCCACATCGAGGTAGGCGCCCTGTCCGCTGCTCTGCCGCCCCACCAGCGCGCTGAGAATGGCGATCCCTGCCAGCATAGCCCCACTCAGATCAGCAACTGTCACGCCGTAGGGAGTGGGCGGCTGGCCTTCCACTGCATTCAATGCCAGTGCTCCACTAATGGCTGTGTAGTTCAAATCATGTCCAGCGCGCTGGCGGTAGGGGCCATTTTGGCCGTAGCCCGAAAGGGCACAATAGATAAGGTCGGGTTTGACCGCTCGCAGTGATTCGTAATCAATTTTCCAGCGTGCTGCTGTCCCTGGCCGAAAACTTTCGAGTACCACGTCCGCAGTAGCCGTTAGACGCATGAGGACCTCACGCCCACGAGGGTTGCGGTAGTTGATCGCAACACTTTTCTTTCCCTGATTGATCATTTCAAACATTTTACCGAGCCCCATCTTGGCAGGGATGAAACGGGCATAGTCACCAGTGCTGGGTGTTTCTACTTTGATTACTTCCGCTCCCAGGTCAGCCAGCAATTGAGTAAGATAGGGTCCTGGCAGAAGCCGAGAGAGATCAAGGACGCGGATTCCAACTAACGGCTGGTACATAATCATCTCCAAAATGAAAATTATCTGATAAGTTCTCATGTGCTATCTAAACATGATCCACTGCGGTTCTAACCTTTTATGTTCCTTACGACAACTTACCTCCATGTTCTGAGCATTGTTTTGTTTGTCTTAGCTAAACATCATCCATGGGCTCGGTAGCCTTGCGTTGCTCTCTCTTAATTCTTAATTGTCCAGCCAAGCTGATACTGACCACGCGCTCATTGCCAGTCAGTAATTTTTTTATATTGGTTCGGAGTGCCCAAATCAAAAGTACCTCTGCAATAACTCCATATAACACATCTACCCAGGGCATGAGACCCATTGAAGCACGGATGGTGAATAGGATGATTATAGACATTCCTACAGTCATTGTTGCGAGGGAGGCAATACCCACTGTGAAAAAGACCAGCGCGCCCAGACCAATTATAATTGGGAATGACCAACCCCAGAATCCTATTGCACCTCCAATAGCTGGCATGGCTCCCGCGCCGCCTCCCAAACGCAAGCGTCCGTTTTCGTCGCGTTCGGTCAGAAAGATGGAATAGTTATGTCCGATTATTGCGCTCGCAGCAGCAAATACATGGACAAGATGATTTCCTGTAAGTGCCTGCGCAGCCGAAACAGCTGCGATGCCCTTCAAAGCGTCCATGATGGCTGTGAGCAGACCAGCTCCAAATCCCGCAGCGCGCATGGCATTCGTCCCTCCAGTGCGTCCGCTTTCCACAGTGCGAATATCTTTTCCGGTTTTCATTTTTACAATTAACAAGCCAAAGGGGATGGACCCTAAAATATAACCGAGTACCACGGCCCCAATATCAAACAGAATCTGCATTATTGCTCTCCTCTGGGCGGTCTACCATGGGAAACACAGGAAAATCAATATGGTTTCTCTATTCGATCCGCAAGGCCACTTCGCCTGGCTCACCGTTTTCGATCCAGAAACCGCGCGCCTGCCAGCGATTCCCAATCCGCGACCAGATGATGTGGACCACCTCATAAGCCGCCTCTGCTATATCGGTGGCGGAGGCAGTTTCAGGGCCCGTGGGATGGGAGTGAAAGATGCCAAGCAGGTCGAGCCCGTTGGATTCGATCCAATCGAAAGCTTTGAGTTGTTCATAGGGATCCATTACGAATCGCACGGGACTTTGTGCCTGATTCCGTACCCCGATGACTTTCTCCACCCGGTTATTCGTACCCGCCAACAGGCCGCACGCCTCCAATGGAATGTGGCTGTCAACATGACGGAGCATCTCCTGCCAGTGCTCTTTATTCATCGTCAATTGCCGGATCATCTTATCTAATCACGATCGCCAATCCCCAGCACAGCGCAGTGGCAACAGCAGGTTCAAGCGCGGCGCGTCGTGTGGGCAGGTCTTCGCTCAGATTGATTGCAAGGTTGGTTAGCCCGTACAACGGACCAATGAGCATTAACCCAAATTGGATGGATGATAGAGGCCAGTAATTCAGGCCTGCCGCGATCTGTATGCAAACGAACGCGATGCCAATTGCCCATGGATATTCCCAGCGACCGCTTAGCCGCAGATGCAGGATGCGCAGGCTGGCAAGCGCTGCGGCGAGGAATAAAGCCGGAATCATGAGAAAGAGACGTGCATCGCTGTAGCGCAGGGCAACTGTGAGGATAAAGAACAGTGTGTATGAGATGGCGGTCAGCCCTGCCATGGCTGCTGCGTAATATGGCGCTCCAGCATCTACAACGATGTATTCGGCCAGGAATACAAAGAAGAGGAACGCACCACCAATCCCGAAACCGATCCACCATGCTATTCCATTGGGGAGGATGGTCAGCGGTACACCGATGACAAAGGTGGTAAGCGTGGGCAGGATCCACCATTGGAATGTGGCTCTGCCCTTGAGTGACGGGTGGCCGCGCAGCAGCCAATCCATGCCAGTGGCGGTGAGCCCTGCCGTGAGCAGGCTCATGGCAGTGGATATGTTCAGTGGAAGTGAGAAAAAGAAACCCGGTAACTGAATCTCGAGATTGAATTCAGGAGAGCGGATGAGATGGTTGAGAGCAAAAGCCAGCAAGACGGTGGAGGTCAGGGTGCCAATACGGTCGGAATCCGGCAGATATCTTTGCTCGTTCATGCGTGCATTGTACCTGTCCCATGGACGAATGCCAAGATATGCCCGGTATGGTAGAATCAAGTGGTTATGAACGTGCAGAAACTTGAAACTCTTCCCCCGCCGCCCGGGGTGATTGGATCACTCAGGGCCGGGTTTGATGCTGTTTCCAGTCATGTGATGCTGATTTTATTCCCTTTGGCGCTGGATCTGTGGCTATGGCTGGGTCCGCGTTTGAGCGTGGAGGGATTGCTTAGTCCGTACTTTAAGTTCATGTTCGATCAGGCGCGCAGGGGCATGGCATCTCCTGCCGATATTCAGAGAATTTCTGGTGCTCAGGCCTTGTTCATGGAGGCGTTGGAACGGTTTAACGTGCTCAGCCTGATCAGCAAGTTGCTGACATTTCCGATTGGTGTTTCCAGTCTGTTAGCCGGGACAATGCCTGTAGTCACTCCGTATGGAGAGCAGAGGATTATGCAAGTGTCATCCCTGCCGGGTTTGATCGGTCTTGCGTTCCTGCTGATCCTGATCGGCTGGGTTGGTGGAGGCTTGTATTTCCGCTGGGTATCGGGAACAGCTTTGGGTGGTGAAGAAGCGGGTATTAGTTCCGTGCGGGCAATTGTCCAAACCTTTATCCTGTCTGCGATCTGGTTCATCAGTCTGGTGATGGTTATGGTGCCGGTTTTGTTCGTACTCACAATTCTCGCATTGATCAGCCCTGCGCTGGCAAATGGCGTGGTATTTGTCATGCTGATGCTGTCTTTCTGGCTGATCGTCCCGCTGTTTTTTACGCCGCACGGCATTTTTGCGCGCAGACAGAATGCTTTCTATTCAGTTTTCTCCAGCCTGCGGATGACACGCTTCACACTGCCAACGAGCGGCATGTTTGTGTTGAGCGCGTTTATCCTCTACAGAGGTTTGAATTATCTGTGGAGTATACCGCCGAATGATTCGTGGATGATGCTGGTTGGAATTGCCGGACATGCTTTTATCACTACTGCATTGCTGGCGGCAAGTTTTGTGTATTATCGGGATATGAATGCCTGGCTGCAGACTGTCTTTGAGCAGGTGCAACAGAAACAAACTGTACCAGGTCGACAAGTGCAATGATTGCTGATCCTGTCAATTACCGTTGAGATGGGAACCTTTGGAGGTTTTTGTGGCAAAAGAGAACAACAATACAAATTATGATGCCAGCAGCATTCAGGTTTTGGAGGGTCTCGAAGCTGTACGCAGGCGCCCGGGTATGTATGTCGGCGGTACGGACGCCAAGGCCCTGCATCATCTTGTCTATGAAGTTGTAGATAACGCGATTGACGAGGCGCTGGCTGGCGCATGTACACATATTGACATTACTATTCATCCTGATTCCAGTGTGTCTGTGGAGGATGACGGGCGAGGCATCCCTGTTGGGATGCACCCGCAGATGAAAAAGTCTGCGTTGGAAGTGGTCATGACCACCCTGCACGCGGGCGGTAAGTTTGGTGGAGGCGGGTATAAAGTCTCTGGCGGCCTGCATGGCGTGGGTGTCAGCGCGGTCAATGGGCTCTCGGAGTGGTGTGAAGTGGAAGTGCACCTGGATGGGCAGATCCACTTTCAGCGTTATGAACGCGGTTATCCAAAAACTCCGGTAAAAGTCATCGGGAAGACAAAGGCTAACGACACCGGGACCAAGGTCACGTTCAAGTTTGACCCGCAGATCTTCAAGGAAGATAATCTCGATTACCGCTTTGATACTTTGCTCCAGCGTTTCCGCGAGATGGCATTCGTCACGCGCGGCGTTACGATCAAGTTCATGGATGAGCGCAATGATCGCGAGATGACTTTCTATTTCGAAGGCGGTATTACGTCCTTCGTCCGTTATCTGAACCGCAACCGGGAAAACCTGCACTCCGTTGTGCACGTGGAAAAGGACGTGGAGGGTATTGGCATCGAGGCCGCGATCCAATATACAGATGCCTACACTGAATCCGTGTATTCGTTTGCAAATACCATCAATACGGTTGATGGTGGTACGCACCTTACCGGTTTGCGTTCCTCTCTGACACGTGTTATCAATGATTACGCGCGCAAGAATGGATTACTTAAGGACGCCGACCCGAACTTCTCTGGGGATGATACTCGTGAAGGTCTGACTGCGATCGTCTCGATCAAACACCCCGACCCGCAATTTGAATCGCAGACCAAGGTTAAGTTGATGAACCCCGAGGTGCAGACCTGCGTGACGCAGGTGGTGGGAGAAGCATTTTATACGTTCCTGGAGGAGAATCCACAGGCTGCGAAGGCAATCATCGCCAAATGTCTCACCTCTGCCCGGGCGCGTGATGCGGCGCGCAAGGCACGCGACCTTGTCATCCGCAAGTCCGCGCTGGAGTCGCTTACATTGCCCGGTAAACTGGCAGATTGTTCGGATCGCGATTCATCGAAGACCGAACTCTATATCGTGGAAGGTGACTCGGCAGGCGGGTCTGCGAAGCAGGGACGCGACCGCCACTTTCAGGCAATCCTGCCTTTGCGCGGCAAGATTATGAATACCGAACGCGCCCGCCTTGACAAGATTCTATCGAGCAATGAAATCAGGGCGTTGATCTCTGCGCTCGGGACGGGCATCGGAGATAATTTTGATGTCGAAGGTTTGCGTTACGGACGCATCATCATCATGACCGATGCCGATGTGGACGGAAGCCACATCCGCACACTTTTGCTGACATTCTTTTTCCGTTACATGCCGAAATTGATCGAAGACGGGCACTTGTATATTGCCCAGCCTCCGCTGTATCGGGTTGCCTACAAGAATCAAATCAAGTATGCTTATACCGAAAAGGAGAAAGACAGGATCGTCAAGGAAGTGGGTGAGAAGGCGAGCCTTCAACGCTACAAGGGTCTCGGTGAAATGAATCCGACCCAGCTCTGGGAAACGACCATGAACCCCGAGAACAGGACTCTGCTCCTCGTCACGGTGGAGGATGCGGCTGAGTCGGACCGCACGTTTGACATGCTGATGGGAGACGCCGTGGATCCCCGACGTAAATTTATCCAGACGCACGCCAAAGCGGTTAGAAACCTGGACATCTAGCCTGATTGACTTGAGCGTCCCGCAGGTTGAAGTGCGCCCATCAGATTGGTCTGCAAAAACCTGCGGGACGTTTGTTTTTGAGGTGCGCTCCACCTTCTTCTTTGTCATGAAAGTACCATAGTTGTTTATGGGATGAGGTGTAAAATTTCGTAAGCGCCGATCGGATCAGTGCTTTATCTGTTGAACCATGTACCAGGCCTATCGTATTAATTCCGTTTTGAGCAAAGTGATGCAGTCCATTGTTCTTGTATATCAAGGCATTGCGGCTGTGGTTTTCATCCTATCCTTGTTGTTGGCCTATAACTGGTTGAAGAATCCGTTCATTGGCGGGTTCTTCGAGCAGACTCTTGTACTGAATGGTTCGGATGCAAGCGAAACAGGGAAACAGTGGGCTTTATATGGACAGGGATTTGAACTCGGCGACCGGCTCATATCCGTCGCGGGTCACCCGATTTCAAATGCCGGTGACCTGAACAGTACCCTCGGCTCGTTCCGTAATAATGAGGTCATACCAGTCACCATTCGCACGCTGGATGGCGGGAACAGAACGGTCGACGTTACCCTCCAGCCATTTCCCTTTGCTGATCGAATTGCATATTTTGTAATGCCAGCAATCCTAAGCCTGGTGTTTTTAGCAATTGGTTTGTGGATTTTTGGTTTGCGCCGGACAGAACCAGCCGGCCGCGCGTTTTCGATGATGGCTTCATCGCTGGCCATCGGGCTCGGCGCTCTTTTTGATTTATACACCTCTCATCGTTTCACTTATATCTGGACCCTGGCTGTTGCCCTATCCGGCGGCGCTTTGATCGATCTTGCGCTCGCCTTTCCGCAGGAGGCGCGCCTGGTGCTGGGTCGTCCATACCTGCGATGGTTTGGATATGCGGCCGGCATACTTCTGGCTTTCAATGCATATTTCAAACTGTATGATTTCGAGAATCCGACTGCCTATATTGGCGCCTGGCAAACCATTTATCTCTTCGTGGGTCTGGCCGCGCTGGTCTATTTCGGCGCGCTGGGGTATCGTGCGCTTTTATCTCATTCGCCTGTTGTAAAAAGCCAGGCGAGGACAATTCTTTTTGGATCTTTAGTGGCATTTGGTCCAATTGTGGGCTGGTTATTGCTTAATCGGGAATCCTTTAACCCGTACCTTTTACTGCCGATTATCATCTTCCCTCTGGTCAACGGCTATGTGATCCTGCGCTTCCGCCTCCTGCGCACCGATAACTGGTTGCGCAAGGGAATCGTTTACTCCGCGCTGACGATCCTTGTCGTCGCGGCGTATGCCTTGCTGGTCAGCGGGTTGGGTTCGATCTTTGCGATTGCCATGCCATCGGACAATCCCTATTTGATCGGCGGATTGGTTTTTGTGATCGCGGTTCTTCTCGACCCGCTTCGCATTCGTTTGCAGAGCTTGGTGGACAGCACCTTCTTCCGCGGCCAGCGCGCTTATGAAGATCGCCTCCGGACTTTCAGTCATGAACTGACCAGCGCACTTGACCTGAATACCATTGGACGCGTGTTACGGCAGCAAGTTGCAACCAGTCTTGTGCCTGAGCGGCTGCATATTTACACTTATGACACTTTGAACGATCAGTATGTCGCGCTTGCCGATGGCGATGGCCGCCCAACCAGTGACATCCGCTTCTCATCGAACAGTCCTCTGGTGCTATATTTCCAGAGAGAGAACATCCCGCTTTATCTGGATATGATCAACCTGCCCAGTATTTTGCGGGGAGATGAAGCACGCCTTTCATTACTGGGAGCGCGGCTCTTTGTTGCATTGCCCGGCGAAGATAAGCCTGTGGGATGGCTTGCGTTAGGCACTCCGCTTTCTGGCGGTGTGTATACCCCCAAAGATCTGGATTTTCTGGATAGTATCTCCGATCAGGCATCCGTTGCGATCGCGCGTGTCCAGACGGTTGTTGACCTTGAACGCCGTGTACAGGAAATGAACGCTTTGACGCGTGTTTCGCAAGGCGTGAACGTCACCCTCACATTTGACGATGTTCTGGAACTGATCTTTGCGCAGGCGACACTGATCATCCCATCCTCCCTTTTTCATATCACCCTCTACAACAAAGCCGGAAATTATTTCCATTACGGCTTTTGTGTGGAGGATCATGAACGTGTCATTGATCGCGAGAATCACCCGCTGCCACTCAGCCTGGGGTTGGGACAGGAGATCATCCGCAAAGGACGCCAGATCCTCACACAGGATTACATGCGTGAATGTCGGGCGCGCAACCTGACCCCTGCCGCGCAGGGCATCTATGCATGGATGGGTGTGCCGCTCAATGCCGGGGCTGAGACCATGGGATCCCTGAGTGTGGGCAGTGATGATGCAACGGTGACTTACACACGTGGTCAACTCGATCTGTTGCAGGCAATTGCAGACCAGACTGTGGGCGCCATCGTGAAAGCCCGTCTCTTGCAGGAGACTGAACAGCGCGCTCACCAGCTTTCCACGCTGAATGAGATCACCCGCCAGCTTACCTCCACACTGGAGCAGGAGCCGCTTCTTCACAATATTCTGGAGAACGCTGTCAGCATTTTGAATTGCGAAGCGGGAACGTTGTTCCTGGTGGATGAGCAGACGGGTGATCTGATCTTCCGTGTGATGGTTGGGCCTGTATCAGGTAACCTTCTTGGTCAGCGTCTTCCTGCGGGGACCGGCATCGTGGGGCGGGCTGTGCAGGCGCGTGCCCCTGTGATCGAGAATGATGCACAACGATCATCCGCCCATTTTGAAGGCGCAGATAAACAAACAGGTTTTAACTCGCGTTCCCTGCTTGCAGTGCCGATGCAGATCAAGGATCGAGTTCTCGGCGTGATCGAAGTCATCAATCGCCGCGACGGGCTGCCTTTCGTTAAAGATGATCAAAACCTTCTGACTGCCTTTGCAGGGCAGGCCGCAGTAGCAATTGAAAACGCGCGCCTTCTGGCTCTCACGGATCAGGAACTTGCTGCCCGTGTGGAAGAACTTCAAGTGATGGGACGCATCGACCGCGAACTCAATGCCAGCCTTGAAATTGATCGTGCCTTGCGCATCACACTTGAATGGGCAATGCGCCAATCGAGTGCTGAAGCGGGCCTGATCGGGATGATTGAAGAGGATCATCTGCGCATTATGGCACAACAGGGCTATGATGATGTTTTGATGGAGGAGGCCGATTCACGCATGCCCCTCAAATTGCCGGCGATTCGGTCCGCTGTCGAAAGCGGACAGCCGAATCAAATTTCCCTTGTCAGCAATGGCGCGAAGGGAATTCTGCCCACAGCGCATACACAGATCGTCATCCCCATTCGCCGTGAGGCGCAGGTCATTGGTTTGCTTCTGCTTGAGAGCACAAGCGACTCTCAGGAAAACCTGGCCTTCCTTAACCGTTTGAGTGACCATGCCGCGATTGCCATTTCCAATGCGCAGTTGTATGATGAGGTCCAGCGCGCTAACGTGGCAAAGAGCGATTTCGTTTCCTTCGTTGCACACGAATTGAAGAACCCGATGACTTCCATCAAGGGTTATTCGGAATTGCTCGCGGCGGGGTCGGTAGGCCAGATCAACGAGATGCAGTCCAACTTCCTGAGTACGATCCGTTCCAACGTCGAACGCATGTCTGCTCTTGTTTCGGACTTGAACGATAACGCCAAGATCGAAGCAGGACAATTGCGCCTTGACTATAAGCCGGTGGATGTGGCGGATGTTGTGGGCGAGGTTGTGCGCTCCACCAAACGGCAGCTGGACGACAAGCGCCAGAGTATGGATTTTCAACTCCCACCGCAACTGCCTCCAGTATGGGCAGACCGGATTCGTGTCGGTCAGGTGCTTACCAATCTTGTCAGCAACGCGCACAAATACACGCCTGAGGGCGGGCACATAAAACTGGGGGCTGAAATGACGACCAATCAATGGGATCCTGAAGGCGCGAAGCAGGTTGTACACCTGTGGGTGCGAGATGATGGCATTGGCATCAGTGTGGAAGATCAGGCGAAGATCTTCCAGAAATTCTTCCGTTCAGACGATATGAAAGCCCGTGAAGCGCCGGGAACAGGCCTGGGATTGAATATCACCAGGAGCCTGGTGGAAATGCAGGGCGGGCGCATCTGGTTCGACAGTGAATACAGGAAAGGCACCACTTTCCATTTCACCGTTCCCATTGCGGAAGGATAATCAAAATGGCTCTTACGGTTTCCATCGGGCAGACACAGGCTTTGAATGGCCGCGAAGCAGGCTTGCAGGCAACACATCACGCTTTGAATCGACTCGGTTCCGGCGCGCCAGCCTTCAGCTTTGTCATTGCCTCGCATCAATACCAGGCGCGTGAAGTTGCCAGCGGTGTGTCCAGCCTGTTGGGTAATACCCCGATGATCGGCTTTAGCAGTCCGGCAGGGTTAACAACAGAGGGTATTCATCCCAATTCTGTGATCGTTGTCTTGCTGGCTGGTGACATCCAGGCTGAAACTCACTGGATGCCGGGCTATGCACAAAGCGCCCGCGAAACCGGAGCCAAACTCTCAAAGCAGGCCGCTGACCAAAAAGATGTGCGCGCGCTTGTCTTTTTTGCAGATGGATTCAATGGGGATGCCGACCAGTTGTGCAATGCTCTGCCCAATGGATCTTTCGCGCTGGCGGGCGCTCTCTCCTCAGGAGATTTGCATACGGGTCATTCCTACCAGATCGCGGGTCCACAGACGGGAACGGGCGCGCTGGCTGCCGCGTTTCTGCGCGGCGACCTGAAGGTGGGCGTTGGTGCCGCACATGGATGGAATCCCGTAGGCAGCCAGTTTCGCGTCACGCGTTCGCGCGGTTTCTGGTTGCGCACCCTGGATGGTCGTCCTGCCTCTGAAACTTATGCTCAATTATTTGGTTATCCTGCCCGGGACTGGGCATTTCCTCCCCTCAGCCATCTGGCGCGGTTGTATCCGCTTGGTGTGGAACAGGGAGATCAGCTGGTCATCCGCGCGCCCATACGCGTGGAGGCGGATGGCAGTTTCCGGATGAACGCTCCCGTACGGGATGGTGCGGATGCTTATCTGCTTGTGGGCAGCCGCGTCTCCTGTGAGAACGCTGCGCATCAAGCCGCGCAACAGGCATTGCAGCAACTTGAAGGAGCAAAGCCGGTTTTCGCCCTGCTCCTGGTGGATATTGCCTGGGAGATGCTGCTCAAGTCACATCCTGGTTCTGAGATCAGCGCGGTCCAGGATATCCTGGGGAAAGGTATCCCCATTGCAGGAGGGTACTCGCTGGGACAGATCATCCCTGGTAAAGATTCAGCCACTCCTCAATTACTGAATCAGCACATTGTAGTCGTCGCGTTTGGGGAAGTCTAATTCAGACAAAAAGGAATATTGGAAATCACGTGTAACTGATTTTACGCACCGTCCCGAAGGTTTTAGGGAGTCAACAGTGTTTTTCAAGGAAACCTTCGGGACGTTCTGCATAAGATTCACCCAGGTGAGGAGAGAGAATGAGTGCTCAGGCTTCCGAAGTTTTGCCAGAACTTCGGAAGCCTTATTCTTACGCGGAAATATTGACCTCGGGCAATTTAGCCAGTGAGGCCTGCACAGCCTCTGCCGGGTACTCGTAATCCTCGAGCTGTCCGCTCAAATAGGTTTCATAGGCAGCGAGGTCGAAATGCCCATGGCCTGAAAGATTGAACAGGATCACACGCTTCTCGCCTTTTGCCTTGGCATCCAACGCCTCATCGATCGTGGCGCGGATGGCGTGCGCCGACTCAGGCGCGGGGAGGATCCCTTCGGCTTTCGCAAATTGAATTGCGGCCTCGAAGGTGGCTTTTTGCTGGACCGCGATGGCTTCAATATGGCCCGCATCGTACAGCGCGGACAGGCTGGGGGCCATGCCATGATAGCGCAATCCGCCTGCGTGAATGGCGGCCGGGATGAAGTCATGTCCCAGTGTATGCATCTTGACGATCGGAGCCATTCTGGCTGTATCGCCATAATCAAAAGTGTAAACACCCTTTGTCAGTGAGGGCGCGGCCGACGGTTCAACAGCCAGCAGGCGGGTGCGTTTTCCGTTCTTCAGGTTTTCACGCAGGAAAGGGTAGGCGATTCCGGAGAAGTTCGAGCCGCCACCGACGCAACTAATGACCACATCCGGGTATTCATTTGCCATATCCATCTGCTTGAGGGCCTCTTCGCCGATGACGGTCTGGTGCAGGAGCACGTGGTTGAGTACGGAGCCCAGACTGTATTTCTTCGCTCCATTGGATGTGGCCGCGGCTTCCACGGCCTCAGAGATGGCGATTCCGAGTGAACCAGGGTTATCCGGGCTTTCAGCCAATACGGAGCGGCCATAATTTGTGCGGTCTGTGGGGCTGGCATAAACTTGCGCTCCGTAGGTCTCCATGAGGATGCGGCGATAAGGCTTCTGATTATATGAAACCCTGACCATATACACTTCAAGGTCAAGCCCAAAGAAATTGCAGGCAAGCGCAAGAGCCGAGCCCCACTGGCCCGCGCCCGTTTCGGTGGTGAGTGCCTTTGTGCCGGATTTCTTGTTGTAGAACGCCTGAGCGATCGCAGTGTTTGGCTTGTGGCTCCCGGCAGGTGAAACACTCTCATTCTTGTAGTAAATGTGCGCGGGGGTATCGAGCGCTTTTTCCAGGCGCCGCGCACGCAGGAGAGGAGTGGGACGATAGAGCTTGTAGATCTCACGTACTTCTTCAGGGATTTCGATGTAGCGTTCAGTGGAGATCTCCTGCAGGATCAAGTCCATCGGGAAGAGCACGGATAAAAAGTCGGGGGTGACGGGCTCCATCGTTCCGGGATGCAGGACAGGCGCAGGCGGAACCGGACTATCTGCATTGATGTTGTACCAGAATTTTGGCAGGTCAGATTCATTCAGGATGAAACGGGTTTGCTCAGACATAAGTATCTCCTTCTTGTGAATAAATGGGTGGATCAGAAACCTCGATTTCTTCGAGCGCCAGGCCACAAATCGTAAACTGACGCGTCCTTCATGGAGGTTGAAAAACGATGGTAAACATATCTTCTCCTTTTAAACCCTCCCCCCTGAGAGAGGGCAGGCGGCGCACTGCGACTGTAACGAGTGTCGAAGTGGTGAGGGAAATAAAAACAGCGTTCATCCCATATGGGACGAATGCTGTCCGCATCCGTGGTGCCACCCGGCTTAGGCCGTTTCAACAAAAAATCCCGTTGGTGATGCAACGGGAGCCAGCCTCACTCTTTTCAAGCACGACCATTTGGTTTATGCTCTAGCTCTATAACGGGAGCAACCCGACTCGGATACTTGTTTGATGTAGTGACGGCTTCAGCCGTCTGATTAGCGAATGAATTCGCTACTACATTTGCTTTCACCTTGCAGCTCGGAGGTCCATTCGATGCTGTCGTCTCGGGCAGGGCTTTCACCATGGTGGTCTCAAACGACCACCAGCCTGCTCTCTGGACCGTCGTTCAACGCCTACTCGTCCTCGTCCCAGCCTTTTTGATTTTGGATGATTATATGCCAAGGGATATAATTGTCAATGGAGGTGAACATGATGAATACCAAGACTCTCTCGATTCTGTTGATTGGATTTTCCTTACTGGCGGGTTGTGCATCGCCCACTGCATCTGCGCCTCCCACGCAGTCTCCGTTTCTCACCGCGACACCAACATTGTTTATCGCTACCGGGATCACACCTGGTGCTCTGACAGCGATTCCCAATCTTACTTTAACAGCGGTAGTTCGCAATCCGAATGTCTGTGCTGACCCTCAAGTGACGGCATTGATAGATTCACTGAAATCGGCTGTGCTCACATCAGATGGGTTGCTGCTGAGTTCGCTTGTGCATCCCACGCGCGGGCTGGATGTTGCCTATTTTAGGGATGGCAGCGTGATCAACTACGATCAGGAACATGCAAAGTTCGTCTTTGAGACAACCTTTGAGGTGAACTGGGGAACAGAACCCGGAAGCGGGGCTGAGAAGATCGGCTCATTCCATGATGTGGTCGTGCCTGAATTGGTAAAAGCTTTTAACCAGCCATATACACTTCATTGCAATGAGCTCAAACATGGCGGCGCGACCTATGAACTTGAATGGCCGTATGAGGGGGATTTCTATTCCGTGTACTTTCCCGGCATGGAAGCAAATGGCTTTTTGGACTGGCATACATGGGTGGTTGGTGTTCAGTATGTGAACAACAAGCCGCTCATTTATGCCCTCATGCAATTCTTCTGGGAGCCTTAACCAGGGGAGGATGGTTCTATAGGCGTACTCATGATTACTTGGCAAAGGGATCGCGGAGTTTTTCTGTCCGGAGTCTAAAGTCGTTGCGGAGCACCCCCGTGGGACCAGACGTTGGTAGCACCACAGCAACGACTGGAGTCGCTGGACTCCGTTTTTATCCTTCGGGGTACTTACCCCGCTTCTAAGTTTATGGGTTAAGCGTCTTTGTTCACTTCTTAACCGGTTCTTAGGTAAGAAAATCCCCATTGCTGTATACTATATCTGTAGTTATTGCAAAAACTTGCAATAAGGATGCCTATGACCTGCGGTTCAGATTATGCCCCTCAGCTCCGCTCGCGCGGATTCCGGATGACGCCCCAAAGGATGGCGATCCTGCACGTACTCCATCATGCCGGGACGCATCTTTCC
>Ga0209321_10000655_pt1 | contig 22968 bp, 23 predicted proteins | sample Rifsed16ft4_FD_184012 | JGI IMG/M metagenome (GOLD analysis project Ga0209321, IMG submission 184012) | Soil microbial communities from Rifle, Colorado, USA - sediment 16ft 4 - CSP-I_5_4 (version 2) | ecosystem: Environmental > Terrestrial > Deep subsurface > Rock core/Sediment | place: Rifle...
CCAGTAATCCCCCTGAATCTGTCATGGGTCTCTTCCCTTCCACCGTCAAGGCTTATGCTAACCCGTGAGACTCCTGCCTCCCTGATTTTTTCTGCTGTTTGTTGATTTATAAGTGTTCCGTTTGATGCGAGCGCCGCTTTCATCCCAAGCGACACTGTATGGCCTGCAAGCTCAAAAATATCCTTTCTGTAAAGGGGTTCGCCGCCGGTAAGTATAACTATTGGTTTTGATACTTCTGAAATCTCGGTTAAAATACGCTTAACTTCTTCTGTGGTTAATTCCCCGCTCTCCGCATCACCTGCTTCTGCACGGCAGTGAATGCATCTAAGATTGCATCTTGTTGTCAGCTCAAAAAAAATAAGGCGGGGAAGAAATTTCTCCGCACCGCCCCTTAATTCATTAACTTTACGACTATCAGTGCTGTTCAATAATCCTCCGGTTAGCTCTTCTTGTGGCACTCATTGCACTTTGTGGGCGCCTTTTTGCCCGCTGTAGCTTCTTTCTGATGGCAGTCTTTGCATTTTTTGTGGTAAGCATCCTTCAGAACAACCTTTGCGCCCTCTTTATTGTGGCAGGATGCGCATGAAACAGGCTGCTCGCCCTCTTTTGTCGTATGATGACACTCCACACATTTTCCGCTCAACATATCCTGATGATTCTTATGCGGAAATACAACCGGTGGCTGCATCTTCTGGACAGTGCTTATAGTAATGCTGTCCGCGCCCTTGTCAATCTCGCTCTCTACCCTTGATCCCAAACCAAAAAGAAGAATAGCGCCCAGTAATCCTATTCCAAGAATCCCGCCTAAAATCTTTTTCATTCCTCTCACCTCCTTTTGATTTAATTACTTATATTTTTATGCTAACTCCTAACGAATACTGCTGTCAAGGACTTTTAGATTCTAATGGAGGCATCAAAATTTGACACAAATCTCCGTCTAAGACATAATTTTCCCATGGGTATTCTCAAAATAATAAAATCCAGGAGAATTGCCTGTTATTATTCTATTTTCCAAAAATCAATTCAGTAATATATCCTATAGCTATGGGAAACATAAAAGAAGAAATATACCTTGCGAACGCGAAATGCGCACCCAATATAGGGACCTCAAAGGTCACAAATCTGAATAAGCCAATAAGACCCCAGGAGGAGAGCAATGCAGCCATAGCGCCCATGCTTGCTCCCCCTTTATAGAAGACTGCAAGTATAGGAAAACTCACATAGGGACCGCCGGGCATAACAATACCCACTAGAGCACCAATAACGATCCCTTTGATTCCCGTATCCTTGCCAAGCAGCGACTTTATAAATTCTCTCGGAATAAGCACCTGCATAATTCCTGCTAAAACAAATGCAACCATAAGAACAGGAATTAACTGAAAGAACATGCTTACAGATGCTTTGATGCCCTCATTCAAAAGATTAAACCTGTAGGCAATTATTCCTGCAACAAAAGTAAGCCCAAGAAGAACAAAAAATGGTATATTCATAATTCCTCCCTTGCGTTTTACTAATATTAACAGAGAAGTTATACCTTAGCAATTTTTCCTTTTCTCAGAAACAAAATAGGATATAATAAAACTATGAAAAAATTAATTACACACTGGAAGCATACTCCCGGGAGACATTGCGGTTCAACAGCGTTGAGCAATTTGATGCACTTCTATGGTCACCCGTTATCCGAAGCAATCTGTTTCGGGCTGGGGGCAGGACTTGGGTTCTTCTATTTGAAGGGGGATTATTTTAATCCCACCAGGGCATTGATGACAAGGAGTGCGGGGCTTGAGCCAAACTTCTTTGAAGCCATAAGTGTACCATTTTCCTGGAGAGAGGAAGCGAATAATGCAAAGGCTCTGAGCATCGCGCAAAAATTTATTGACAGCAATATCCCTGTGATGTTACAGACCGATATATATTACATTGATTATTATAATTCAAAAACGCATTTTAACGGACATATTGTTGTTCTGTGCGGTTACGATGACGAAAAAGGAACAGCATATATTTCAGACACGCACTGGAATGAAATTCAGGAATTACCCTTTTCGTCTCTTGAGAAAGCAAGGACATCAAAATCCCCGCCAATGATGCTTGAAAACAACTATTTTGAGGTGGATAAAATAAATAGTTCTTTTGATCTCAAGCCAGCAATCCGGACCGCATTAATAAAACAAGCCGAAGACATGCTCGCAGATTCGGAAGCATTCGGACATTACGGAGTAGGAGGCATAACTGCGGTGGCAGACGATTTTGCGACATGGGCATCTGTAAAGGACTGGAAATGGGCGGCAAGGTTTTCCTATCAGATAATTGAAAAGCGCGGAACCGGAGGCGGAGCATTCAGGCTGATGTATTCTGAATTTCTAAAAGAAGCAGAGGAATATATTAAAGAACTCAAGAGTGGCGAAATGTCGGGAAAAATGCGCAAAATTGCGGACAAATGGACAAAACTGGCGGATTTGTTAAAGGCAATCAGCGAATCAGAAAAAGCTACAGGTTTTGACAAGGCAGCAACCCTAATATCTGAAATAGCTTCACTTGAAAAGAAATTCTATAAAGATATTTTGATGATGATAAAATAGAACGTTATTATCAACTGCCTTTGCGAAAAATCTATCCCTTCTCCGCGGGCGGCAGTTCGCTTTGGGATGTTATGCCGAGCATGCGGTCACTAAATCTGTTTAATCTGCGCTGAACATCCTCGTATTTGTTCATCGCATTCCTGATATGGCCGCCTACAACCTCAAATTCTTTGCCGAGATGTCCCATATCATTCTGAAGCCGTGCAATGCCCTCCACAATCCTCTTCGCGTTTTCTTCAATCTGCATACCTTTTAATCCCATTGAAAGAGTCAGAAGATAGGCAATAAAAGTATTAGGAGAAACAGGAATCACCTTCTTTTTTAATGAATATGAAAAAATGTCGTTTTCGCCGAATTCATCCCTTATTATCGTCTCATAGTAAACATTCTCTGCGGGAATATACATCATTGCAAAATCAACGGTTCCATTGTCCGGCCTGATGTATTTCTCCGATATATCATTCAGGTGCTTCCTGAGAACGGCAAAAAAATCCTTTCTTAAAACACGTTTTTCTTCTTCAGATTTCGCCTCCAGTATTTTTCTAAAATCGTCTAAAGGAAACTTTGAATCTACAGGAACCTTCCAGTCTTTGAGGTTAATCATAAAATCAACCTGTTTGCCATCGGGGAATTTATACTGTCTCTCATACCTTCCCGGCAATATCTCGTCAAGAAGGTTCTGGAGGAGCACCTCCCCCACACCACCGCGGATTTTCGGCGGCTTTAAAATATCCTGCAGACTGGATATGTCCTTCGCAATGTCAAAAATCCTCTTGTTAGCCTCGGAAATTTCACCAAGGCTCTTCTTAACTTCGCCAAAAACCTGCGCTGTGCGGTCAAGCCTGTCCCCTATCTGCCCGGTTGCCATTTGCAACTGCTGATTCACCGTGTTCATCTGCTGGTTCACCTGCGACAGAACCTGGGTAATAACCTGATCAATGCGCTGAGCTGTAGATGTCATATTCTCAGCAAAATTATTCCGAAGGGATTCTATCTGCTGATGGAGCATTAAATTTGAGACATCATCCCTTTTTCTGTCCGACGAAATTATAAGATAAAAGAGCAAAAACAGTATAAGCGCAATGCCTGCCGTTACAGCGTATAGCATGATTGAATTGTATAGTAGTATATTAAATCCCGGGTGTCAATTTATAATACCCCGGTCTATCAAATGCACCCGCACCTACCTGCTTATATCAATGGTAGGAGTAAGTTTAACAGGATTTTTCAATGTATATACCACAGGGCACCGCTGGATAGCCAATGCTTCCGCCTCTTTGATCTTGTTCTCAGGAGCATCACTGACAACATGGAGTTTGACTTTCACTTCTTCCATAACAGGGTCCTCATTTATACCGAAAACCCTGGAAAAATTCATATTCGCCTCCACTCTCACCTTCAGACTCTTTATTCTTATGCCAAGCATTGTTGCCATCGTGGCAAAGGTGGCGGTATAGCAGGATGCAAGCCCGTAGAAGCAGTAGTGCATTGGCCCTGGAAGGGTTCCACCCCCGCCCATGAATGTGGGGCTATCAATCTTGAAAGTGGTCTGTCCGCCTTCAAAAGTAATGTTTGACTGAAACTGCGGACCGCCTTCCTTAATCAGCCACTCTCCCTCTATTACCTGAACTTTTTTTGCTTTTGATGGATCTGCTTTAATCTGTTCGCCAAAAGCCTTTACCTTTTCAATATTAACATTGTTCATGGCCATAAATACCTCCTTTGGTTTATCCTGTTTCAATTCACTGATTAGAATGTTTACCTAACTTATATTATATCATATTATTTATAATCTTAACCAGTATTTTTGTCAAACCAAATCCAAAAAACATTAAAATTTTGTTTGACTGTGTTATTGTGCCGTGTTAAGTTAATATGTACAGGAGGTTGTCCCAATGGCAATGAAAATAATTGATACCTGCATCGCTTGCGGCGTCTGCGAACCTGAATGTCCAAGGGGAGCGATAAGCGCAGGAGACCCGCTCTATATTATTGATCCGGTCAAGTGCACAGAATGTCAGGGAGAAGACGGTGGACCAAAGTGCGTTCCCGTATGCCCGGTTGATTGTATAATAAAGGCAGAATAACGCCTTAAAATAAACTTAGCGGTTTGGCTCTTGTCGGAAAACATAGAAACTACGATAAAAGAAATAACACGAGGAACAGTTGAGATAATTTCCGAAGGAGAGCTTAGACAAAAGTTTCTCCGAAGTCTTAAATCAAAAAAACCGCTCCGCGTAAAAGCAGGGTTTGATCCTACCGCGCCGGATATCCATTTAGGACACACTGTCCTGCTGGAAAAACTGAGGCAATTTCAGGAACATGGGCACAGGGTTATTTTTTTAATCGGCGACTTTACGGGAATGGTTGGAGATCCCACCGGGGCGAATACGACCAGACCCATGCTATCCTGCGAAGAAGTGATAAAAAACGCGGAAACATACAAACAGCAGGCATTCAAAATACTCAATCCTGAACAAACCGAGGTCAGATTTAACAGCGAATGGCTGGGGAAATTTTCTGCTATTGAAATGCTGAGACTCTGCAGAAGCGAAACAGTGGCAAGAATGCTTGAAAGAGATGATTTCAGCATCAGGTTTAAAAAGACCAAGCCAATTTATATACACGAATTTATATATCCCCTGCTCCAGGGCTACGATTCTGTTGCGCTTGAAGCTGACATTGAGATTGGCGGCACGGACCAGAAATTCAATCTTCTCATGGGCAGAACCATCCAGAAAGAATTCGCTCAGAAACCCCAGGTAATAATAACCCTGCCCCTGCTTATGGGTACTGACGGGATTAAGAAAATGAGCAAAAGCACAGGAAACTATATCGGAATCAACGAACAACCTTATGATATTTTCGGAAAAATAATGTCCATATCCGACGAACTGATGTGGAATTACTATGAACTGCTTAGCAGAAAAAGTATGGAAGAAATTTCAAGAATGAAAAAAAATGTCAAGGAGGGAGGGATTCACCCCCTTGAAGCAAAAGAAGCGCTGGCACATGAAATCGTAACACATTTCCATTCAAGTGATTATGCTGACTCGGCAAAGGCACATTTTGAATCTGTTTTCAGAAAAAGAAAAGAGCCGGAAAGCATTCCTGTCCTTGAATTAAAAAAATCGGACGGCATACAGGACATACCCTCAATTCTGACCATGGCCGGAATGGCGCAGAGCAAATCAGAGGCAAAAAGACTTATCAGGCAGGGCGCGGTTGCGGCAAACGGCAAAAAAATAGGGTCTGAATCTTTCAAACTTGAAAACGCAGGAGAATACCTGCTCAAGGTGGGGAAATTGCGTTTCCTCCGCGTAATTCTCAGGGAAAATTAAAACTGTAAAGAAGAACAACACCATTTCCGTCTGAATCAAGATTAAGCACAAGAGCGTTTCCGTTGCCCTTTTCATAATTGAGCATACCATCAACTATTCCATAAATATACATGCTGATAAAAGAGGCCCCGGCAATTATCTGAATATTTTGAAAGCGTTTTGCTCTTGACAGATCATCGGTTAAATATTTCCCATCCTCCTCTAACGCCTTTCTCGTAAAATAACTCCCAAGGTTTATTGAAAGCGCCGCTGTTTCAAGCCCCAGGAGAATGGAGCCTTTTATATACTCATGGTTCTGGAATTGTCCGGCGCCAAACGGTAAAAAATTCAGGAGAAGCATTTTCTCCCTCCGTTTGAAAAGCAACGGAGCAGAAGATAGTTTTAGTTCGTTAAAAAATTCAACAATCTCCGGAGGGAAATATATCTGGCTCAATTCATATCCTGGTTCATTCTTTAGAATTGAGAGAAACCACCCTGAAGCAACACCCTTTTTATCCAGAAGAAAATTAGCAGCTCCAAGATAGGATTCAGCAGTCAGAATTTCATTTTTTTTTAGTTGACCTGAATCTAATATTTTTTCAAAAGCAGTAATTGACTCTGCGTAATTTTTATTAAAATAAAGGGATACGCCTTCATCAAGTCCTTCTGCCGCCAAGGGAAAGGAGAGAAAAAACAAAAAAATAACCATGGGCATTATTAATTTTTCCAAAAGACCGGCTCCCGCACAAGATCAAGGACAAGATCCGAGGACATACCTGCTGTAATATCCACTGGCATTTCAACAGGCCTGAACCCATCCTTTTCAACCCTCACAGCATGCTTTCCCTGCATCAGAAGAAGACCCGAAAAATCCCGGCCTCTGCCTATAAGTTTTCCATCAATGTAAACCGACGCATCTTTATTCAATTTTATGCTTAATTTTCCTGGAAAAAGCTGTAATGTTATATTTTCCTCATGAAGCGCCCCGGGATTTATTTCTATCTCTTTTTTAAAAACATCTGCATAGGGATTTCTGGCTTCAAGGATATGCTTGCCAGGGGATAACTCAATCTTATCCAGGAAGGGTGTCCGGCCGACAAACCTTCCATTAACATACACATCAGACCATGGGTTTGTCCTTACAATAAGCCTGCCGCTTTCCTGGGACAATGAAATCTCTGACAGGGCTTGTATTTCCGCAATAGATTCTGGCGAAGAAGGGGGGGGGACAATAGGCATCTGTTTTGCAGCCTTTACAGGCTTAGTTACAGCCTTTTCTATTGAGACCGCTTCCGGGCTTTTATTCTCTGTCACAACCGTGATAATACCTTTCTCTCTGATTGCTGAAAAATGCACCTTTTCGTAAATTTTAATTCCGGAGAACACGAGAATCACACTTGCCAATGCTGTTATAGGGTATAACCACAACCTCTGCCGGAAGCGGGCAGAATTCAACATGTTCTTCACTTCCCTGTCCTGAGGACCAAGGGATAAAGCCCGGTTCAGCAGATTGATCACCTGATGGTGAGCTCTGACCCTGCGAAATCCCTTTGCTGCTTCAATCAGCCTTGAAGCAAACATGCCTTTCCGCAAATACAGGTAATCAGCAGGGCTGGCATAAAACAGAGATAGTTCCATTTTTTGGTTCTCAATACCAAATGGCTTCAGGTATTCTCTCAACATTGCCCTTATCCAGTCCACAGCCTTAGGCCTCTTCTTAGGATCCTTCTGAACACATTCCATAATTAGCCTTGATAATTCCCTATCCACAGCATTGTTAACCCTTTCCGGTTCTGGAGGAACCTCGCTCAACACAGCCTTAAGAACCTGGGCAGGGTTATTACCCTGGAATGGGAATCCCCCTGTTAGAATGCGGTAGAATAAAACACCGATGGAGAATATATCGGAGGATATACCGGCAGAATCACCCTTTATTATTTCCGGCGCAATATAATATGGAGAACCAATCAGCGCGCCTGGGAGAGTCATTTTATCCCAGTCAAAAATGTGAGCAATACCAAAGTCAGTAAGCTTCACTGTTCCATCCTTTCCTACTATAACGTTTTCTAATTTTATATCGCGATGGATTATCCCGTGGGAATGCGCATAATAAACCGCGTCAGAAAGTTCAAAAACGATAATTGATGCCGCCACCACCGGTAGCGGATCTGCCTTTTTCAACACCTGCGAAAGATCAAGCCCGTCAACGAACTCGCTCACTATATAGTGGATGTCAGAGTCGGGACCGGAATAATCGTAGATCTGAACAATATTAGCATGCTGAAGTTTGGCAACCGCATGCGCCTCCCTGTGGAACCTAAGGATATTCTCCTGTTTTGAGGAAAGATGGGAGTGTAAAATTTTTATTGCAACATCTCTGTTCAGATTCTCATCCCGTGCAAGGCAAATAGCGGCCATTGCCCCTGAACCAATTTCACTGACAACCCTGTAACGCCCTATCCTTTCCGGAAGCACGGATTATATCATAACAGAATACTATCATCGTTTCAAACAACGCAAACGGGCATAGTCTGCGTGCCAATATTCTATTTGTTGGCAATAATTCAAAAGTATAAAAGCGTTATCCACCCGGACAGGGGATAAACTTGACTATCCATTGATATTTATCTAAAATATTCTTTAAAAGAAAATGAGAGGATAATGTCAGGTATCGGTGTCATTCACAATCCAAACGCAAAAAAAAACAGAGGGAAAAACCATATTGTCCCCTCCTTGAGGAAAATTGTGGGTAAATCCGGTATTGTGGAGGAGACAAAGCATCCTGACGAAATCCCGCGGGCAACAGAGAAGTTCAGAAATATGGATATTGATATCCTTGCTATCAATGGAGGCGACGGGACAAACCATCTGACCCTTACTCATTTCCTGAAGGTTTACGCAGGCCAACCCATTCCCCCTTTTATACATCTAAGGGGCGGAACAATGAACACAGTGGCGAATTCCCTTGGCATTAGCAGAGAACCAACAGAGCAAATTTTAAAGAAGATTGCCGATAAATATACAAGAAGGGAAAAAATGGATGTAATAAAAAGAAATATAATGAAAATAGGAGATAAATACGGCTTCATATTCGGCAGCGGGCTTGTTGCAAATTTTCTTGAGGCTTATTATGAAGGAAGAACCACCGGGCCGGGAAAGGCAATAAGAGTAATTGCTAAAAGCATAATCTCTGCAATCTCCAGAACAGAATATATAAAAAAGCTTTTTATGCCTGTAAATGCAAGGGTGTCAGCCGACAGCAGAGAAATACCATTGCGGTATTTTACCTTGCTTCTCGGCGCTACCATAAAAGATGTAGGACTTGGATTCAAACCAACCTATCTTGGCGACAAGGCTGGGACATTCCACCTGCTCGCTTCTGATATAAGCCCTATCCGGGTAATTCTCTCCCTTCCAAAGGTATTAAAGGGCATCCCTCTTGGGTTGAAAAATGTTCATGATCTGCTTGTCCAAAACCTCACCGTAGAACCAATGAACGGAGTCATGCGCTACACAATTGACGGTGAATTATATTCAACTAATAAAAAATTTGATGTCCAGATAGGGCCTGCGCTTACAGTAATAAGGGGGTAAATTGGGAGCAGAGTCAATACCGATAAAAAAATGGCCATCCTCTGAAAGACCGAGGGAGAGGCTTATGGAATCAGGGGCTCAGTCCCTCTCAGACACCGAACTTCTCGCAATCGTAATCGGAAATGGCAACGCCCTAACGGGAATGAATGCCGTGGAAACCGCAAGGACATTATTGGGAGAATTCGGCTCCCTGAGAAAACTGTCAGAAATAAGCCCCCAGGAACTTAGAAAGTCAAAGGGAATAGGCAATGCCAAGGCGGCGACTATATGTGCAGTATTTGAAATATCCAAGCGCTTAAGTTCTTCAAAGATAAATCCGGGCAACAGGATACTCTCAAGCATGGATGCCTATGAGTCTCTGCGCGGCTACCTCACGGATCTTAAGAAGGAGCATTTTTGCACAATTCTGCTTAACGGCAAAAACAGAATAATTAAAAAGGAATTGATCTCTATCGGCTCCCTCACTACAAGCCTGGTTCATCCAAGAGAGGTATTTCTGCCAGCAATCCGCAATTCCGCTGCGGCAGTAATATTCCTCCATAACCATCCAAGCGGAGACCCTTCACCGAGCAATGAGGATTATCAAATTACACAACGGCTTGTGGAAGTAGGGGAACTACTCGGCATCAGAGTACTTGACCATATTATAGTTGGAAGTGACACTTTTTACAGTTTTGCAGATAATCACAAATTAAATAATAAAAAACTACAGGGGGTGAATTAACATGTTAAAAAACATCATCTATTCTACGATAATTGTTTTGCTTTTTATGCCCGGACTTTTACACGCAGGCAAAGTAGCGATCCTCCCATTCAAGAATATCTCCAGCGACAGGGCGCTTGAGCAGCTTTCAGAAGGAATCCCGGAGGCAATTTCAGTAGAATTGCTTAAAATTCCCGCTGTTACAATAATTCCTAAACAGACGGTGTCACGCGCCTTTTTGCAGCACAGCAGGGAGGAACTGACGCCTATAATCGGTAAAAAGGTCGGAGAAGCCCTTTCTGCCGACTTTTCAGTAATAGGAGATTTCAAGAGGATCGGAGACCAGATAGAGGTAACATCTTCTGTAATCCAGTCCATAGATGGAAAGGTTGTCAAAAGTTTCAAGGAATCAGGCATGGTGGACGACCTGTTTATTATCCAATCAAGGATAGTCCAAGCAGTGGCAGGTTTTTTCAGCAGGAATCCTGTGCCATCCGCTACCCCTGCTCCAAAACCGCGTCCAACCCCCTCTACATCCGCAGAAGATGAAGCGACCCGCAGGCTTCTGGAATCAATGGCTGGCAGAACCAAGGAAGATGAAGCAACAAGGGCGCTGGCAGAAGGCAGAACAAACGAAAATGCCGCAAGATGGTACAATAAGGGAGTTTCCCTGTCGGATAATTCGCCCGAGGAAATATCCTATTATCAAAAAGCAATAGAAATAGATCAAGCATTCGCTCCCGCCCACTATAATCTTGGTTATATATACTTGTATAAAAATATGAAGCAGGAAGCAACCAGCCATTTTATTGAATTCCTTAAGTATACAAATAATGAAACAGACAGGAACAAGGTTAAACTAACACTCAAAGAGATGGGAATAGTCCTGATAGATCCACCGAAAACGGGTAACGCCGCTTCTGACTGGTATAATAAGGGGACGCAATTAAATGATAATTCTGACGAGGAGGTTGCTTATTATAAAAAAGCAATAGAAATAGATCCAACCTTTGCACCTGCACGGTATAACCTGGGGATTTTATACTACAGGAAGAAGATATACGCTGAAGCTCTGCCTCATTTGCAGGAATATCTGAAATACACCTCTGACCCGGAGGAACGAAAGACACAGGTAAAGCAAATTATTGATTATCTCAATAAAGTAACAGGAGCGTCAAAACCCGCGCCACAAACACAGACAATACAACCAATGGATAATTTTAAGGAACTCCCTCAGAATAATACTACACCGATGAAACAATCACCCGGTCAGTGGGATATACCGTTGGAAAACCCTTAAGATTTTTTTACCGACGACATCCACCAGCGGAGAATGTCAGAAAGCGTCTTTTTTAATTTAATATCAGGAGCCCATCCAATGGCGCGCAATTTTTTATTATCTCCGTAGAATTTAGGCATATCTGTTTTTCTGAGCAATTTTTTATCAACCTTCACACTAATTTTTCTTTTCGTAATGCTAATCAATTCATTCAAAATATTCCTCAATCTGACAGCCCGGCCGCTGCACACATTATAGACTTCCCCGGATTTTCCCTTTTGCATAATCAACCAGTACGCCCTCACCACATCCATGACATCAGTAATGTCCCTGTATACTCCAAGATTCCCAACATTAATTAGAGGGGTGCCTTTACAATTGAGAACCTCAATAATCTGCCTGGCAAAATTTGACACTGCAAAATCAGGGGACTGCCTTGGCCCGATGTGATTAAAGGGGCGGACAAGATATATCTTCATCTGATACGAATTTAAAAACTGATGAGCAAGCATCTCTCCTGCAGCTTTGCTCGCGCCATATGGCGTCTCCGGATTCAAAGGATGTGACTCTTTGACCGGCAAGGCATTTCGATCAACATTGCCGTATTCATGGGCAGAACCAACATACAATATCTTTGCATTTTCACAATACCTTCTCGCTGCATCAAGAAGATTAAAGGTGCCATTAAAATTAACCTCGTATGTAAAGCCAGGCATCCTGAGCGACCCGGGAATTGAAGCTATGCCTGCAAGGTGATAAATTTCATCAGGTTTATAAATTTTCAATAAAGAGCTTACCCGTAAAAAATTTCTTACATCGCATTTGTATAACTCAATGTCTTTTCTAATTCCTTTAACATTTTTAATTGTATTAGTTTCTATAAATGTTCCGCCAACGATATACTTTTTTTGTAATAGAAACTCTGCTAAATGCGAGCCTGCAAATCCGCTAATCCCGGTTATAAACGCCCTTTTCATTGAATTCCCTGAATTTTATTTTGTTCTTCTTTTTCCATTTGCTTCTTTTTCAATAAGTTCCATATCCGAATCCACCATCATTTTAACAAGCTGCTGAAAATTAATTTTCGGTTTCCATCCAAGTATTTTTTTAGCCTTTGAAGCATCTCCAACAAGACAATCAACCTCTGCCGGCCTCAAAAATTTTTTATCTGTTTTTACAAACTTTTTCCAATCCAGACCAGCATGGCTGAAAGCAATCTCTGTAAATTCCTTAACCGTGTGAGTTTCACCTGTAGCAATAACAAAATCGTCAGGCTTATGCTGCTGGAGCATCATCCACATAGCCTTTACAAAGTCTCCGGCAAATCCCCAGTCTCTTGATGCCTCAAGATTACCAAGATGCAGGCTATTGCTCAGATTATGCTTTATCCTGGCAACCCCATAGCTTATCTTCCTTGTAACAAACTCCTTTCCCCTCCTCGGTGACTCATGATTAAACAAAATTCCTGAGCATGCAAATATTCCGAAACTTTCCCTGTAATTAACCGACAAATAGTGACCGAAGAGTTTTGATACACCATATGGGCTCCTTGGGTAGAATGGAGTAGTCTCCCGCTGAGGGACCTCCTGCACCTTCCCAAACATCTCGCTTGACGAAGCCTGATAAAATCTTATTTTCGGATTGACAATGCGGATTGCCTCAAGAATATTTGTTACGCCAAGGGCTGTCGCCATTGAGGTAAGAATAGGCTGTTCCCATGATGTCTGAACAAATGACTGAGCAGCAAGGTTATATACCTCATTCGGCTCTGTCTCTTCAACTATCCTGATAAGAGAGGACAAATCCATGAGATCACCGTATAAAAGTGTAATCCGGTCACCTAAATGCATTATTCTTTCTGAATTAGGAGAACTGCTCCTCCGCAAAACACCGCTTACCTTATATCCTTTTGAAAGCAAGAACTCGGCAAGATATGATCCATCCTGTCCTGTGATCCCGGTTATTAATGCTTTTTTCATTTCTCCTCCTGATATAAAACTTATTTATTCTAAACAACAAGGCCGTTTTTATCAATAAAAACCTATTACTAAATCTTAGGTCAAAAATCGGCTCTTGTCCATCGCTCCATCCAGTTCTGAAAAACAAAGAGTGTCCATAATTTTTTTCTGTGGTCAGCCCTGCGGCTAAAATGTTCGCTAAGCAATTTCTGGATATACCGGCGATTGAAAATCCCGTCGTTCCGTAGACGGCTCTCGCTGAATGTATCCATCAACATTTCCTTCAGTTCCGAGGAAAACCATTTTGCCACAGGAATTCCGAATCCCTTCTTGCGTCTGCGGATTACCGTCTGAGGAAGCAAGTTACTCATCGCATTCTTTAAAATATACTTTGTCTTAAGCCCTCTAAGTTTCATGGAAAACGGAAGAGACCAAACAAACTCAATAATTCTTGGATCAAGAAACGGAATTCTCACCTCCAGCGAACAAGCCATACTTGCCCTATCCACCTTTGTGAGGATATCCTCCGGAAGATAAAGATGAAAATCTGCAATCTGCATTTTTTCCGTTTCATGCGGACAGTGTTCCATTTCAGGAATTATCGCTTGTTTTTCAATAAAATCCCAATTGGTATAATCATCCTGAAGCAGATCTCTAATCTCATCAGGAACAAAAGACCCAAGCCAGAAGACGTTTCTAAGATGCGGAGGGAGCAGAGCGAATTCCATAAACCGTTTCAGCTTAAAATCAAAACTGATATTGTCAAAGGAGACAGGAATTGCGCGAACGAGCGGAAGTATAACCCTTTTATGTAAAATTTCGGGGATAAATCTTTTGTAATATCTTGCAATGTTGTGGGCAATATATGTAGGATAGCCGGCAAACAATTCATCCCCTCCATCACCGCTGAGAGCAACTGTCACATTTTCTTTTGTAAATCCGGATAAAAGATAGGTGGGGACAATTGATGCATCGCCCAGGGGTTCGTCAAGAAAGTTAAAAACTGCAGGGATAGCGTTCAGCAGATCTTTTGAAGTCATAACCCTCTCGTGGTGGTCAGTTCCTAAGCCTCCGGAAATCATCCTGAAATACCTGCTCTCGTCAAAGGAAGGATCATCAAAGACTATGGAAAAAGTTTTTATTTTATCCGGATGGGATCTGGCCATAAAATACGATATCGTACTGGAGTCAATTCCTCCGCTAAGAAAGGAACCGATAGGGACATCGCTGACAAGGCGTATCCTGACTGAATCCGCAATAAGTTCCCTCAGCCTTTCTTCTGCCTCAGGCATCTGCATTTTATTCCTCTTCTCCAGATTCAGCGCCCAGTAATTTTTAAGCGCGGGCTCTCCATTTCGGTAAAGCATAAAATGAGCCGGCGGTAGTTTGTTTATATTTTTAAAAATACTTGCGGGAGAAGGAACATATTCATAGATAAGATATTTTTTTATTGATACAGGATCAATGTTTGCATCAATAAACGGACAGCGCAACAAAGCCTTGAGTTCTGAGCCAAAGACCAGGCAATCTTTATTAATGAAATAATACAATGGCTTTATCCCTGTCTGATCCCTCGCAAGCAGGAGACTATGTTTTTTTGCATCCCACAGGGCAAAAGCAAACATCCCATTAAGCTTTTTTAAAAAATCAGCGCCTTCTTCTTCGTAAAGATGAACCAAAACTTCAGTGTCTGTCCTGGTATGGAAAATATGGCCCTTTTTAATAAGATCATTCTTCAGTTCCAAAAAATTATAAATTTCTCCATTATAAACAACAATTATACTGCCGTCTTCGTTAATAATTGGTTGATTTCCGGTCTCAAGGTCTATTACTTTGAGCCTCCTCATGCCAAAGCCAACGCCGGAGGAAACATAATATCCTTCATCGTCAGGCCCCCTCGGCAGGAGTGCATTATTCATGGACCGAATAATATTTAAATCCACAGGACGCTTATCTTTAAAGCAAATTCCGCAAATCCCGCACATGGCTTTTTAAAAATTTACCTTTGATTTTATTACATAGGTTGGCTTGTCCTGCACCTCAAAATATGTGCGCATCAGAATTTCGGCAAGCAGTCCCATCATCACCATCTGAAATCCTATAAGAAAAAGGAAAACAGCAAGAAGCAGCAAGGGATTCCTGTGGGCAGGAGCATCAGGAAGATAGTATTTCTCTACAAGAACCACTATACCGGAAATGACACTGCATACTGTCATAAAAATGCCGAAACCGCCGAAAAAATAAATAGGTTTTGTTGAATAACTACCAAAGAACATGATAGCAAACAAATCAAGCAGTACTTTGAATGTCCTTCCGATTCCGTATTTAGACCGGCCCGCGGTTCTCGGATTATGCTTTACAATAAGTTCCGTAATACGCGCGCCTCTCCATGAGGCATAGACCGGCATCAACCTGTGCATTTCCCCGTAGAGACTGATCCCCTCAAAAATTCCACGCCTGTAAGCTTTAAGTGTGCAACCAAAATCGTGTAATTTTACTCTCGTGACAAAGGAAATTAAAAAATTGGCAATTACGGATGGGAGCCTCCGGGTAAACCATGGATCTTTTCTTTTTTTCCGCCACCCAGACACAAGATCATAGCCCTCCTTAATTTTCTCTATTAACCGGGGTATATCGTCAGGATCATTTTGGAGATCGCAATCAATAAGAATTATTATGTCTCCCCTTGAATGCTTCGCTCCCGCAGAGATTGCAGCTGTTTGTCCGAAATTTTTAGCAAATTGAACAACTTTAACATCGGGATTATTTTTAGAAATGGAGAGCAGCACATCCATGCCTTTGTCATAACTCCCGTCATCCACATATATTACTTCAAATGTGGAATTTATGGAGGACATCGCCTTCAAAATCTTTGAATGAAGATCTTCTATGTTTTTTTCTTCATTGTACACAGGAATTACTATTGAATAATCTATTGTCATTTCATTTCTCTTTGGAGTTTTCAAAATTCATATCCGACAGCGACAGATTTTCATAAAACAGGAAAAACATGCCCAGCAGAATAACGCCGATATACTGCAATATATGGCTAACTACAGCAAAACCAAATGCCACCGAAGGCTCAATCCCGTACATCTCCAGCGCTTTCTGACAAAAAAAGTGGTAAACGCCTATGAACCCGGGGGAAGAAGGAATAGCAACACCTATTGCCACACTGATAAGTATAGCAATTGAAGAACTGAAAGGCAAATGGATATCCATTGAGATTTCTATCAAATAGAAATATAAAACCGAGAAAATCCAGATCGGGAAAGATCCGATAAAAGTAACAAAAAACACTGTGGGGTTGCTCAGTCCTTTTAATCCCAAAATAAAATTTTCGGTTAATTTCGAAATGCCTGCCGGAAGAAAAGAAAACAAAATTTTTCTAACACTCTCAAATTTAGCCAACATTAGCAGGAGCAGAATTAACGCAGCAAAAACCCCGAAGAATGCCCCTACCGCCATTTTAATATCGTTTTGAATGGGCAAAAACCATAATGAACCAAAAGCTATTAAACTTATTGTAATGCCATCCATTGCCCTTTCTGCCACAAGCGAACCTAAAACCGCAGAGAAACTGACAGATTCTTTTCTGTTGACAACAAGGACCCTGAAGAGTTCCCCTGCTCTGACAGGAAGAAGGTTGTTGGCCATAAATCCTATAAGTGTAGCTGAAAAAAGCCTTGAGATATTTATTTTTTTAATTCCAGACAGAAAAAATCTCCATCTCCATGCTCTTACCAGATATGACAGCACCCCTGCAAAAAGCCCTGTAAGCGCAAAACCATACTGCACCCCTGTAATGGATTTTCTAAATTCTGCAAAATCAACCTTCCTGACTGCAAGGTAGAGAAATACAAGGCTTATGAGTATTCCAAAAATAAGATTAGTTGATTTGGGAAGTTTCATTCTTTTCAGAGAAGCACTATATTTTGGCGGTAATTCTGGACATTCGCGGTAGCATTTCTAAAGTCAATTACAAGGTTTGAATGTCTGACTATCCAGTCCCAATCATAAAAACTATGGTCGGAGAGGATCACCACACATACCTGGTTTTTGAGAAATTGCTTTGTCAGTTTTTTCGACGACATTTTCACGCCATCTTCGCTTAAATTAGGAATCATCGGATCATTGTATGAAACCATTGCACCTTTCTCTCTTAAAATTTTTATTATCTCTATTGCAGGCGACTCCCTTATATCGTTGACATCTTTTTTATATGTCACACCAAGTATGCCTATCCTGCTTCCAAAGAGCGGTTTACTCATCTTGTTTGTCTCTTCTGCAATTCTCTGAACAACAAAATACGGCATATCCCTGTTAATCTCCTCCGCAAGTTCGATAAACCTTGCCCGGTAATTCAAAATTTTCATCTTCCAGGAGAGATATAATGGATCAACAGGAATGCAATGACCGCCCATTCCAGGACCCGGATAAAAAGGCATAAAGCCATAGGGCTTTGTGGATGCCGCCCTTATTACCTCCCATATATTCACGCCAAGCCTTGAACACATCATGGCAAGCTCATTAACAAAAGCAATATTTATGCTGCGAAATGTATTTTCAAGAAGCTTCACCATCTCCGCTGTTGTCGTATTCCTGACAATTATAACCTCTTTTACAATGTGCTTAAACAGGGCAGATGAGAGTTCTGCGCATTTAGGAGTTATGCCACCCACCACCTTCGGGATATCACTTAGAGCATATTTAGCGTTGCCCGGATCTATTCTTTCCGGTGAAAATGCAAGAAAGACGTCCCTTCCAACTACAAGGTTATTTTCTTTAAGAACAGGCAGAACCAGCTCAGTGGTCGTTCCGGGATATGTAGTGCTGGATAGTACTAACAATTGCGCATGGCGCATCCTTTCTTTTATATTATGAAAAGCAGAGATTATGTATGATAATTCTGGATCTCTCGTTTTGTTCAAAGGAGTCGGAACGCACACAACCACAGCATCAGCCTTAGTAATGGAATTATAGTCGCTGCGAACAAAGAGTTTTCCTTTCTGAACAAGTTCCTTTAGTTTCTTTGAATCCACATCAAGGATGTATGATACACCCGACTGAATAGATTGTATCTTATCCTTATTCAGATCTATCCCGTGGACAGTAAATCCTGCATCGGCAAAAGCAATTGCATATGGCAATCCTACATAACCTAATCCGATTACCGCCACAATTGCGTCCTTTCTTTCAATTTTAACCTTTAATTTTGAGTAGGAATTAATTTTCTTCAAAGATATTTCTCCTTTTTCCCGGACTTAAGCATATTTACAAGATCCCTCACTTTCTGGCTCATATCTTTTTTGCATATAAGTATAGCATCGTTAGAGTCCACAACCACTAAATCCTTAATTCCTATTCCCGCGACAAACTTTCCCTTTGCAAAGAATATTGAATTTTTCACATCCATCAGTAACGAATCATTTGAAATTGCCACATTGCCATTTTTATCCTTGAGCAGAATGTCTCCCACTGACGACCATGAACCTACATCGGTCCAACCGAGGTCAACCGGAACAACAACTGTATTCTTTGCCTTTTCCATTATCCCATAATCAACGGAAATACTGGGAATCTCTTTATAAATACCAGGATCCACTATAATCTTTTCTTTACTGCCGCAGGAGACTGCCTCTTTCGCTTTAGAATAAACATCCGGCAGATACTTTTTCATGGCATTAACAAATGCGGCAATTTTCCAGACAAACATGCCGCTGTTCCAGTAATAATATCCCTTTCTCAGGAACGATTCAGCTTTTTTCCTGTCAGGTTTTTCTATAAATCTTTTCACTCTGTACGCCGTAAACTGCGAATCCTTTTGAAACACCCTGCCCGATTCTATATATCCGTATCCTGTCTCGGGCCTTGCGGGTTCTATTCCAATAGTAAGGAGCGAATCAGCGCATTTCCCAATGTTTTCCAGAAAGGTCAAAACCCGACAAAACTTATCGGCATTCATGATTACATGGTCCGAAGGCAGGACCGCCATAACTTCCTGCGATTGGGATTTAAGCCTTAAAGCAGCCAGGGTTATGGCAGGAGCAGTATTCCTCCCCGCAGGTTCTATAATTATATTTTCTCCGGGTATGTCCTTTAGAATCTTTCGTATTTTTTTTCTGTGTTCTTCTGTGGTAACAATTATTATTTTCTCTATCGGAATTACCGGGCTTAAACGGGCAACTGTTTCCTCAATCATGGTTCTTTTGCTGCCAAATTTAAGGAATTGTTTGGGAGTTTTGCTTCTACTTAAAGGCCAGAATCTCGTGCCGCTTCCGCCTGCAAGAATAACACCATACATAGTTTTCAGCTCTCACTATTTTTTTCTTATTGTCCATCCAATTACACTCTTCCGTACCTGTCTTCCAATCTAACCACATCATCCAGTTCAGAAGTTGAAACCTCGCATAGTTTACAGTCAGAAATTCCGGCCATTCTATGTTTTGTGTTTGGAGGAATGTGGTAGGATTCGCCTTCATTCATCTCAATAATGTTTCCTTTCCCATCTTCAATAATCTCAAGTTTTAATCTGCCCTCCAGCACATATATTGCCTCATCCTTTTTTTTGTGATATTGAAGGCTGAGTTGCTCACCGGCTTTTATAAACAGAACCTTACCTGCATAATTTCCGGTATGGGCCCATATAATTTCATAACCCCAGGGCTTCTGAACCTTTTTAATCATCAGCAATCTCCGTGCATCTTAACTGCTTTAACAAAATTGCAGAGAAAGACCTGCAAATCCATTATCTAAAACATATCGCTAACAATGAGGTTCTCCACATTTAACTCTTTTTTACTTCTTGTGACAAGGGCTGTGGAAACATTTTCGCGCGCTTTAATAATAACAAGTTTGCCAATAATTTCCACAGGGAGGTTTACGCGTGCCCCAGTTAGAGGATCCTTTGCGCTGCTTTCTGGTTTGTATACAGTAAACACATTTCCTTCCGTTATTCCATCAGCACTTCCCTTGTCTATGTATACAATCTGGCCTTCGCCTATCAATTTAGCATCATTCTGCGATCCTACAATATATCCATTCATTTGATTGCTACTTGTTCTCAGAACAATTTCCTTAGTCATCGGTTCAATAGGACTTAATCTGTCACCTTTTTGTATCACATCAAATGACATGGTAATTCTCGCATTTGAAGATGTTTCGCCCTTCTCGCTTACTTCCAGTACCCCGAGGGTCTTTATTCTATATCCAAGATTCGCGCCGGTTACCGGATGCTTGAACTTTCCAAGCACTCTGAAAATAGTGAATTTCTGCCCGGGTTGAGCATCCACAACAGTGCTTATATAGACTTCGTCATGTTCTCCGAATAATTTACGCTCCAGTTTTGTCCCAACTATGCTCCCGGCGGCTTCAAATTCCTCTCCTGAAATAAAGCCAACAGACTGCGCAGCAGAATAGAAAATACTCCCTTCCTGCGCGGCCTCAATTTTAGATATTTCACCCAGCGCTTCTTCCGGCTGCACTAATTCCGCCTCAGGAATCGCTGCCATTTCATCTGATGAGACGCCCTCCTGCGGAGGAGGAGGAGGAGCTTCTTCAGGTCCGGCGGTCATCTCTTCAGAACTTAACGTTGTTTCTTTCGCCTGGGTTGGAATTCCTGCCACCGGCGGCGGAGGCAAGGATGCAACAGAAGGCGCAGCAATTCCGAGAACTATTGGATCCCCCGGAAAGATGAGGTGCGGATTAGTTATGTACCTGTTTTGCTCCCACACCTTTGGCCATATCCAGGGATTATTCAAGAAGCGCGACGATATATTCCAGAGGGTGTCCCCTTGTTTAACTATATATACCGTCCCTTCTTCCTTCAATTGTGCGAAGAGAGTAACCCCCAACATAAAAACACTGAGCATAAGGGTACCAATTTTTAATTCCCGGTTTTTCATTCCTAAACCTCCTTAGTTTTTGCCGTAGATCCTTAATTTATCCTCTGCCTTTTTTGCAACAGGCAAATCCTTGCAATTTAAAAGAATATCCTTAAGATATTTCATTCCATTATCAATATCTCCCATCTGCAGATATGAATACCCGATCTTCAATTTGGCATCACAAACTTTATCCCCATCTGAATAATTGGTCAAGATATTACCAAATTCTGTTATTGCGGCATGATAATCTTGTTGATGGTAGAAGCATTCCCCCAGCCAGTATTGAGCATTATCCGCTAAACTGTGATGGGAATAACTGCTTAAAAAAGTCACGAACCCCTTTTTTGCTACATCAACACTGCCGGAAAGAAGAGCATCATAAGACGATTTATAAAGATTTTCCGGCGATTCCAGTTGTTCTTTTTGTTGTGGCTTTAAATTTTGCTGAACAGAACTCATATTTTTCGCTTTAAGTTCTTCTATTAATTTTGACTGCTGAAAAAGCTTATCCTGAATAACATACACAAAGTTGTTGGTTTCTTCAATTTTTATGCTCATATCAAGATATTCCTTCTGCAAAAAATCATATTTTCCCTCTATAACAGAGAGACGCTGTTCCAACACCTTATTGCCTGCACAGCCAGTATAAAAAACATAAAAAACTACCAAATTCAGCATCCAAATAAGTCGTTTGCAGCTCATTGCTCTACACTTATTTTATACCCTTCATTAGCAGCAAATGTGACTGCATTTGTTGCAATTTCGGTAAATCCAATGAGCCTTGCAGTGTTCATGTTAAACGAAAGTTCCAGCCCGATAGGAGGGACAATTTTCATTTGCTTTACCGGCGTTCCTTGAGATATCTTATTCGCCATTGTACATGCCTGCTGGCCAATGCTGGAATAATTAATAGCCAGAGAAACCAGAGCTCCTGCCTGAACCATCGCCTTAGAATATGCAAGAAAAGGGACCCTTTTATCAATTGTAAATTGTAAAACTGTTTCAAAACTCTCCTTGCTCCACACCGATGGGTCAGAAAGCATCCAGAAGGCGTCAATTCCCTCTGCAAAAGCACGCAATGCCCTCGTAACATCCTCCTTGGAATCCACCTTTGCGGTTACAAGAGTAAATCCAAGTTCTTTGCTCAATACCATGGCCTCATCAATCAAACGGTTAGTCTTCTTTGGATTATATATGACGCCTACTTTTGAAATCTTTGGGACAATGGATTTCAGTGTGCGCAACTGTACAACCACAGGAATTTCCATTGCAATACCGGATATATTGTCTGCATTAAGGTCATAATTTTCAGGATTGAAAACCATTGAAAATATAACGGGAATATCCTTTATATTTTTCCTTGCTACTAATGCGGCTTTGGTTCCAAGAACGAACACCATATCAGGCTTATCAGCCGCAATCTTTTTCGTAATCTGCTCTCCCCTTTCATCCTTGTCCTCCATATCATACTCAACAAACCTGGCGTTGCAGTTGGTCCTGAACGCAGTAATTGCCTCATTAAAGATAACAAGGTTCTTAGCCTTTATAATGGCAATAGTTGCAGCAAAGCTGCAAATTTCGCTGGCAACAATCAGGACAACAAAGATTATAATAGTTTTAATCATTGAGTTATATTATAACAATTT
>Ga0209321_10000658_pt1 | contig 22867 bp, 19 predicted proteins | sample Rifsed16ft4_FD_184012 | JGI IMG/M metagenome (GOLD analysis project Ga0209321, IMG submission 184012) | Soil microbial communities from Rifle, Colorado, USA - sediment 16ft 4 - CSP-I_5_4 (version 2) | ecosystem: Environmental > Terrestrial > Deep subsurface > Rock core/Sediment | place: Rifle...
AAAAAGAAAACTCCGGCTTTAGCCACAGACGGGCTTATTTTCGTGCCTAAGCCTGTGTTTGTCAGGATTAGTCCACACTCCGGAAGCTTTCGGAACCTGGCTATTCAATAAAACAAATTTTGCGTAAGATGAATTACTAAGGTTAAAAAATATTTTTCCAACTATTCATCAGTTATCAAAAATTTATAACCTCAGTAACACATTTTCAAAAACAATGACTCATTATTTTATTATTGAATAATTATCAATTTAAGTCTAATTTAAACATTAATAAGAATTAAAAGATTTAATATGCAAACTTCGCCCAAAGGGATGAATCCCAAAACATTTATTAACGACTTCCTTGAATCTATTTCTAAACTTTCGCTGGATGACCAGTTAATGATTTCGGAGATCATACACAAAAGAGTTATCGAAGCAAAGAGGAAAGAACTTGCAGATTCCGTTAAGGAAAGTAAAGAAGAATATCTTTCTAATAAAACCGGAAGAGGATCGGTTAAGGATTTTCTTAACGATATTAAAGATGAATAATGATTCTCAACTGGTCTTCTTCTTTTAAAAAAGCATTTAAAAAAACTATTAAAAATGTTCCGGAACTGAAGGAGAAAATTATTGTAACAATGAATCTCCTTGAGCAGGATCCTTTCCAATCAAAACTAAAGACTCATAAATTACAAGGTGTATTAGAAGACAATTGGGCGTGCTCAGTTGCTTATGATTTACGCATAATTTTTACTTTTGTTCATAATCCGTTGAATAATGAAACCGAAATTCTTCTCATTAATATAGGATCGCATGAGGAAGTATATTGAAAGATCCTTTGGTGCTCTCTTACGCAAACTTTACCTAAAGCATACTTGAAAGTCCCAGGGGAATGACAATTTTCATACTGTCTTTCCAACAGAAACGTATAAATTAGGAGTGTGCTAAACAATTGTATTTTTACTATAACTCCGTTAGGAGTTACATCTTGGTAACGAAAAAAATACCCACTTATAAACTAAACTCCGTAGGAGTTCAATATTGTTTTAAAACCGTTTCTTGGCTGTCATAGCTTGTCCCGCTTGGGATGGTTTCACTTCTTTCCACTGAGAAGGTAGAAGGTGTAATATTAAATATATGCAGTCTGCATCTAGCAGCAACCAATCAACAATAAGCAATCAGCAAAAAGCCGGAATAGGGGGTGAATATCTTATGTAAGGTTATAGAAATAGTTTATGACTAAAAAAATATTTATAATATATATATGGAAAAAGAAACACTAATTAAATACTGGCTTGATGCATCTGACTTAGATTTTCGTGCTATGAACAATTTATTTTCCAGCGGGGATTATGTGTGGTCTTTATTTTTAGCTCATCTCGTAATAGAAAAATTGTTTAAAGCATTAGCATAAAAAATAATGTTAAGCATGTTCCCAAAATACATGATCTAAACAAGCTTGCGAAAGCAGCAGATATTGAGATTGATGACTCGTCAAAAGATTTATTAGATGTGATTACTTCATTTAATATAGAAGCACGTTACCCGGATTATAAAAATGAATTTTATAAAAAATGCAATTATGAATTTGCTTCACAATACATCAAAAAAATAGGTGAGCTAAGACTATGGCTGTTAAATCATCTAAAGAAGTAGATGAAATTGTTAAAAGGTATTATACTTTGCTAATTAGGGCTGGATTTCCATTAGAGAAAGTTATACTTTTTGGATCCAATACCAGAAACCGACAAAATGAAAATAGTGATATTGATATAGCTATTGTATTGAAAAAATATTCCAAAGACAGGTTTACAACAAGATTAGAATTGATGAAATTTTCACGAGAATTTGACGAAATAATAGAACCTCATCCTTTTTTATCTGCAGAATTGGATGGTTCCGACCCATTCATCTCTGAAATCTTAGATAATGGAATAGAAGTTCAACTCTAATAAATCGATTACTATCTTTTGTCAATCGGATTTCTTTTTAATTACTGACCCCGCTGATATTTTATTCTCAACCTAAGTCGACAAAATAAAAGATTAAGCTCAACCTTATTGCAGGCCTTTACACTTGAAAAATTAAAAACTTCACATACTGCACGGCTCTAATTAATAATTATTATATGGCGGTTGTTTATTACCCAACCCCAATGCGAAGTTTAGCGATGCTAAGGTTATTGAAGTACTAGGAGCTGCAAAATGATAGATAAGCAAAGTTAAATTTTTATCCGCCTAAGCCATAGGCTTACAGGTTTGGAGGACTGACGGAATAAATCATAAATTATAAATCAAAAATTGCTTTCCCCAGCTATTCAAAAAGTGAATTATTTTTTCCATATTATATTATGGCTTATTTAGTTGTTTTCTTTTCCAGTCTTTTGCTCACGATATTCTTTACTCCCTATCTTATTGATTTTTTTACGAGGGAGCAGATAGTTGATCGTCCTGGTGAAGAGCGTAGAATAAATGAAAATATTGTTCCCCGTATGGGCGGAATAATTATTTATTTTATGGCTATGATTTCGATTATAAGCTTTTATAATGATTTAAATTCGGTAAGATACTTTGTAATTGCCTCGCTGGTGATGGTAAGCTTAGGCATAGTTGATGATATAATTGGAGTAAACTGGGACAAAAAATTTCTTATCCAAACCATAGCCGCAATATTTTTGCTGTACTTCTTGGCTCCTCTCTTTAAGTCGGTATTATTTTTTGGTATTACCATTCCTTATCCCTTTCATTATTTTTTACTATTGCTTCTGATAGTTGGCAGCATAAATTCAATTAACTTAATGGATGGGCTTGATGGTTTGGTTAGTGGCTTTTCGCTGCTTGTCGTGTGCGTAACTTTTACAATGGGGTATTATTACAGCGATACTCTATTGATGATCCTCTCCATCAGTCTTATGGGTTCTTTGATCGGCTTCTTAAAGTTTAATGCATACCCTGCAAGAATATTTCTTGGTGATACAGGTTCTCAGTCGCTCGGTTTCTTTTTAATTTCCGCAGCTTTGCTTACTTCTATTGGAGTAAATAAGCCAACACTCGATCTCACATTCCCTGTAATTCTTCTGGGTGTCCCAATTGTTGATACTTTAAAAGTTATGGTTGTAAGATCTATTCGCAAAAAAAATATTTTTCTGCCCGATAAAAGTCACATGCATTATATTCTTTTCGGGATGAAGATCAGGCACAAAGTTACGGTTTTCATTTTGCAGGGATTTTCATTTTTATATGCCGCTACGGCAATTTATTATGTTAAAAACTCTGAAACCGGCGGGATTATCATGTTTGTCATTATAACAATCCCGTTTTTATTTATCAACAAAATTTTGGATATCGCACAGCGAAAGGTTCACCAATCATTCTTTCGGGATTTGTACACAAAACTACCGGAAATATTCATAACAATGTTCTTAAAAATTTTTCTGCCGCTGCTTTCACTGCTTCTGCTTGTTGTCTTAATATCGTTCATTCCGCTTAAATCAAATGTCAATAATTATGTAATTTTACTTTCAATTGCATTCATCATACTGCTTTTAATGTACAGCATTATTAATTATCAAAAGAATAAGCAGCTCAGCGATATTTTAGTATTTGTTAACCTTATAATGTTCTTACTGTACAGCAATTACTCTGATACAATTCATAAAACTTTCAGCTTAATAAATTTTATAAGTCCCAGGCAGATGCTTGATCTGATAGTAATACCGAGTGTAGTTTTTTTCTTATTCTTCAGGGAAAGAATATTACAGAAAAGGACAACCTTTCTTAGCGGGATAGATCTTATCATTTTAGTTTTTATTGTATTGCTTACAGTATCATCGGGTTTGCTGCCGAACATTCAGATAGCAAATATTAGCTCGATTGCTTTCCAAAGTTTTTTGCTTTACATGTTTTACAAAGTGATAATTACGGTTAAGGTGAAGTTTCAATTGGCACTTTTTTACATATCATTCATAATTCCCATAATTACTCTTGCAGTGCTTCTTATCAGCCGCTGACATTTCCATGAAAAAATATATAATAATTTTTTTTATTCTTGGAATTACCGTAGCATCGGCGCAGTCGGTATTTGAACCTTCATCTTCATCTATTTATGATTTGCTTAACCGTCTTTCCGTAAAGGGTTTGATGGAGTTTAATGATGAGCTGAAGCCGTTATCGCGTATGGAATTAGCAAACAAGCTGATAGAAGCGGATGATCAGCATGATAAATTGACTTCACTTGAGCAGCAGGAAATTGATTATTATAAAAAAGAATTTGCCCCCGAACTTGCTTTGAGGGGAATTATTTCAATAGCTGAAGAGCCGCAGTTTTTTAGAATGGATGATGTAACGGGTTTCAGGGTCTTTTTATTTAGGAATGATGATTTTACATTTAACCTCGATCCTATTCTTGGGCTTGATACTAAAAATCGTTTTGATGAAGGGCAGACACACAGGTGGAACGGCTTGCAGTTTTACGGGTACTATAAAAATAATTTGGGATTTGATTTTTACTTCAAGGATAATGAGGAACGCGGTGACCGAATCGATAGAACTAAAATCTTTTCTCTGGAGTCTGGAGTTAATCTTTCACAAAATAACCCTGAAACAATTGAGTATGTGGATGTACAGGGTTCGATTTCATATTTTTGGAACAGCGGGAATATTTCCATCGGCAAGCAGCCAATTGAATGGGGAAGCGGAACCGGCGGGAAAATAATTTTCAGCAACAAGCCGCCGTCATTTCCGTTTATTAAGTTGGAATTTTCCCCGGCAAGCTGGTTAAAGTTTGTTTACTTTCATGGCTGGCTGCATTCGGCTTTAATTGACTCATCAACTATACGAACAACATTGGTAAAAGAGCGGGACAGTTATTCGCAACGTGAAAAATATATTGCTGCACACATGGTATCCATTTATCCGTTGAGCAATCTTTCTATTTCAATCGGTGAGTCAATGGTTTACAGCGATAGACTTGAGTTTGCTTACTTTATCCCCGTATTATTTTTTAGGGTGGTTGATCATTATTTATCAGACAGCAGCAACACAGGTGATAATGCACAAGTGTTTTTTAACGCAGTCTATAAAAACACTGAGCTAAGAACAAAATTTTACACAACTCTTTTTATTGATGAATTATCTATCACTAATTTTCTGAAAGGAACTAATCTTTCTGCAATTGGATTCACGGCAGGCGTCACTTTTGTTGATCTGCTTATTGAAAACTCCGAATTGAGTTTTGAATATACGCGTTTAAATCCTTTCGTTTATATGAACTCAAACGATGCACAGCTTTTCACAAGTCATAAATATCAGCTCGGTCATTGGATTGGCAGCAATGCTCATCAATTTTATGCTGAGTACAACCAATCATTCTTGCGCGGATTGAGATTAAAGCTTTGGGGTGAGTACATTCGCAAAGGTCAAAAAGAACTGCCGGAGGAACAGTACATGCTGCCTTATCCAGAGTTTCTTTACGGTGATAAGCTTTCGATGACAAATATCGGATTAATTCTTAATTATGAAGTCCTGCATAATTTATTCGGACAAATCAGCTTTACGTATTCTAACATCTCAGATGAAAATATTTTTAGAACTCCCGATTACCAGCTTGGGAAAAAAACTTCTTTTGGATTAACGGTATATTATGGAATGTAAGGGTATTATTAAGTAGAGACCTCTGAAAAATTATTACTGAGTAGTCATTGCCAGGAATCCGTCAGCTAATGGATGAAGAAGCAATCTCAATTTTGAATAAAAAGGATAACTTTAGATTGTTTTGCTCACAATAACAGAAATTGGGATTTTTCAATTGAAACAAGATATTCCGAGCTAAGGGAACAGAAGAGCAAATGAAAAGAAACGAAGAGCGAGAGTGATGCGCGTTTTGTCCGTAAATAAGTATACAAGTTGACGAAGTTATAAAGTTCCTAATTTTATTGCATGGCTAAGCACCTTGCAAATCAAAAGTTTAGTTTTTAATCTACATTGTATGATTAAAGCAAAAAAAATCCATTCAAGTTTGGAAGCGTGGTAGATATGCCCTATTTCACTAATTGGATTGAAGTGATAGAATCATCAGAAGCTACGTACTTATCGGTTAATGAGAAACATCTCTTCAAAACCGATGTGTGATATTTCCTAAAAGGAGTAAAAAATATTCCTTCGGACTATCTTTTGGTTACGGATTTTAAAGACAATGGAACTCGGATCCGTTAGCTAACGGATTATGATGATCAGCGTTCTAACTAAAATTAAATTATTTATACAATGAAAATCACAGAATCAAAGTTTAAAGGTGTTTTTATAATTGAGCTTGATATCTTCAATGACAGCAGAGGATATTTTTTCGAAACATTCAATGCAAAGCGTTATAAAGATTTAGGAATCAATTTAGATTTTGTTCAAGACAACATTTCGGTTTCAAAGAAAGGTACTTTAAGAGGACTTCATTATCAAGTTCCACCCAAAGCTCAGGGAAAACTTTGTCATGTAATTAAAGGAAGCGTTCTCGATGCTGCCGTTGATTTAAGATTTGGCTCACCGACTTTCGGGCAGCATTTCATAATTGAACTCTCCGAGAAAAATCATACTCAAATATTTATTCCGGTAGGATTTGCACACGGTTTTGCAGTTTTATCCGATGAAGCAATTTTCCAGTATAAATGTTCTGAGTTTTACAGCAAGGAACATGAAAGATCCATACGGTTTGATGATCCAGATTTGAATATAAATTGGGGAATTGAAAATCCTATCGTCTCCAACAAAGATAGAAACGGGAAGTTCTTTAAAGATATTGAGAAGGATTTTAAAGTTTAAGTTAATCCATCTTCATGGCTGTTACGGAACATTCCGTGACATGAACAATGTAAATTCTTTTTTCCATACATAATCTTTAAGTTTGATAAACAAAAAATGAAAGACTCAAATGAAAGTTCCCTTATTAGATTTAAAACCCCAGTATACATCCCTAAAGAAAGAAATTGATGAAACTTTAATTCGAGTTGCTGAATCGCAGCATTTCATTCTCGGTCCTGAAGTTGATAAAATGGAGAAATCATTTTGCGATTACCTTGAAAGCAAATATGCTTTTGGGATTTCCTCCGGAACAGATGCACTGCTGATTGCACTAATGGCAATTGATATCAAACCGGGTGATGAAGTTATTGTTCCTACTTTTTCTTTTTTCGCAACCGCAGGAGTTGTAGCACGAATGAATGCCATTCCTGTGCTTGTAGATTCTGATCCTGTTACTTTTAATATTAATCCTGCTGAAGTTGAAAAAAAGATTACTCATAAAACAAAAGCAATTATTCCGGTTCACCTTTTCGGACAAAGTTGTGAGATGGATCAGATAATGGCTATTGCACGAAAAAATAATATTAAAGTGATTGAAGATGCCGCTCAGGCAATCGGCGTTCAATATAAAGACGGAAGATGTGTTGGAACAATTGGCGATATTGGATGCTTTTCATTTTTCCCAAGCAAAAATCTTGGATGCTTTGGTGACGGCGGACTTGTAACCACTAATGATGATTATCTTGGAGAAAGATTAAGAGTGCTCAGAGTTCATGGCGGTGAACCGAAATATTATCATAAAATTATTGGCGGGAATTTTAGGTTGGATGCTCTTCAAGCCGCAATAATTAGTGTTAAGCTGCCTCATCTTAATTCGTGGTCTGAAAAACGAAGAAAAAATGCTGAGACGTATACAAAGCTTTTTATTGAGAGTGGACTAGCCAGCGAAGAGGGTAGGACAAAATTTGACCATGAAAATAGAGTGCTTTTACCTAAGCCAATTTATAAAGAGAGGGCTGCTGCTGTTACGAATTATCACATCTATAACCAGTATATCGTTAGAGTTGAAAAAAGAGATAAGCTGAGAAGATATCTTGCAGCGAAAGAAATCAGTACGGAAATTTATTATCCTGTTCCGTTCCATAAACAGGAATGTTTCTCCTATTTGGGTTATAAGCCGGGAGATTTCCCGATGGCTGAACAAGCAGCAGATACCTCAATTGCTCTTCCAATCTATCCTGAGTTGACAGTTGAACAACTTACGTATGTTGTTGATACGATTAAAGAATTTGTGGCGAATGAATGAAGAACAGAAGAAGTGAATGGTTGTCCGAGGACTCCTACGGAGAATGAATGAATGAAGAATAGAATGAATAGATGAATGATTTTTAAAAACTTTTAATAATATATATACAATGAATTCAAAAGTTAAATCCTATCTCGAAAGGAATAAAAATATTAATCGAGGATACAGAAAGCTTGAAGTTTGGCAGGAAGCTGTAGAACTATTTTCATTTGTAAATGATAAATTATCTACTAAAGCAGACTTGTCATTCAAAATTAAAGGGCAAATAGAAGACTCAATGCTATCGGTTTCTTCAAATATCGCCGAAGGATATTGCAGAAGATTTCTTAAAGAAAATATTCAGTTTAATACCTATGCTTTAGCTTCATTGGGGGAAAATTATTCGCAGATTTTTACTCTTTTTAATTCGAGTAGTATTGATGAAGAATGGTTTAATGAATATGATCAAAAATATTATTCTTTAGAGAACAAACTTATACAGTTAAATAAAACGAGTATTGAGTATTTAAAAAATAATTATGACTGGAAAAATGATTATCAAATCAAAGACATTGTTGAAAAGTATTCAGTTAATGAATAATCATTCATTCATTCAACCATTCATCCAACCATTTGGCTTTAAAAAACACAATGAAGAATATTAATAAAGACGCTAAGATATACATCGCCGGACACACTGGGATGGTTGGCTCTGCAATCAAAAGATGTCTTGAGAAAAATGGATATGATAATATTCTGTTTAGATCTAAAGATCAGCTTGATTTGATAAGACAGGAAAAAGTTGAGAAATTTTTTAAAGATGAGAAACCGGAGATTGTTATATTAGCCGCTGCACGAGTCGGCGGCATTCTTGCAAATAACACTTACCGTGCTCAGTTTATATATGATAACTTGATGATTGAGACCAACTTGATTCACTCGTCTTATCTTAGTAACGTTAAAAAATTAATATTTCTAGGAAGTTCTTGTATTTATCCCAAGCTTGCACAGCAGCCGTTAAAAGAAGAATATTTACTTTCAGACTATTTAGAGTACACAAATGAACCTTATGCTGTTGCTAAAATTGCCGGAATAAAACTTTGCGAAAATTATTATAAACAGTATGGGTGTAATTATTATTCCATTATGCCGACAAATCTTTATGGACCAAATGATAATTTTGATCTTAACACTTCACATGTTTTACCTGCATTGCTTCGTAAGTTTCATGAAGCTAAGACAAATAACAAATCATCGGTGACAATTTGGGGAACTGGAAAACCTTTACGAGAATTCATGTATGTTGATGATTTAGCTGAGGGTCTTTGCTACCTGATGGAAAATGTTGAAGCAAAAGATTTGTATGAACAAAAATTGTCTTTTCTTAACATCGGCACAGGAAAAGATTTGACAATTGCAGATCTCGCAAAAATGATTTCCGAAATTGTCGGTTTTAATGGTGAAATAGTTTATGATCAATCAAAGCCGGACGGGACTCCACGAAAATTACTGGATGTTACAAGAATTAATTCACTTGGATGGAAAGCCAAAACTGAGCTGCGGAATGGAATTGAAAAAACGTATAAATGGTTTTTGTCAATTAAAAATTAAAAATTAGAAATTAAAAATTGTATCATGGACGAGGGACTTGGAAAGAGAATATTCGATTTTGCAATTAATGTCATAAAATATTGTAGAAAGCTTGATCATTCAAAAGGTAATGATGTGATCTCTTACCAGTTGATAAAAGCTTCTACCTCAAGCGGAGCAAATTATGAGGAAGCACAATCTGCATCTTCACGAGCAGACTTTAAAAACAAAATTAATATTTCATTACGTGAAATGCGCGAATCCAATTATTGGTTGAGAATAATCGAAGCATTAGATGAAGGTAATAATGAATTAAAATTTTTGATAAATGAATCTGAAGAATTAAAGAAGATCTTAGGTTCTATCAGCTCAAAAATATCACCAGGCAATTAATATTTTGTAATTTTGAATTTTTAATTTGGAATTGAACCATGAAAAAAGCAATAATAACAGGAATTACCGGACAGGACGGCAGTTATCTTACTGAGATTTTGCTCAGAAAAGGTTACGAAGTTCACGGCATAATCAGAAAAAGCAGCTCGTTCAACACGGGAAGAATTGAACATTTGTATGCCGACAAAAATATTCTTAATAAAAAATTATTTCTTCATTACGGCGATTTGGTTGATACGAGTAATCTGAATCGTCTGCTAGAAAAAATAGAACCCGATGAAATTTATAATCTTGCCGCACAAAGTCATGTAAAAGTTTCATTTGAAATTCCCGATTACACCGCACAAGTTGATGCGTTAGGCACACTCCGATTCTTAGATGCTATCAGAGAAGTTGGTTTGAAGAGAGTAAAATTTTATCAGGCATCAACAAGCGAGCTTTTCGGTAAAGTGCAGGAAGTACCGCAGTCAGAAAAAACTCCATTTTACCCGCGATCACCTTATGGTGTTGCAAAGCTTTACGGCTATTGGATAATCGTCAACTACCGTGAAGCTTACGATATATTTGCCTGCAATGGAATTTTATTTAATCATGAGTCGCCGCGACGAGGGGAAACTTTTGTAACGAGAAAGATTACCCGTGCAGTTTCTTCTATTGCTGCAGGAATACAAAAAACTTTAGCACTTGGAAACCTTGATGCAAAACGTGACTGGGGTTTAGCCCCCGAATATTGCGAAGGTATGTGGAAAATTCTTCAGTACAAAAAAGCTGAGGATTTTGTGCTTGCAACAGGTGAGACTCATACGGTTAGAGAATTTGTTGAGCTGACTTTCAAGGAGATTGGTATTGATCTAGAATGGAAAGGAAAAGCTGAGTCCGAAAAAGGTGTGATTAAAAAAATAAATTACAGTAAAGCAGATAAATTATTAGGCGTTAAAAAGAAGTCATTACAATACCGATATAGTTTTAGCAAAGCACTAAAGAAAGGTGATGCTGTAGTTGTTATTGACCCGAACTATTACCGCCCAACTGAAGTTGATCTTTTAATTGGTGATCCATCAAAAGCAAATAAACTTTTGGGATGGAAAGCTAAAACAAAATTTACAGATCTTGTTAAGCTGATGATAAAATCTGATATGGAAAAAATATTTACGAGAGGATATTAAGAAAATTAATCTTGTTTGAACACTCGCATCTTTTAAAATTCCCATGTTACTTTTTAAGGCTAAACATTTAACCTTAGAAGCAAAATCAACATTGTCAATCATGACTTATCTAATTATCTGACCTTAGTAACACCATATACACAAATCTCCTCAACCTTATTATCTTATTTTAAAAATGTGAAGTTAAAAAATGCTGTATCATAATTTATAAGCTAATAAGGTCAAAGTTCCCAATTCATTTCAAGTTACTAAGGTAGAAGAATGTGAGTATATTCTTTACCATCGCAATTACTTATTAATTTAAGAATGCATATAATTTTATTTAATGGAAAGAAATGCAAAACAACCTTTTAATAAGGTTAACAAAGTGTTAATAATACTTGAAGTATAATTTTAGCTAAAGAAGGTTGCTCGAGAGCAGAATATTAGGAAATTTGTAATTTCTTTTTTCTTCTGATGAAGAGATAATATAATACCGCAATCAGAACTACAACCAACATAATTGTAAAATATGGTGAAAATGTTGAGGGGGTTTCAAGTTTTATTTTCGATGTATTTCCGGAAAGTACAAACGCTCCCCAGAAGTAAGGATTAGGGGAATGCTTTTTAATAAATTCAACTTTAGCCAATCTTAACGCTTCTGACTTATCGTATCCTTCACTAAGCTTTTGATAAAAAATTGTCATCAGCGTTGATGTGTATTTATCATTTACCTCCCATAAGGAAACAATAATACTTTTTGTTCCTGCATCAAAGAATGCTTTTGTCATTCCTAATATTCCTTCAGATTCGTCGAGCTTTCCGAGTCCTGAACTGCATGAGCTTAATACAACTAAATCAGAATTTAATTTGAGCTGGACTATTTCGGATGCCTCAAGAAATCCATCGTTTTCAGGATCGTAAAAATTTGAAAAGAAAATTAATGGCTGCTTTTTATATAGCAAGGAGTGAGTTGAAAGATGAATTATCTTGCTTAATTCTGCATTTTGCTTAAAGTTAGTTTCGGTAGCATCTTTATTTAAAAAGACCTTATCAGCTTTTATAATCTCTCCAATCATATTCACTTCCTCACCGGAATATTTTAGAGGAAGCAGAGTAAAGCTTCGGGGTGAGCTGATTGATTCTTCAAGCAAACCTCTTCTCTCAGCAAAATCTTCTGATTGATTATCTATAGCCGGATCACCGACAATCAAAACCTTATCATTGTTAGTCAATTTGTTTTGAACTTCCTCCGCGTACACAGAAGCAGAAGGTGAGTATGAAACCGCATAATCAGCAATTAGAAATTTTTTATTTGAATAATTGTAATTGCTTTCGTTAGGTTCGTAATTCGTTACCAGAAACTCGAATGGAAATATTAATAATTCTTTAGATGGAGAGATTATCAACTTTTCATTTGATGGTATCTTTGCCAAAACAGGCTTTAATGTTTTAGTGAAAAGCTCATAAGCGGATTTTGAGTCAAAAGCGAAAAGATCTTTGTTAAAAAAATATCGTGTGTTGGATTCTTGGTCGAAGTGCGGCGATACTTTTGATACAAGTCCAACAATTTCTTCTTTGTTAGCTGCAAGTTCAAAAGTTTGAAAGTTATTTTTAGTTATTAAAAATAAAAATGATTTGTTTTCCGTTAAATAGATTGAAAGAAAGTTTTCTTTATCAGCAAGAAATTTTTGAAAATAAGATACTCGGTTATTGTGTTCGGAAGCGATAATAGGTTTCAGATCAGGATATTTTTCTGTCAGATTACTTTTGAGTGCTGAGAATAAGTACCTAAGTGAGTCAATTTCTGCAAGACTGTAAATTCCTGAGTTTATCATCCAGTCCAATTCATAAAGCTGTTCTATCGTTTTATTATCATCTGTGAAAGTCGAAAGTTTAAGATTTAGTAGATTCTGCATTGTGTTTCGGGAACGCGATTTGTCTATTATCAGAAATGCATCCTCATATTTTTTTTGTTCGAGCAGTATTTGTGCATACGAGTCATACAAATCTCTTTTAGCATCGAAATAGGAAATCTGAACCTCACTATTTTCAAATAAAGGACGGGAAACATTTTCAATAAGAGAAATTCCGGATTTGTAAAACGATTCTGCAGCTTCTGTAAAACCGTTTTTTTGAAATAGTTTTCCCAACGAGTAGTAACTAAGTATTTGAAGATTAAAATCATTCAAGTTCTGTGCTGTCTTTAAAGCATTCTGAAAATTCTGTTTTGCTGGTTCAAATCTTTTTTCATCTACATTAATATTTCCTTCAAGAATTTCTTCTTCTGCTATCAAATGATCCCACTGGTTTTTCCGTGCAATGGATTTTGCTTTAGATAAAAAAGCCGATGCATTATTAAAATCTCTTTTGCTTATGTATAAATCGGCAAGATCGCCGTAGGAAAGTGCCGCAGCATATTCATTTTTTGATAATGAAGATAATTCAATTGAACGCTTGAAATATTTTTCTGCAGCAGATAAACTGTCCATTCTGAAATATGTCAATCCAAGTTTATGATAAATATCAGCTGCCAAATAAGGATTTTCGGAATTGGTTTGAAGCTCAAGTGCATATTGATAATAAAAAGATGCATTTGAAAATTTATCCAGATTGAAATTCAGAGCACCTAATCCGGTACTAATCTCTGTGTTAAGAGCTATTTCTTTTATTTCGGCAGAGATCTTTTGTGCTTCGCGGTAATACTTAAGCGCTTTTGAATAATTAGATAGATTCGCATAGACGTCTGCTAATCCGATAAGATTCAAAGCTTCTGCTCGTTTGTCATCTCCTGCGAACTGAATTCCTTCTTCATAATATTTTAAGGCGGATTTATAATCGAAAAAATTCATGTAAAGCTTGCCGAGGTTGTTTGAGAGCAGTGCGAGCCGGATTGAGTTTCCTAATTTTTTATAAAGATCGTATCCGGAAATGTAACGCTTCTTTGCATCTACAAGCTCGTTTGTAAAAGTATAAGAAACACCTAATTCCGAATTAGCAAATGCTAACGACTCAATGTCGTTTACATCCCTTGCTGTACTGATTCCCTCCTTAAAAAATTTTCTCGCTTTCTCAATATTGCCATCGTTGTCTGCACAAATACCTAAGTCTGTTAGTGCTTTCGATTTAGAAATCTGATCGCCGGTTTTTACAGCAGCATCAAGAGCTTTCTTATAAAGCCCCTCCGCATTTTTGAAATTGTTGGATAAATAAGATAATGTTCCTTCGGTAAGCAGCAGCTTTGGTTTGAGAATAAGATCATCGGCATAAAGCTTTTTTAACTTATCCACTACTTCGCTGGATTTTTTATAGTTGCCGAGACTTTTATAAACCTGAGAAAGATTAAAGAGAATATTTTTATTATTTGTCTCAAGTGAATCAGCTTTTAGAAAAAACTTAAGTGCGTCTTCCTGTTCAGCATTGGAAGAATGAAGCAAGCCGGACAAATAAGCAAGCTGAACTTCTCCAATTTTATTAGTGTTCTCTAAAAGATTTTCTAGGAAAGATGACTGTCCTGTCGCTTTTACTGAAAATATAAGCTCGTCAAAGTAAGGAAAGTAATTAGGATGCTGATCGAATCCCACCAAAAGAGAATCAAACATGTCCTTAAAATTTCCATTACGTTTTAAGATAACCGCCTGAAGAAATAGTTTTTCAAAAGAACCCGGTAGTTCTTTTATTTTTTCTGATTCGAATTTTAAATCGACAGGAAAATTTAAAAGAGAATATTGATATAGTTCTACGAAGTTGGAATTCCAGCCATTAGCAGAAATCAAAGTACGGAGAGAATCAAGATTTATTATTTGGGATGGTTTGATTTCGTTTGTGCGTTTTGTGGCAGTATCTGTTAAATGGATTACAGCAAACGATGAATAAAATAAAACTAGAAATAATATGAGTACTCTTCTTAGAATCATTTGAAATAAATCATTTCAATTCGTTAAGAATCTGTCCGGCCTCATTCATTTTACTGCCTTTTTCTTTAACTACAATATTCAAGTACTCCTTTGCAGATTTTGGATTTTCAAGCATGAGCGATGCCTTAGCTGCATAAAAGTATGCGTCTAAATTCACGTTCTTAAATTTACCAGAAGTATTAAGTTCAACTGTTTTCTTAAAATTTGCTAATGCGGCTTCTGCAGATGATTTATCGAATTTAGGAAACATACCGAGCAAATTTTTCTCTGCTGTTTCTAAGTAAGTCAAACCTAAGATGTAATAAGAATAAAAAATTGTCTCGTCATTTTTATTTAGCTCGATTTCATTTTTTAAGTAATCTATGGCTGCCTGGTAATTTTTTTCTTCAAGAGCTTTTATACTTAACTCGAAATCATTTGTAGTTCTGCCGCGAGAAATTGATATATCGGATGAATCGCCTATTGTTCCAAGCTTATAGTATTTTGAGGTTGAAAGGTTCGAGATGACCATGAGTGAAAAAAATAGCACAGCTATTACTGATATTCCAATTAAGGCATAGCGGTACAAGCTAAATTTGGGAACGGGTATTATATTTGAACCTGATATTTTTGATTTAGCTTCTTCACTAGCATCAAACTGAGCGCCTACAACGTCTTCAACATCCGAATATTCCTTATTAAAAAATTCCATTTCCTTCGCGCATTTTTCGCATCTTCTGATATGTGCTTCAAAAAGGGGAATATTTTTAGTGCTTTCTTTTTTCTCAGGCTCAAGTCCATTTTTTATAAGAACATAATCAGCAAGTTCATCAATTGTTAAATGTCTTGAAGTAAGGAAAGCACTTCCCAATTTTTTATAGGAATTATAGAATTCATTCGCTTCAGCATCTTCTTTTAAAAGCTTGTTGAGCGAATTATTTTCCTCTTCGGTCAGATTATTTTTTTCGAGAAGTTCAATTATTTTGTCAAAATTTTTCATTGTATTGTCTTTATTATCATCGTTATAGTATAAATATTATCCTTAAAGTGACAAAATTATAACTTACTTTTCAGCTCTTCAATTGTTCGGTAGAACATCTTCTTAACAGCGTCTTCTGTTTTATTAAGATTTTCTGCAATTTCGGAAAACTTAAGATCCTCCCAAAATCTCATTTTAATTATTTTTTGTTTTTCTTCACTTAAAGTATCCACAATAGATAAAATTCTTTCGGCATCGAGTGTCTCCGCAGGCGTTATTCCTTCCTGACTAATGTAATGAGCTTCCTCCAACTCTATATTTCTATACTGTGTATTTTTTTTGTGCCAGTTAATGAAGTTGAGAAATAGTACTCGTCGCAGCCAAAATTCTAAATTCTCAATCTTATGATATTGCTCAGCAAAGCTTAGATAGACATTATTGGAAAGATCATCAACGTCTTCTTTATTTATTATTCTCCCTTGCCTATATTTAGAAAGGAAATAACTGTAGGAAATATGTCTCACATGACCTGAAAGTGAATCGAAAGCTTTGGAATTTCCATTTTTAGCATCAGTAAAGAGTTCGTTAAGCTCCTTCTGAGTAAAATTCATATAATTTAGTTTTTGAAAATCCAATTCTGATGTCACTTATAGTTAGTTAATAACACTATTAATTTGAACAAACTAGATTTATTCAAAAAATGATATTTAAATTTACATTAATCTTACTTGTATTCAATTCTATTGTACTTTTAGCGCAGCCGCGTTTAACATTATCCCCTGATAATATTGAATTTGAAGATGTGTTTCATCGAAATAAAAATGTATTGTTCATTAATACCGGGGATGCTGCTTTAAGAATAGATTCTCTCGTTTACAGAAATTATTATTATTACCTAAGGTTTAATAAGTCGTGGGATTATCCGGTTCTGCTTCAGCCAAATGATACTATCAAGATGGATTGCATTTTGGAGAGTTTTGCTTTTGTACCGGCATCTGATACCTCTGATACGCTTTTTATTTACAGCAACGGAACAAAACCTCTAGAAAAATTGAAACTGAAAATAAAATATTATGATGATGATTATAGTGTGAGTTATTTAAAGGGACAAATAACTGACAGTGGAACTCCTGTAGATAGCGCGCGGGTTTATTTCTTTTATAACAATAATTATATCATTAAATCCGTATTTGCCAATCATAATGGATTTTATAATACAAATCTTCCTCCGGGTCTTTACGCAGTTGCTGTTGAAAAAGATTCCTACTATGTGTCTTTCTATGACAATCAATTCGATCCATTTAATGCGGATTTAATCTCACTTCAGAAAGATTCAACAAAGACAATCAATCTTCAGATTGATAAAATGTCATTCACGGGTAAATCTATTTCTGGAATTATAACTGATTCTATTTCCCTTGCAACTGTAAAAAAAGGCGTAATTATAGTCAGAACCGGAACACATACACCAAATAAAATTTCTTTGGATGTAAATAATAAAATTCTTCAAAATGGAATCTATACCGCTTTCATTAAACCGGACGGTTCCTACAATATTCAAAATATTATTGTGCCAGGAAATTATTTTGTTCAAGCATTTTCTGATTATTACATACCATCATTTTATAATTATGCGAACAAGCCGGCAGTTTTTTGGCAGCAGGCAGATTCGATTTACATAAACGGTTCATTATCAAATGTGAACATTTTAATGCCTAGAGATTCATCAGTTGGAGGCGGCAGAATAAATGGTACGGTTACAGTAAATTCACAATTAGTTAATCTTTCCGATGTTATGGTGCTTGCAAAATCAACAGATTATAATTTGTGGTACAACTATGGATTCTTGAAGGACAGCAGTCAATTTAGAATTGCGGATCTTCCCTATGGAAACTATAAATTGTTTGCGCAGAAAATCGGTTTTAATGATGGAGTCAGCACGGATTTACAAATATCGCCATCAAATACCATTATTGATGGAGTAAACATTCCAATTTTCGTTTCATCTATTGGTGGTGAGAATTTACTCCCGAATGAAATTCAGCTTTATCAGAATTATCCGAATCCATTTAATCCAAGCACAAAAATAAGATTTACAATTCCATCCGTAGGAACTTCATTAATGAAGTTCGTACAATTAAAAATTTATGATATACTTGGTAATGAAGTGGCAACGCTGGTAAATGAACAGAAAGAGCCGGGATATTACGAAATTGAATTTGAGGGGACCAATCTTAGTTCAGGAGTATATCTCTTATCGTTGAACTTGAATAATACAATTATCACAAGAAAGATGATGCTCGTTAAATAATTTCTACATCAAGTGAGACTCACTATGAAAGTGAGTCTCACTTTTACAACCCTTTCCTAAAACCACAATTAAGCGTAAATTTCATTCCAGAAAAAATAAGAGGACTTGAATGAAGGTTTATTTCTCTCTAATAATTATTGTATGCGTGAATGCAATAGTACTACCCCAACCGATTCGCGGAGTTTATTATCATGCATATTCCAACACGCTGGTGCTAACTGTTGAAGGTGCTGTAACGTGGGAACAAACCGATTATTCTGGTAATACGTTTGATTATCTCGGTAAAGCTTCGTTAGAATATTTTCTTCCTTCCGAATCAAGAACATCATTTGGATTAAGAGCATTTGGCGGCTCAGGATTCATTTCAGGCAAAGATGAAGAGCAACGTCCTGATCAATATAGAACTACAATTAAATATTTAGGCGGCGGCATCGTGTTTATTTATTCTTTGAGTAAGAGTGTATTTCCTTACTTCTTTGGCGGGGCATCTTATCTTTGGTTTGATCCACGTGGTTCGGGACAAGAAAAGCTGCCCAATAATAGAGATGGCGTTTACAAGAAAGAAGAAATTAATTATAATGCGGAACTCGGATTCAGGTTTTTGATCACAGATGATTTCAGTTTTAATATAAACGGAGCGGCTCACGTTAGTCCTAACGATTATTTAGATGATTATGCTACCGGAATTAGTACGGATTTATTCTATTCAATTGGTGCTGGTTTTTCTTACTCATTCTTCAGTGAAAAAGATGAAGACGAAGATGGAGTATTGGATTCTAAAGATTTGTGTTCGGGAACTCCGCGAGGAATTAAAGTAGATGATTATGGTTGTCCTGTTGATGGAGACCGGGATGGAGTTCCGGATTATTTAGATAAATGCCCAGATACACCGTCAAGAGTATTAGTTGATGAAAATGGCTGTCCATTCGATGGTGATAAAGACGGGGTACCGGATTATTTAGACTTGTGTGCAAACACTCCGAAAGATATTCCCGTAGATAAATTTGGCTGTCCAACAGATTCCGACGGTGATGGAGTTCCGGATTTTATGGATGAATGTCCAAATACTCCTAAGGGAATTTCTGTTGATAAAAACGGCTGTTCAATGGATTCTGATGGAGATGGGGTTATTGATTCCAAAGACATATGTCCCAATACTCCTTTAGGAAAAAAAGTGGATGAGAATGGATGTGAAATGAAAGAAGAAGTTCAAGTTAAAGAAATAGTTTTGAGCTCGGGTGCAACATTTGCATTCGGGCAGTCGTCACTTTTGCCTGCGGCTTATCCTGATCTGGATAAACTTGTTAAAGTAATGATTGAGAATCCAACTTCTCATTGGAGAATCGAAGGTCATACGGATGCCAAGGGACCTGATTGGGCAAACAAAAAAATATCACAAGAAAGAGCAGAATCTGTTCTAAGATATTTTGTATCGAGAGGCATTAGCTCGGACAGGTTTGTTGTTGTTGGTTTAGGAAAAGATTATCCAATAGCCGATAACCTTACTTCTGAAGGTATGGCTAAGAATAGAAGAGTGGTGATAATTAGAATTGATTAATTAATTTGAGAATGGACTTCATCTTTTTTAGAAACTTTATCAATAACCAACATCAGCGAATAAAGTACAACAAAGTAAGCGCTGCTGTTTTGTCCAACTAACTGTGATGAGAAGAAAGAAATGATCCAGAAAGAAATTCCGCTTATGGTTATACCTAATGAAAAAATTCTGTAATCGGAATTACTACTTTTAGATAAGAGATTTGATAAATTTTTAAAGAATTGGTAATAAATCAAAATAACAAGTAACAGTCCAATCAATCCCTGTGTCATAAATGATTCAATGTATTCCGATTCCCAGCTCGTATAGAGAGAATTTGGAAAAAGTATAACTCTGCTGTTCAAGCCATGTCCAAAGAAAATATTTTCCCATCCGATTTTAAGGTCAGAAGTAAAAGTTTTATATGCATCAAAATATATTTCTGTTCTGCCGCTTGAAATATCCGGATTACTGAAAATCACCAACGGATTAAATCTTGCATCGGAAGAAGTGAAAAGTAAAATTGTAATGACAAATAAAATTAACATTGATGCTAATAAAATTTTCTTTTTGGATTTCCTTGAAATCTTCCATTGAAAAAGTAAATAGCATAAAACCGCTAACGAACCAAATATAATTCCTAAAAGAGCGCTTCTTGTAAACGTAAGCCACAACGCAATGGCTTGAACAACAACAGAAATATAAGTGAAATACTTCCAGAAATTATTCGAATAAAAAATATGTGCAAAGGTAATTGGAATACTGAATGCCAAAAGACTTGCTAAAGTATAATATCCCGCAAAAAATCCGAATGCTCTTTCTGCTCCATTAAGAAATCGGAATATTCCTAAAGCAGCTGTTACCAAAGCAGATACCGTGAATATTTTTCCAAAGAGTTCAACCGTAACAAGTTCATCCTTCTCAGCTATGTATGTAAGTGGAATAATTGTTAATAATATTGAATGACGGATTATATTCTTAAATGCTATTGATGGAATTGGTGAAATGAAAATTGAAACGATTCCCGAAAAGAATAAAGCAAGAATCAGTTTTTCAATTGTAATTAATTTATTCTCAAATAACTTCTTTAGCGAAAAGTATATTATGAGAGGAAGAAATAATCCAGTAGCAATTTGCAAAACTGCGTTTGAAAAAAATATTCCTACCAAAAAAAGTAAGGAGATAACCCTAAGAGGATTTTTTATATAAGGTAAATTATACTTCAATTAGAAATTGAAAACGATAAAAGTTTTGTTTAATGTTTTGACCAAATAAGTAACTTAACTCAAGTTGATCACTTATCTTTATAAACCATTGTACAGAGGACTGAGGCTGTGCGATAATTATCGTTTTTTGGTAGTCGCAGACTTTACGTCTGCGCTTTTATCAAATTTTCGCAACCATAAAGGTTGCGACTACCTATTTTTACGCAGTCTCGACCCCTTTAGAGAAACAGTTCATACAATACTGTTTTACCCATTCTCCATGGGATTAATCCCATGCAGAACCGAATACAAAAACCTAAAATAACAACCGTTTTATCTGTGCACCGAAAGTGTAACGGTTTTTATTCATAGACGATCTACTTGAGTAAGTTAATAATAAAACCCAAGCAATTTTTCAAATCTATCGGAAATTTCAAAAATATTTATTCAATCCATAAGGAGTAAAATGTTGCGCTGATTTCCTTACCTGAGCAAACAACTCTAAGTTTTTCTCCGGTCTCTTCTGCAACTCATGATAAAGATGATACTGAATTGCAATATTATTCAGAGTTTCAATCTTTATGCCTAATAATTCCAATCTAAATTGAACATCGCTGTCTTCACCTATTGAAGGGGCTTGATATCTTTCATCAAAACCATTTATTTTTTTAATATCTGCTTTATGAATTGAAAGATTGCATCCAAGTAAGCCCCGCTTCTTTTTATTAAAATACTTTCTTAAAACCTTATTCTCTAAATAAATTCCTTTCTCTACATATGTTGACCTACCAATCAATCCATCCATAATTAATGAAACCATATTATTTTCTAAAAATCCTTCCTTCACTGATGAATATGTCAGCTTATTGGTTATCTGCTTGGAAAGGTTTACTCTTCTTCCAGTTAAGCATTGTCCCGATGAACGATTTTTATAATGTTCATTAATAAAATTACGGTGCGGAATACAATCACCATCAATAAAAATTAAGTAGTCGGCAGAGGAAACCCGGATTGCAGAATTAAGGATACTATTTTTTCTAAATCCTTTATCTTCCTGCCAAACATGAATGAAAGGAAATGAAATTTGTTTAGATAAAGATTCAATTTCGCTGATGACATTTTGGTTCGATCCATCATCAGCCAATATTATCTCGAAATTGCGAAACGTTTGTCGCTCGAGTCCTGCAAGCACTAATTTGAGATAATCAATTCTATTATAGAAAGAAATTATTAATGAACAATCAATCATACCGTCTCAATCTCCACTTATAGATTTGTGCTCTCATCTTTTCTTTCGTTTTGATAATCCTGGATTAGTAAATTTTGTGCAACTAAAATAACTTGAAATAGTGATAAATGCTTTACTTCAGGTTAATTCAAATTATATTTTGTTGTGTTTAACTGCTTTTTCATTCTACCTTAATTTTAGTTCGATAACTCAAATTGACTGCTTAAAAACAAAACTGTTACACCATAGGCGTACAGGTAAAACGGTTACTAAATTATGTTTTGTATATAGTTCTCAGCGGGATTAATCCCGCTGAAAATGGGAAAATTTAAAGGATTATGAACCGTTTCAACGGTTTTTAAGAACAGGCGGTCAACTTTAGTTCAATAGATTAACAAAAGTATAATTGTATCATGAATCGTAACGACGAATTACTTTCGACTTCAGATATAGAGACTTTTTTCAGATATTCTTCTTGATACTAAAAACCTTTTTAGATAGGTTAGAGCAACAAAAAATCAATTA
>Ga0209321_10000659_pt1 | contig 22843 bp, 16 predicted proteins | sample Rifsed16ft4_FD_184012 | JGI IMG/M metagenome (GOLD analysis project Ga0209321, IMG submission 184012) | Soil microbial communities from Rifle, Colorado, USA - sediment 16ft 4 - CSP-I_5_4 (version 2) | ecosystem: Environmental > Terrestrial > Deep subsurface > Rock core/Sediment | place: Rifle...
CCCTGAAGCGCCTCCGCTTTTCCGAACCCTTTCTCGAACCTCAAGTTGTCCTCGCACCATTTCCCGAACTCTCCCGCCTTCCGCTTTTCGTAGACCTTCGTGACTTCCTCGGGCGGAGGGGGCGGCGTCACGGGCCAGGGCCTGACCTCGGGACTCGTCAACGGAAGGGTATCGGCCCGGCTCTTGATTTCCACTTCCCGTTTCTCATTCGCCATCGGTTTACCTCCCATTCTTTCGTCACAGGAGTGTTTTCCAGACATTACGCCTCGATCAAATCCCGCAAGACCCTCCTTCTGAAAACGAACCACATCTTAAAAAAACCTTCCCTGAACGTGCTCTCCGGGCATCACCCCCCATTTTGGCCCCGTCACGATTTCCTGTTCGCCGGAGCAACATCTCCCGTCAATTGATGGGCTCCATCCTCATCTTCTCCTGCGGCCACGGCCGACCGCGTGCGGCCTGGGCCACTTCGAGAATGTCACGGGCCACCAACTCCAGGGTTTCTCCGAGCTCCCAGTAATCGTTCCTGAGGCAGTTGATATAGAAGTTGTAGAGCATTTTCCCCACCCTCTCGCTGTTTCCGAAAGCCAGAAAATGTCCCTCCTCGACATCCCTCCGGTGCGTTATTAAAAGGAAAGCGTCGATACCCACCCCTTTCTGTCCGTCGAAGTGGATATCGTCTACCTTCCCGTCGACGATATGGATCGTGGCTTCTTTCATGGCACGGTCGCCTCCTCGCGGGCGTGACCGATGTTTTCGGGCACCCCCTTGCGTCTACCGATTGACGTCCTCCCGGAAACGACGGACGGCGGGCGCGGACTCGCGCTGCTACGCCACCTCGATCAGTCCGGCGGGGAGTTTGTCCTTGATAGAACGAAGTGCGTCCTTCCTCCTCCCAAGTCCTTTGCGGGTTTCCGGGTCTGTAAGACCGGCGATTTCCCTCTCGAGGCCGGAGAGAACGCTCTCCAGAGTCTCCCTGAGTTCATGTACTTCTGTCCCTGTCAGATGGATTTCCATGGCGTCCCTCCTTACATCGCGGTGCGATCCTGCCGATTTCCTCGACGCCTTGCGAAGATCACGTCCGCCGACCGCCGTCCTCCAGGCAACCACGATCGGCGACCGCGTCCGCTTCCGACTCATCCGTATGCCCCGATGCAGCGCTACAGGCACGTATTAAGTAACAAGAAGCGTGCCAGGGGGGGAAATCCCAGCGCCTCGCCGGGGGCCGTACCGGATTCTCTGTGGATTATCGAGGGACTATCGACAGGTTCAACCGGAACACGAGAGGGATGGGGCCGTCAAGGAGAGAGGGTGGGGATGTACGACATCGGACCCGCGGCGACAAAATATCCTTGCATCAAGAGGAGTTCACGATTTCCTGTGGGCGTACGAAAACGGACCCCCACCATCTTCCCATCAGCCGGTCCCGGCCTCCTTCTCCAGGCCGTAACGGCGGATCTTGCTGTACAAGGTGCTCCGGCTCACCTGGAGGCGGCGGGCCGTCTCGTGCTTGTTCCAGGACGATTCTTCCAGCGCTTTCAGGATCATCCTCCGCTCCATGTCGCCCAGGGAGACCCCGGCCGGGTCGCCGCTGGATTCCTTGAGAAAGGACGGCAGATGCCTGATCGTAACCTCTTCGCCCTGGCAAAGGATGACGGCATAACTCAAGGCGTTCTCCAACTGTCGGACGTTTCCGGGCCAGTGATAATCCATCAACGCCTGCATGGCGTCGGGTGCGATCTTCGGGATGGTTTTCCCTTCCTTCCCGCTGAACTTGGCGAGGAAATGCCTCGAGAGAAGGGGGATATCCTCCCGGCGTTCCCGCAAGGGGGGGATATTGATGGAGAACACGTTCAGCCGGTAATAGAGGTCGTCCCGGAACCGCCCCTCCTCCACCTCCCGGCGCAGGTCCCGGTTGGTCGCCGCCAGCACCCGGACGTCTGCCTCGATCATCTCTTCTCCGCCCACCCGCTCGAAACGGCGGTCCTGAAGAAACCGAAGCAGGAGGACCTGGGTTGCCAGCGAGATATCCCCGATTTCGTCGAGGAACAGCGTCCCCCCCTGGGCCCGCTCGATCCTCCCCTTTTTCCGGCGGATCGCCCCGGTGAAGGCCCCCTTTTCATGCCCGAACAGTTCGCTTTCCAAAAGGCTCGGCGAATACACCGAGCAGTTGGCGACCACGAACGGCCCCCTGCGGCGGAAGTTCTGCTTGTGGATCGCCTGGGCCACCAGCTCCTTGCCGGCGCCGTTCTCCCCCGTGATCAGAACGGTTGCGTCGGAGGTTGCCACGAGGTCGATCAGGTCGTAGATATCCCGTACCTTCTTGCTCTGGCCGATGATTTCTCCGCGGGAGACCGATTCACCGGGTTCTTTGTGGAACCGGCCGATCTCCGCCTCGTAGAGGATCAGGCTCCGTATGTGCCCGGCGATCTGGGCGAACAGGGCCTGGAAGAAGCGCAGATCTTCCGGGGAGTAGCTTGTCGCGGTTTTCGATCCGAGGAGGAAATACCCGATGCATTCCTGCCGGACGATGATCGGGAGGCCGAACCAGCTCGGATAGGGCTCCGTGATACTCCGGATGAGGGTGTGCAGGTCCTGGCCGTTTGCGGAGGTGACGACCCGGGGGTCCCTCACCGTCCGAATGGAACGGGCCAGCTCTCCAACGATTCGGTCCCGGTCCGGATGCTGCCGCAGTTCCTGCAGGGGGTCGATCACGTCGGGGCAACACTCTTCGTAGGAAAGGAACCGTTCGCCGGCCGTCTCGAGCAGCAGGAACATCGGATCGGAATCGGGGAAGACTCCTTCCGCGAAATCCCGGAGAAAATGGACGAGCCCGTGCAGGGAGATCTCCCCCCCCACGCGCCGCGAAACCTCGAAGAGCATCTCCAGTTGGTGCTGTGTCCTTTGCAGTTCCTTCGAGCGGAAGGCCAGCGCCTCCTCCATTCTTCTTTTTTCAGTGACGTCGCGCTCCAGCCGGATGACCAGCTCCACTTCCCCCTTACTGCCGATGAGGGGATACGCATGGATGTGCAGCATCCGCTCATGGCCTTCTGCATTCGGATAAACCTTGTCGCACTGGGACAGACGCCCGATGGCCGCCGCTTCCCGGACGGGACAATGGATTCCATCCTCCCAGCAGGGTGTCTTCCTCCCTAGTATGATTTCGTGGCACGTCTTGCCGATCACTTTCTCCAGAGCGTGCCCGACCCGGTCGAGGAAGGAAGCATTGGCCTGGACGATGCGGTGCGTAGAGGGGTCGACGACGATGAGATTGTCGGTGATGTTGTTGATGATCTTTTCGCTGAATTCCTTGGCCGTCCGGAGCTCCGACTCGACCTGTTTCATCCGGGTGATGTCCGTGACGATCCCTACGGACCCGAGGAACGTGTCATCGACCATGAGCGGCGCGGCCGATACCAAGCCGACGAGATACGTTCCGTCCCTGCTCCGGAAGCTCAGTTCGTATACGTCCGAGGCTTCCTTCCTGCGACGGCCCAGCCGCTCTTTCACGGCGGTTTTCGATCCTTCGTCCATCAGATCGAGCAGCGACCGGCCTACGATCTCTTCAAGGGGGTACCCCAACATGCCCGCCAGCCGGCTGTTCGCGAAGGTCACCCTGGCTTCGCCATCGGCGATGAAGATCCCCTCCCGGGCAGTCTCCACGATGGTCTGGTACCTCTCCTCCGATGCCCGGACCTGGTCTTCGAGGCATTTCCGTTCGGAGATGTCCCGCCCGTGTTCGATCGCATGGATGACGGTTCCCTCGGCATCCTTCACCGGGTAGGCGCGGATCTCGAAATACCGGAGACGCCCGTCCGGAAGGCGGATGACTTTTTCCCGGACCTGCGTCTCCCCGGTCCGGAATACCTCCCGGATGTGGCATGCCTCGCAGACGGTGCTGCGGCCGTGAAACAACTCGTAACAATACCTTCCGATCGATTGTCCAGGTTCGAACTTGTAGGTGGAGAGCAGGGCCTGATTGCCCATCACGATCCGGCAGTTGCGGTCGTAGATGACCAAAGGGTCGGTGATGCTGTTCAGGACCCTTTCCAGGAAGTGGTAATTCGGGGGAGCTGCGGCCATTCCCTTTCTCCGTGAGGCACGGAAGGGATCGTTGCATCCAAAGATCAAATCATGGAGCAGCCGACGATTTCCGCTTCGAAGCGGGAATTGGAAATGAACTGCGCCGTGGTCGCCGGTTCGGGCGTGTGAGATGGGTTGGATAAAAACCGCAATTTTTATCTATTATAAATCAAACCCCGCTTGTTTGCCAACGTTTCACTACCAGGTGATCGTGACGGTTAGGGTGTCGCTGTATGCGCCGGCCAGGACATACCAGCGGAGCAGGACTCCCCGTGAAAAAAATTTCCCCCGGAAGAAGAAAGAGGCTTTCCGGGAAACGATTTTTTGTATAATACTTCCCTCGACAAACAATCCACGATCCCGAGGTCTTCGGTTTTCTTGAAGATCGACCCGCTCGTATTCTCCGCGAAATTTCCCGACCGCTGCCGGCTCGACCTGTGCCGGAGCCGGTGCTGCCGGTTCGGCGTCTGGGTGGACGTCGAGGAGCGGAAAACGATCCTGCTGCATCAGGACCTCTTCACCCGTTACCTGCGACCGGAGGCGAAGGACCCGAAGACCTGGTTCGGCAAAACGGAGCCGGACCGGGACTGTCCGAGCGGGCTGGCCGTGGAGACGCAGGAGGTCGCGGGGGGATGCGCCTTCTACCATCCGGATCACGGATGCGCCTTGCAAAAAGGCGCCGCGGAGGGCGGCCTCCACGAGTGGGCCATCAAGCCGCGGTTCTGCGTCATGTTCCCGCTGGTGGTCTCCGGGGGGGAACTGACGGTCGACGACGACATGAAGAGCCTCTGGTGCATGAAGGGGAAGAACCGGACCCGTCCCCTCCTCGACGCCATCCGGAAAGAGGTGGAGTTCCTGTTCGACGAGACGCAGCGTAAGAGGCTGTTCGCAGAAGAGGAGCCGTTCCCGATCCTCAACGCCCGGGGACACCGGTAGGGGCCGTCGCCGTCCTCCTCGCTCAGGCCAGGGCTCGCCGCCTTTCCCCGCCCCCCAGAACCTTCCGCAGGAACCGTCCCGTGTGGGAGCGCGGGTTCTCCGCGACCTCCTCGGGGGTCCCGCACGCGACCACATAGCCGCCCCGGTCCCCCCCCTCCGGCCCCAGGTCGATGACGTAGTCGGCGGTCTTGATCACATCCAGGTTGTGCTCGATGATGATCACCGTGTTCCCCGACTCCGCGAACATCTGGAGCACGGAAAGCAGCTTCTTGATGTCGTCGAAGTGCAGTCCCGTCGTCGGCTCGTCGAGGAGGTAGACGGTCCTTCCCGTCGCCCGCTTGGAAAGCTCTTTCGCCAGCTTCACCCGTTGCGCCTCGCCCCCGGAGAGGGTCGTGGCGGGCTGGCCGAGCCGGATGTATCCCAGCCCCACCCGGGAGAGAGTGGAAAGCTTCTGCCGGATCGCCGGGATGTTCTCGAGGAAGGAAAAGGCCTGGTCGACCGTCATGTCGAGAACGTCCGCGACCGTCTTCCCCTTGTAGGCGATCTCGAGCGTCTCCCGGTTGTACCGCTTCCCCCGGCACACCTCGCACGTGACGTAGACGTCCGGCATGAAGTGCATCTCGATCTTGATGATCCCGTCCCCCTCGCACGCCTCGCACCGTCCGCCCTTGACGTTGAACGAATACCGCCCGGGCCGGTACCCCCGCGCCTTGCTCTCCGGGAGCATCGCGAAGAGGTCGCGGATCGGCGTGAAGGTGCCCGAGTAGGTCGCCGGATTCGACCGGGGGGTGCGGCCGATCGGGGACTGGTCGATGTTGATCACCTTGTCGACGAGATGCAAGCCTCCCAGGGAGGCGTACGCTCCGGGCCGCTCCCGGGAGCCGTAGATCCTCTGCGCGAGCGCCCGGTAGAGGGTGTCCAGCACCAATGTCGATTTCCCCGAGCCGGAAACGCCGGTGACGCAGGTGATGACACCCAGGGGGAAGGAGATGTCGATGATCTTCAGGTTGTTCGCCGCACACCCGGCAAGCGTCAGGAAATTCCCGTTCGGGCGCCGCCTGGCCGCGGGGATCGGGATCTCCCGCTTCCCCGACAGGTAGAGTGCGGTGAGCGAATCGTCGCATTCGAGGATCTTCCCCGGCGTCCCCGCCGTGACGACGCGGCCGCCGTGCTCCCCCGCCCCGGGACCCATGTCGATCACGTAGTCCGCCTGGCGGATCGTCTCCTCGTCGTGCTCCACCACGAGGACCGTGTTCCCCTGGTCGCGCAGCTGCTTCAGGGTGTCAAGCAGCCTCCGGTTGTCCCGCTGGTGCAGCCCGATGGACGGCTCGTCGAGGATGTAGAGGACTCCCATCAACTGCGAGCCGATCTGCGTGGCCAGCCGGATCCTCTGCCCCTCCCCGCCCGAGAGGGTGGAGGAGGCCCGGTCGAGGGAGAGGTAGTCGAGTCCCACGTTTGCGAGGAAGGACAAACGCGACCGGATCTCCTTCAAGATCCGTGTCGCGATCTGCTCCTCCCGATCCGTCAGGGACAGGTTCCGGAAAAACGCGAGGGACTCCCCGATGGAAAGCCGGGTAAGCGCGTCGATCCCCAAGGTTCCCACCGTGACGCACAGCGCTTCTTTCTTGAGCCTCGCGCCTCCGCATGCCCGGCACGGCCGGTTGTTCATGTACCGGGCGAGCTCCTCCCGCACGCCTTCCGAGTCCGTCTCCCGGTACCGCCGCTCCAGGTTCGCGATCACCCCCTCGAACGGCTTGGAGAACGAGTAGCGTCGCGTCCCCTCCTCCAGGGAGAAGCGAATCGTCTCCCCCCCCGATCCGTTGAGCAGCATCTCCCGGACCCGGGCCGGGAGCTTTTCGAACGGCTCCGTCAGGGAGAACGCGTAGTGGGCCGACAGCGCCTCGAGCATCTGGTAGTAGAAAACCGTCGTCCGCTTGCTCCAGGGGGCGATCCCCCCCTCCCGGATGCTTTTCGTCTTGTCGGGGACGATCAGGTCGGGGTCGAAGTAGATGGTCGTCCCCAGACCATCGCACTCCGGGCAGGCGCCGTGGGGGCTGTTGAAGGAAAACAGTCGCGGGGTCACCTCGGGGTAGCTCACGCGGCAGTCGGGGCAGGCGAACTTCTCGCTGTAGATGGCGCCGCCGCCCTTCCCGTCGACGATGCGCACCAGCCCGTCGGAGAGGGTAAGGGAGAGCGCCACGGAGTCGGACAGCCTCCCCCGGGAGCCCTCGGAAACGCGCACCCGGTCCACCACCACCTCGATGTCGTGCTTTTTCTTCTTGTCGAGGACGATCTCCTCGTCCAGGGGTTTCTCCTCGCCGTCCACGATGACGCGGGAGAAGCCGTCCCGGGCGAGCCGGGCGAGCTCCTTCCGGTACTCCCCCTTGCGGCCGCGCACGATCGGGGCAAGTACCTTAACCTTCTCCCCCTCGCCCATTCCCATCACGGTGTCGACGATCTGGGAGACGGTCTGCTGGCGGATCTCCCGACCGCAGGAGGGACAGTGGACGACCCCCACGGAGGCGTACAGGAGCCGCAGGTAGTCGTAGATCTCGGTGACGGTGCCGACCGTGGACCGGGGGTTCTTCCCGACCGACTTCTGCTCGATGGAGATGGCGGGGGAGAGCCCTTCGATCGCGTCGACATCGGGTTTCTCCATCTGCTCGAGGAACTGGCGTGCGTAGGCGGAGAGGGACTCGACGTAGCGGCGCTGCCCCTCCGCGTAGATCGTGTCGAAGGCCAGCGACGACTTCCCCGACCCCGAGACCCCGGTGATCACGACAAGGCGGTCCCGGGGGATCTCCACGTCGATGTTTTTCAGGTTGTGCTCGCGCGCGCCGCGCACGAGGATCCGGGTAAGCGCCATGGAGGCTACCCTCGCACGCCGGCCATGGCCGCGGCCAGGCGGATCGCGGCAAGGAGACTTCCGGGGCTGGCGACCCCCTTCCCGGCGATGTCGTAGGCGGTGCCGTGGTCGACCGAGGTGCGGATGACGGGAAGCCCCATCGTCACGTTGACCCCGTCCTCGAAGTGGACGAGCTTCAAGGGGATGAGGCCTTGGTCGTGCGTCATCGCCACCACCACGTCGAACTCCCCGCGGTACGCGCGGAAAAAGAGGGTGTCGGGGGGGTAGGGGCCCGACGCGTCGATCCCTTCCTTCCGGCAGGCGGCAACCGCAGGCGCCACCATCGTCTCCTCCTCGTCGCCGAACAGCCCGCCCTCGCCCGCGTGCGGGTTCACCCCCGCCACCGCGATCCGGGGAGCGTCCGTTCCCATGTACTTCCGGAAGAAATCGTGCGTGATCCGGATGGTACGTACGATGACCGGGAGGGAAAGAAGTTCCAGGGCCTTCCGCAAGGCCACGTGGATGGTGACCAGCGCGACGCGGAGGCGGTCCCCGGCGAGCATCATCACCACGTCGGCGCCGCCGCAAAGGTCCGCGAGGAACTCGGTGTGCCCGGGAAAGGGCACGCCGGCCATTTTCAGCCCCTCCTTCGTGATCGGGCAGGTGACCACTCCGTCGACGCGTCCCGCGAGCGCGTCCCGGGCCGCCTCCCGGATGTAGTCCGCCATCGCGCGGGACCCTGCTTCCGAAATCCGGCCGAACGGCACCTCGTCGGGCGATAACGATGAGAGCGGTCGCACGACGATCCGGCCCGGGCCGGACTCGCCGCCGTCGGCCACCTCGACCGCTTGCCCCAGGACGGCCGCCGCCCGGCGCAGGATTCCGGCGTCCCCGTACACCACGGGCCGGCAGATGGAAACGACTTCCGGAAACCGGAGGGCTTGCACCACGATCTCCGGGCCGACCCCCGCCGGGTCCCCCATCGTGACGGCGATCCTCGGCCGCATCGCCTTCCCCAACGCCTTCCCCCTACTTCCCCAGGTCCCGGAGGATCCTTTCGATCTGCGGGTGGTGCTGCCTCTCGTGCTCCAGGATGATCCGGCGCGGCCATTCGTAGAGATTCATGCTCCCGAAAAACGGGTGGGGAAACTCCACGCTTCGGGGGTCCGCACCGGCCAGCATCGTAAGGGAATCCCGCGTTGCCTCCCTGGCCTGCGCGGCGAGCCGGAGGATCTCCTCCTTCCCGTAGGAACCCTTCGGATGCGCCACCTCGGGCGCCTCGGTCATCCGATCCAGCGAGCGGGCGGTCTCCCGCATCGTGAGGACCGAGTCGTCGGCCGGATAAGCGGGGAGCTTCCCCGCGTTCTCTTTCAGCATCTTCCGGATGAGCTTGCTGGTACCCGTCTCGGCCAGGACCAGGTGCTCGAGGATCTCGGCGATCGACCACTCCCCTTCCTTCCGGCTGACGAATTCGGAACCGGAAAGACCGGAGACCATCGTGAGGGTGATCCTCCGGTTCTCCTCCATCCCGACCCATAGCTCCTTCAGTTTTTGCGGCAGCAACCGTTCGTTCCTCCCTCCCGAACCTTTCCGCCCCGGGATCCGGGGGGTCGGGTCGGCCTTCTCTCCCGCCCCCGCGAGGGGTCCGTTCAGAGGCGGATATCGATCGAGGCGGCTTTCTTCAACTCGACCAGGATGTCGGACAACGCATTCTCGCTGCGCCGGTCCACCAGTTCCTCCGTCAGCGAAGCCTTCACGGTGGCGAACTCGGGGAGGACTCCGCCGCGGCGCTCGAGGACCTTGACCAGGTGGGCTCCCCCTTCGGTGAAGACCGGGGGAGACGTCTCTCCCGTCCTCAGGCGGTGGACCTCCTTCCCGATTTCCGGGAGGAGATCCTCCGTCTTGACGAAATCGGAGGAGAGCGCCATGATCCCGGGCACGACGGGCGACAGCAGGCCGGACGCCTCCGCGAGAGTCATCCCGGACCGGATGGACTCGGACGCCCGCTGCGCGGCGATCCGGATGCGAACGTCGTTGTCGGTTGCCGCCCCCTCGGCCGGAAACGGGATGTAGATCGCCTCGAGCCGCACCTCGGCGCCGACCAGGAACCTCTCCGCGTTCTCCCGGTAATACGCCCTCGTCTCCTCCTCCGTGACGATGACCTCTTTGAGCTTCTTCGCCCGGACAATGGTACTTCGCTCGATCTGCCACCGGAGCCGCCTCCGGTACCCTGCCGGGCTTAATCCTTCCCGGTCGAGCACCGCCCGGAAGTCGGCCTCCGACATGTTGTTGGTCTTCATGACCGACTCCACGGCGCGGTCGACATCCTTTTCGGTGATGGGATTGCCGATCTTCTGGAGCTCCTGGTGGACCAGGACCGACTCGATCAGCGACTCGAGTCCCGCAAGAACGCGGTTCCGGTCCTTCTCCTCCCGGAGATGGATGTCCGCGTCCCCCTCCGGGATGCCAAGCGATTCCGCAACGGACTCCCGGAACTCGGAGAAGGTGATCGGCTCGTCGTTCACCACCGCGACGACGCCGTCGACGGTCCGGGCGCGGACCGTCGACGCGAGAGAGGCGAGAAGCAGCGAGAACGCCAACACCTTGAGGAGCGCGGGTCTGTTCACTTCCGCTCCTCCGAAAGCTCCGCGAGGATCCCCTCCCGGACCTTCACGTCCGCTTTGCCGACCTCCGCCTCGAGCCACTTCCGGAATTCCGCTTCCTTCCGCCGTTCGAGCAGATCCTTGCGGATCTCCGGCTCCTTCTCGGCATAGGTATACGCGCCGGGCGGCGATTTCCGGACCACATGGAAGAGGCTGTATGTCTTGTCCCGCCGGGTCACGCGACTTACGCCGCCGGCAGGCAGGGCGAAGAGCTCCGCAGCGACCTCTACCGGCAGTTCTTCGCGGGTGAGGAGCCCCAGATCGACATCGAGCGGCGCGCCCTCCCCGGTGGAATACCGCGTCACCACGTCCTCAGGGGAGGTCCCCTCCTCCAGCTTCTCCCGCGCCTGGGCTGCCGTCTCCGGGGAATCGAAGAGGAGCTGGCGGACCTGGATCCGCTCCGGCCGCGTGACCTTCCCGAACCTTTCGCGGAACACCCCCTGCATCTCCTGCTCCGTCACCTTGGCAAGCGGCCGGGTGATCGCCTCGACGGACTTCCGGTACAGGATGGACCGCCGAAGCCCTTCCCGCCACTCCTCCGCGTTGATCCCCTCCTGGAGGAGCGCCTTTTCCAGCCCACCCGGGGGGAAGTCGGCGCGATACCGCCTGACCTCCTCATCGACCTCGGCCCCGGTCACCGTGACCCCCAGCCGCTCTCCTTCCCGCAGGACCAAGGATCGCTCGATCAGTTGCCGAAGGGCCCGGGACACCTCGGTCCGGGTCCCGCTCCGGGCCGCCACGGAAGGGACAACCCCGCGGATCCGGGCGATCTCGGCTTTCAGGTCCTGGAGCGTGATCGGGGCGGCGTTGACCATCGCCACGACGACATCGGAGTCTGCGGGGGGTCCCGGGCTCCTCGCGCAGGAAACAAGGAAGGCTGCCATCGTCCAAGCGGCCGCCATCCGGCAAATCGCGCGAACCCGGGGGTGCTTCATGCGGCGACCGGCGATCAGCGGCCCCCTTGAGACGGATTGGCCCCGACCGACGGGGCTTCCGCCCCGGCCGGAGGAGATACCGCCAGGCGAATCTTTGCCTGTTTTTTAAGTCCGTTCAAAAGGTTATCGAAGGCCTCCCGCTGAGCCCCCTCGCGCAGTTCGACGGCGATTTTCCCTTTCACTTCATCGAACGGCGGAAGGCCGGCCGGCCGCTTCTCCAGCACCTGGATGACGTGATATCCGTACAACGTCTTCACCGGACCCGTGATCGAATTCTCCGGCGCGGCGAACGCGGCGTCCTCGAACTCCTTGTCGTATGCGCCCCGCTCAATCATCCCGAGGTCTGCCATCGTCCCGCCGGCGACCTCGGCATCCTTCATCAACTGATCGAACGGATCTCCTTTTCTCGCCCTTCGAGCCGTCTCCTCCGCTTTTCCTTCCTCCTTGAACAGGATGTGGCGCACCCGGATCCGTTCCCCAGTCTCGAGGTTTGCCTTGTTCTCCTCGTAATACCGCCGGAGCACCTCGTCGGACTGGACCCGCGCATTCTCCGCGACCTCCCGGAAAAGAGCTTCCAGGAGGATCGACCTCCTGGCCTGCTCCAGACGGTCGCGCACCTCGGCCCTGCGTTCGACGCCGCGGCGCAGCGCCTCCCGCATAAGGAGGTCGCGGGCGATCAGGCTGTCCAGAAACTGCATCCTGCCTGCCGGGGTGTCGACGATCGGGCGAATGTACGGCGGGAGGCCCTCGGCTTCCTTCCGGAACATCGATTCGGTGATCCGGTCTCCGTTCACCTCCGCCAGGACGACGTCCCGGTCCTTCTTCCCCGCGCCCCCGCAGGCGAAAAGGGACGGGACCATCACGACCGCAAGAACCCGGACCCAAGCGAGCTTGCGCATCCGCCGACTCTCCTCCCGGCTGGATCAACCGGTTTTGTTTGCGAGAAAGATTATATGCTACCGCCCGGGGATAACCGGTTCAACAGGTTTTTGGCCGCCGCGAGCACATCCGGGGGGGAGTCGACGGGCAGGCGCATGGACAGCATCTCCCCGCGCGCGAAGGAGAACGTCCCCTTCTCCTTGGTCACCAGCCGCACGAGGACGGAGCGGTCGACCTGCGACCGCCCGGAAAGCGCGAGAAAGAGCGCTCCGTTTCCCCGTTTCATCTCCCTCACCCCCACCTCCCTCATCCTCGCCCGAAGACGCGTCAGATCGCACAGCGCTTCCGCGGGAGCGGGGAGGCGCCCGAAGCGGTCCAACAGCTCCAGCTCCAGCTCGTCGGCCTCCATGACGGTGCGCGAAGCAGCCAGCTTCCGGTAGAAGTCCAGCCTCGTCCCCGCCTCCGGGATGAAGTCGTCCGGGAGGAACGCCGGGATTCGGAGGTCGAGTTCGGGCACTTCTTCCTCGCGGGCCTCTTGCCCGGAGATCTCCGCCACCGCCTCGGACAGAAGCTGCGTGTACAGCTCGTAGCCGACCTGGTGGATGTGGCCGGACTGGGCCCTCCCGAGCAGGTTCCCGCCGCCGCGTATCTCCAGGTCGTGCGAGGCGATCCGGAACCCCGAGCCAAGCTCCGTGAGCTCGGCGATCACCCCCAGGCGCTGCGTCGCCTCCTTCGTCATCATCACGTCCTGGGGCAGGAGGAAATAGGCGTAGGCGCGGTGGCGGTCGCGCCCCACCCGCCCGCGGAGCTGGTAGAGCTGGGCAAGCCCGAACCGGTGCGCCTGGCTGACGAGGATCGTGTTCGCGTTGGCAATGTCCAGTCCCGCCTCGATGATGGCGGTGCACAGCAGGAGGTCGGCGCGCCGGCCGGCGAAGTCGTCCATGGCGCACGCCAGATCCTCCTCGTCCATCTGCCCGTGGGCCACCACGATCCGGGCGTGGGGGAGGTTCTCCCGCAGGAAGCTCTCCATGGCCGGCAGGGTCTCCACCCGGTTGTGCACGAAGAACACCTGCCCCCCGCGGCGGATCTCCCGGTCCACCGCCTCCCGGATGACTTCCTCGGAAAACGGGAGGACAAACGTCCGGATCGACAGCCGGTCCTCGGGGGGGGTCGCGATCACGCTGATGTCGCGGATTCCGGACAGCGCCATGTGGAGCGTCCGAGGGATGGGGGTCGCCGTGAGCGTCAAGACGTCCACCGAGGCGCGCATCCGTTTCATCCTCTCCTTGTGGGCAACGCCGAATCGCTGCTCCTCGTCGATGATGACGAGCCCCAGGTCCCGGAAAGAGATGTCCTTCTGCAGCAGCCGGTGGGTGCCGATCACGATGTCCACCTTCCCTGTAGCCAGGTCTCTCGCCACCCCCGACTGCTCCTTCCGGGACTGGAACCGCGAGAGGCTCTCCACGCGGACCGGGTACGCGGAGAGCCGTTCCCGGAAGGTCCGGTAATGCTGCTCCGCGAGCACGGTCGTGGGGACGAGGACCGCCGCCTGCCGACCGTCGAGCACCACCTTGAATGCCGCCCGGACCGCCACCTCCGTCTTCCCGTATCCGACGTCCCCGCAGACGAGGCGGTCCATCGGTTTCTCCGACGTCAGGTCCGCAATCACCTCCCCGATCACTCTTTGCTGGTCGGGCGTCTCCTCGTGGGCGAAGCCCGCCTCGAACTCCCGGTAGACGGCGTCGGGCAGGGAGTTCGGGGGGCGCGTGGCGACCTGCCTCCTCGCGTACAGGTCCAGAAGCTCCTGCGCCATCGACAGGAGGGAGTCCCGGACCTTGCGCTTGGCCCGCTGCCAGGCGGTCCCGCCGAGGCGCGCGAGCTGCGGATGGGCCTCCTCGGAGGCAACGTACCGCTGCACCCGCGACATCTTCTCGACGGGGACGAAGAGGCGGTCCCCGCCGGCGTACTCCAGCACGAGAAAATCCCCCTCGACGCCCGCCGCGACGCGCCGGAGCAGCCCGCGGTACACCCCGATCCCGTGGTCGACGTGGACCGCAAGGTCGTTCACCCGCAGCTCCCGCAGCGAGAATTCCTCGAGGGGCGCGGCGGTCTCCCTCCGGCGCTTCCGGGCGCGGGTCTTCTCCCCGAACACTTCCGCCTCCGTCACGACCGCCACGCCCAGCTCCGGCAGCCGGAATCCCCTCGCCACGTCGGATCGGCAGAGGGCCACCCCCTTGCCGTCCCGCACGAAATCCCGGAACGATTCGGCGCGGGCAAACGGGAGGGGATACCGGGACAAGAACTCCTCCATGCGGTCCACCTGCGAGGGGGAGAGCGACGTGATGGCGAAGCGGGCCCCCCGCTTCCACCATTCCTTCGCCTCGGTCACCAGCGGGAGGAGAAGCCCCTCGGACGCGGAGGAGACGGTGCGGCGGCGGATGTCCTCGTTTCCCTCCACGTCCATCCCTCCCCGGAGGGGAGCCGCCCGCCCGAACGGGGCAACCTCGAGGGAGTCGAAGCTAAGGAGGGGGAACCCGTGGAGAGTCCGGGACAGCTCCTCCGGCGGCACGAACAGTTCGCCGGGGGCGGGAAGACCTTCCTCCTGCCCCGCGAGGAGGAAGTTCTCCTCCGCCTCCGCGAAGGCATTTTTCGCCGCGGCAAGGCAGGCGGGAGAGTCTTCGGCGACGACCACGACCCCTGCGGCGAGGTGGTCGAACACGGAGGACGCGCGGCCGTAAAGCCGGGGGAGCATCGCATCGACCCCGTGGTACCGTATCCCCTGCCTGAGAAAATCGGAGCCGGCCCCGGGGGATGCCGCAGCCGCCGCTTGCAGGAACTCCCCCCGGGTGATCACCTGGGTGCAGGGAATGACGGTCAGATCCTCTCCGCTTTCGCCCGTCCGCTGCGTCGTCGGGTCGAACCAGCGGATCGACTCGACCCGGTCTCCGTCCAGCGAAATCCGCGCAGGCCGGGGGTGGGCGGGGCTGTACACGTCCACGATTCCCCCGCGGACGGAATAGTCCCCCGGGTCGGACGTTGCGGGCAGCCTCGCATAGCCCAGCTCGGCGAGCCGCCGGGAAAGATCGTCCCGGTCGATCTCCTCCCGGACGGCGACCCGGAAGACCGACGCGGCGAACACCTCCGGCGGAAGCGTCTTCTCGAGCGCGGCAGAAACCGGGCACACGACCACGGGGGCCATGCCGGGCGCTGCGCCCCCGCGGGCAAGGGACAGCCGGAATAGGGCCCGCATCCGGTCGTGGACGGCGGGCGGGTAGGGGGAAAGTTTTTCGTACGGGGCGACCTCCACGGAAGGGAAAAGACACGCCCCCTCCGACCCGAGGTAGGAGGAAATTTCCCGGAACATCTCCTCCGCCTCGGCGTCCGACGGGGAAAGGGCAAGGATCGGCCGTCCCAGCCTGCGGGAGAGCGCCGCAACCAGGAACGATCGCGCTCCGGGGGGGACGTTCATCGCCTGGAGGCAGGGGGATCCCGACTCCTTCGCGAAGGCGCGGGCGATGTGCTCGAACGACAGGGTCGGGACGGAGCGGAACATCATCCGGGCGGGTCAGGAGACGTCGCGCGGGACGCGGAGCATCGCCTCCAGGGCGGACAGCGCCTTCTCCCGGATGGCCGGGGGAACCGTCACGACGGGGGAAAGGCTCACCAGGGAGTCGCGGACGTCCTCGAGGGTCGTGAGCTTCATGTTCGGGCAGATGAGCGCGCGGGAGGCGAGGAAAAACGTCTTGCCGGGGTTCTCCTTCCGGAGCCGGTACAGGATCCCCATCTCCGTGCCGACGAGGAACTCCTTCGCCTCGGACCGGCGGCAGTAGGAGCACATCCCCGAGGTCGAAAGCACGGCGTCGGCCATCTCCACCACCTCCGGGGGGCATTCCGGGTGCACCACGAGGACGGCGCCGGGATGAGCCGCCCTCGCCCGGACGGTTGCCTCGATGGTGAGCCGCTCGTGCGTGGGGCAGTAGCCGTCCCACCAGGTGAGCCGCCTGCCGGACATCTTCGCCACGTAATGGGCCAGGTTGCGGTCCGGCACCATGTAGATCTCCCGTTCGTCGGGGATCGAGCGGACCACGTTGACCGCGTTGCCGGAGGTGCAGCAGATGTCGGAGAGGGCCTTGACCTCCGCGGACGAGTTGACGTACGTGACCACAACCGCCCCCGGGTGTGCGGCCCGGTAGGCGCGCAGGTCGTCGGCCGTGATCATGTCGGCCATCGGGCAGCCGGCTTCCAGCCGGGGCAAAAGCACCGTCTTGTCCGGCGAGAGGATGGCGGCGCTCTCCGCCATGAAGTGCACGCCGCAGAAGACGATCACTTCCGCCTCGCACTTCGCCGCCTCCTGGCTCAATCCCAGGGAGTCCCCCGTGATGTCGGCGATCTCCTGGATCTCGTCCCGCTGGTAGTTGTGAGCGAGCATCACGGCGTTGCGCTCGCGCAGGAGCCTGCGGATCTCCCCTTTCAGCCTGGCCTGTTCCTTCACGCGTTACTCCTTCTCCCTGCGCAGGGCCCTCGAGAGAAGCTCGGTGACCGCAACCCTGACGTCCTTTCCCTCGTGCAAGATGAGATGCACCTGCTCCGAGATCGGCATCGCCACGCCCGTGCGCCGGGAAAGGTCAGCCGCGGCCTTCGCGGTCATCACCCCCTCCGCGACCATGGTCATCCCCGCGAGGACGTCGGCGACCCTCTCTCCGTTTCCGACCCGGACGCCCACGGTCCGGTTCCGGGAGAGGTCCCCCGTGCAGGTAAGGACGAGATCGCCCAGCCCGGAGAGGCCGTAGAAGGTTTGCGGGTCCGCACCGAGCCGGACTCCCACGCGGGAGATCTCGGCCAGGCCTCGGGTGACCAGCAGCGCCCGGGCATTGTCGCCGAAGCCGAGCCCGTCGGACATCCCGGCGGCGATCGCCATCACGTTTTTCAGCGCCCCGCCGATCTCGATGCCGGTCACGTCCGTGCCGGCGTAGACGCGGAACCGTTTCCCGGAGAACACGGCCTGGAGGGCCGTCGCCACCTTCGGGTCCTCCGACGCCACGGTCGCCCCGGTAGGCATCCCGCGGGCGACCTCCCGCGCGAATGTCGGGCCGGAGAGGACGGCGAACCTGGCCCGCGAGAGGGGCAGGACCTGCGCCAACACCTCCGTCATCCGGAGAAGCGTCCCGTTCTCCAGACCCTTCGCCAGGGAGACGACGACGGCCCCCGGAACGAGGTGCGGGACGCACATTTCCGCCACGTCGCGCAGGTGCAGCGAGGGAACCGCCAGAGCGACGATTTCCCGCCCGGCAAGGGCCTCCCCAAGGTTCGTCGTCGGGAGCACGCCTTCCGGCACCTTCACCCCGGGGAGAAACGCGCGGTTCTCCCGTCCGCTGCGGATCGCGTCGCAGACTTCCGGCTCCCGCACCCACAGGGAGACGTCCCCGTGCTGTTCCGCCAGCATCGCGGCGAACGCCGTCCCCCACGACCCGCCTCCGACAACCGCGATCCGCTCTCCGATTTCCGCCGCCATGCGCCCTGCCCCCGCTCCTGCCGCCCGTGGGAAAAAAGGTTACCTCGTGTTCAGCCGCGTTTTGAGCCGCTTCACTTTTTGTGCGACGTAGTCGGGGTCCTCCCAATCCTCCCGGAGCGCCTCGTACTGCGCAATCGCCGCCTCGAGGTTCCCCTCCCCTTCCATCGCCTGTGCCACCCCCCACCGCGCCCTCGCGGCCTCCTTCCGGCCGGAGACGAGGTAGAGGATCTTCCGGAATTCCCGGTCCGCCTCCGCGTACTTCGCCTGCGCGAGGAGCAGGTAGGCGTTCATCCACCTCGCCTCCATCGCGCGCGGGGAGTCCGGGAACGTTTCGATCAGCTCGGCCAGGACCCTCGCCTGCCTCGCGGGGTCGGGCAGGCCCCCGTACGCCTTCGCCAGAAGGAGCATCACGCCGTCCATCCCCGGGAACCCGGGGTACTGCTTCCGGATCAGCTCGAGGTCCGTCGCCGCGGAGGCGTAGTCGAAAAACTGCAGCAGGCGGATCTCCGCCCGCCGCAACACCGCGCGCGGGGCCTCCGAGGAGCCCGGGTAGTTGAACACGAGCGAGCCGTATGCCTCCACGGCAGCCTCGTGATTCCGGTAGTACGAACCGAAGAGGTCCCCCTGCCGCAACAGAGCGGTGGGCGCGTACCGGGACTGGGGAAAATCGATCGGGATCGACCGGTAGTCGGCCAGGGCGGCTTCCATCTTCTGCTCGAGGAACGCCTTCTCCGCCCGCTCGAACCGATTCCGCGCGGGGTCCGAACAGGCCGCCAGGGCGAGAACGAGAACGGATGCCGCAGCGAGGAACGCGCGCGCTGTGCGGGCCATATGGGGTCCCATGTCATCAGGAGGACGTCGCACAGGGGGGATCGATGCGCCGCTGCCGGCAGCGGCGGCCGAATGCCGCCATATCGGTGATCGGACGCACTCCGTGGGCTACTCTTCCTTCTCCGCGAGGCGGGCGAGGGAGGCGACGCGCTCGTTCTCCTCCATCCCGATCAGGCGGACCCCCTGGGTATTCCGGGCGCTGATGCGGATCTCCGCGACCGGCATCCGGATGATCTTCCCGCCGTCGGTGACCAGCATCACGTCGTCCTCTTCGGATACCTGCGCCACGCCGAGAACCGCCCCGGTCTTCTCGGTCACCTTCAGGGTGATGACTCCTTTCCCCCCCCGGGACTGGACGCGGTACTCCTCCACCGCGGAGCGCTTCCCGAACCCCTTCTCCGTGACGGTCAGCATGGTTCCCCCGGGACGCAGGATCTCCATCCCCACGACCTCGTCCTCTTCCTCCAGGGCGATCCCCCGCACGCCCACCGCGGTGCGTCCCACGGCGCGCACGTCGTCCTCGCGGAAGCGGATCGACATCCCCTGCCTCGTGGGAAGGAAAACGTCGTCCTCCCCCCCCGTGATCTCCGTGGCGATCAGGGAATCGTCGTCATTTAGCCCCAGGGCGATGATGCCCCCCGACCGGGGTCGGGAGAACTCCATGAGATCGGTCTTCTTCACCACCCCTTTCGCGGTGGCCATGAAGACGAACTTCCCCTCCGTAAACTCCCGCACGGGAAGAATCGCGGAGATCCGCTCCCCCGAGGAAAGGGTAAGGAGGTTCACGATCGCCTTCCCCTTCGCCGCCCGTCCCGCTTCGGGGATCTCGTGGACCTTGAGCCAGTGCACCCTCCCCGTGTTCGTGAAGAACATGATGTACGTATGCATCGTGGCGACGAACAGCATGGAGACGAAGTCCTCCTCCTTCGTCCCCATCCCCACTTTCCCGCGCCCTCCCCGGCGCTGCGTGCGGTAGAGGCTGATCGGGTTCCGCTTGATGTACCCGGAGTGGGAAACCGTGACCACCATCTCCTCGTCCACGATCAGGTCCTCGATCCCCAGTTCCCTCACCTCCGGGACGATCTGGGAGCGTCGAACGTCCGCGTATGCCTCCCGGATCTCCCGGAACTCCTCCGCGATCACCCGGAGCAGCTCCTTCTCCTCGGCGAGGATCCTCTTCAGCCGGGCAATCTCCTTCTGCACCTCCTTCAGTTCCTCGAGGATCTTCTCCCGTTCCAGGCCGGTCAGGCGCTGCAACCGCATGTCGAGGATCGCCTGGGCCTGGATCTCGGAGAGGGCGAATTTCTTCACCAGCCCCTCCTTCGCCTCCTTCGGGTCCTTCGACGCCCGGATCAGCTTGATCACCGCGTCCAGATTCGACAATGCGATCTTCAGGCCCTCCAGGATGTGGGCCCTGCCTTCCGCCTTCCGGAGGAGGTAGAGGGATCGCTTCGTGACGACTTCCCGCCGGTAGGCGAGGAATTCCTCGAGGGTCTGCTTGAGCGTGAGCGTCCTCGGCTGATTCTGTACGATCGCCAGGAGCTGCACCCCGAAGGAAACCTGCATCTGGGTGAGCTTGTAGAGGTTGTTCAAAACCACCTCGGCGACGGCGTCCTTCTTCAACTCGATCACCACCCGCGTCCCGTCCCGGTCGGACTCGTCGCGCAGGTCGGCGATCTCCTCGATCTGCCGGTCCCGGGCCAGCTCCGCGATCCGCTCCAGAAGGCGCGCCTTGTTCACCTGGTAGGGGATCTCGGTGACCACGACCGACTCCCGGTCCCCTTTCTTCGTCTTCTCGATAAAGGCGCGCGCGCGGATCTGGACGTTTCCCTTTCCCGTCCGGTACGCCTCCCGTATCCCCTCGAGTCCGTAGAGGATCCCGCCCGTAGGGAAGTCGGGGGCGGGGACGAACTCCATCAGTTCCTCGGCCGTGAGGTCGGGGTTCTCGATCAGGGCGAGGAGAGCGTCGATCACCTCCCCCATGTTGTGGGGCGGGATCGAGGTGGCCATGCCGACGGCGATGCCGGAACTGCCGTTGACGAGGAGGGCGGGAATCCGCGCCGGGAGGACCCGCGGCTCCGTAAGCGACCCGTCGTAGTTCGGCACCGTTTCCACCGTCTCCTTGTCGAGGTCGGAGAGGAGTTCGGAGGCGATCTTCGAGAGACGCACCTCGGTGTACCGCATCGCGGCGGCGGAGTCGCCGTCCATCGACCCGAAGTTCCCCTGCCCGTCGACCAGGGGGTAGCGAAGGGAGAACTCCTGGACCATCCGCACGAGGGCATCGTAGACCGCCGTGTCGCCGTGGGGGTGGTACTTCCCGATCACATCCCCCACGATGCGGGCCGATTTCTTGTACGGTTTCCCGTACTCGTTCCCCAGTTCGTACATCGCGTAGAGGATGCGGCGCTGGACGGGTTTGAGACCGTCCCGCACGTCGGGCAGGGCCCGCCCGATGATCACGCTCATCGCGTAATCGAGGTAGCTCTGGCGCATCTCGTCCTGCACGGTGCGCGCCACGGCCTGCTTGGCAAAGAGGTCCATGTGGTTCCTGGTGCTCCTGTGAACGCCGGGATCTAGTGCCGAGTTGAATCAAACGTATGATTTTATCATGGTACAGACCTTTACAGTGCGGGAAACGGGAGTTCGGAAGACAGGGGGAGCACGTCCGCGATCCTCGCCGGCTCAAGGTCCCACCGGTTCCACCCGACACCGGATGGATACGTACGGTTACCGTCCGCCGTGGTGGCCGGAAAATCACTCTTTCAACCGGATCTCCAAATGACCCTGCCGTACCAGGTTCCCCAGCCAGGCATTCGGCAAGGGAATTCCCCCCAGGGACACCCCCTTGAGGGCAATGTTCGGTTTGTCCCCCTCATAGTTGATGGTGAGACCCCGATGACCCTTGAGCGTCTTTCCCCCCAGAACGGGGACCTCGTCATCGACGGGCAGGACCTGTTTCACGCTGACCAGGTCGTCGGAAAGATCGATCGCGACCCGCTCCGCGATGTCGGGGGTGTTTGCGACGAGTCCGTTCAGTTCCCGCTCGGTGAGGCGTATCTCCCTGCTCGCACCCTCTTCGGTGTAGGGCTCGGGTGTGAGCGGCTTGCCTGCTCGGATCAATCCTGTCCATGTTCCTCCACCCGCTCCCATTGTACCAAACGCGCTCTCCGTCCCGCAAAATCGCCCTCCCGCCCCGTTCCCCCCCTTTCGAGGGCCGGCCTCCGGTAAACACCGGGGTTCCCCCTGGCTTCCCCTGTCGGCGATCCCTCGATCCCGCCGGCAAACGGGCGGCCTGCTGCACGGAGTTGCGGCATCACGGGGTCATGAGCGGCGAGAAGACCCGGGCGTACTCCCGCCCCGACCGGTCCCGCCCCCGGACGGCGATCCGGAACGGGGTCTTCGGGACGACGCACTCCCCGATCAGTTCCTCCCCGTCCACGGCGATCGGGTTCGGTCGGATCAGGACGGTTCCGTCGGGAGCCACGAGCTCGAACGAGACGGTGTCGAAGGGGCCGTTCATCCGGACGGAGAACTGCATCGTTTTTCCCGCCCGCGGTTTCACCTTCTTCGGCATATACCCTTCCCGGCCCAGGTATCCCTTCGGATCGATGAAGTCGGCTCCTACGACCGAGATGGGAACAGGTCTTTCCCCGCCTTTCCCGGGGGGCGCCGAAGCGACGCGCGCGGAGAATGCGTGGAGCCCCTTCCCCTCCGCCACGAGGCACCACTCCCCCGGTTCGGGAGCGTCCACGGAAGCGATCGTCATGTGACGGAATTCCTTAAGGTCCGTGCCCCCGCCATGCGTCATCTCGATGCCGCCGGGACGGAGGATGCGGAAGCGGTCCTTTCCCTGCGCACCGAGAAAAAGGGCCAGCCGGGGTACGACCGTGTCCACCGGGAAGCAGAACCTTCGCATGCCTCCGGAAAGCTCCCCGTACGAAAGGAGGACGGCATCCTGGCCGAGCGGGATCCGCACCCCGGAGGAGGCGAACTCCCCGGGGACCCAGAAGTAGAAGTCGCCTCCCGTCGCCGCGGAGAGGTCGTAGGCATCCCGGTTGATCCGGAGCAGGTCCGCCGCCGGCTCCGCCGACGGGAAAACGCAGAGCGCCAGCGCCGCGAGGAACGCCGCCGTCATCCGCATCGCGCCCCTTTTCAGCAA
>Ga0209321_10000664_pt1 | contig 22790 bp, 23 predicted proteins | sample Rifsed16ft4_FD_184012 | JGI IMG/M metagenome (GOLD analysis project Ga0209321, IMG submission 184012) | Soil microbial communities from Rifle, Colorado, USA - sediment 16ft 4 - CSP-I_5_4 (version 2) | ecosystem: Environmental > Terrestrial > Deep subsurface > Rock core/Sediment | place: Rifle...
CCCCGGCGTGAGCCCGGGGCCGATCGCCTCCCGGGCACGGGAGGAAGGCCTCCTCCCGGCGGACGCCTCGGAGGACGACCCGCGAATCCTCGCGTCGATCCCCCGCCTCCCGGACCGGCTGGGACCCCTTGCCGCGCGCTGGCGCGGCCGTCGGGCGGACGGAGGTGCCTCGTCGCCCGCGCAGGACCGCGATTCCGAACGTCTCTAGGTCCCCTCGGCCCCACGACGGGCCCTCATCGGTGGGAGCGTCCATGGCCAGAGCCCTGTGGAGCGGCGCGATCCCGTTCGGCTTCGTGAACATCCCCGTCAAGCGGTTCCCCGCGACGGAGAACCGGGACCTCTCCTTCACGACCCTCCACGCGCCGTGCAGGACGCCCCTCACGCGCCCGTACGTCTGCCCGACGGACAGCGTGAACGTCGAGTCGAAGGACATGGCCAAGGGGTACGAGTTCGCGAAGGCCCAGTACGTCCTCATGGCCGACGAGGACTTCGAGCGCGTGCCCCTCGAGACGAGCGAGGCGATCGAGGGGTCCGCGTTCGTAGACGCGGACGAGATCGGGCCCCTGTACCGCGAGAAGTCGTACTACCTCGCCCCGGAGCAGATCGGGGTCAAGCCGTACGAGCTGTCCCGCCAGGCCCTGGCCCGGACGAACAAGGTCGCGATCGGGCGAGCGATCCTCTGGAGGAAGGAGCAGCTCGTGTCGATCCGCCCCCTCGACGGGATGCTCGTCCTGAACCTCCTCCTGTACCAGGACGAGATCCGGCCTCCGCCGGCCTCCCGATGACGAAGCCCGTCGTGATCACGGAGGACGAGATCACCCTCGCCCTCCAGCTCATCAATCCCCTCACGTCGGAGTTCGGCCCGTCGAAGTACAAGGACCGCCGCCGCGAGGGCCTCATGGAGATCATCCGAGCGAAGGTCGAGGGCAAGGCGATCCCCGAGATCGTGAGGCCGCAGGCGCAGCCGACCCAGGAGGTCATGGCGGCCCTGCGGGCGAGCCTCGAGTCCGCGAAGGCGGGCCGAGGACGCCAAGGGCCTTGACGAGGCCGCAGGGGATCACAGGACCGTGATCGCGGTCCGTGCGCTCCCTCGGACGGCGCGGGTGTACCAGTCGAGGTAGTCCACGCGCGCCGCGTAGGTCCCGGGAACGGTCGGGGTGACGAGGAGGTCGTACCGCTCCCCCGCGGCGATCTCGACGAGCTGGGGCGCCTCCGGGACGAGGAGGGGCCTCCCGTCCGAGGCGATCACGGAGAAGGGCAGGCCGCCGAGGGACACCTGGGCGATCAGGTAGCCCGCGTGGATTAGGCGCAGGAGGACCGCGTCGCCCGCGTTGCACGAGATCGCGGTGTCCGCCGCGGCAATCGGGTCGAAGCCGTCCCGGCCGTTGATCAGGAAGTATCCGGGGTTGAAGTACGCGAAGTTCGGCTTGGGGTTGTTGAGCCGCCAGGCCGCGTCGAACTCGCTGAGCATCCACACGTACTGCTTCGCGAACGCGGGCCCGCCCGTCCACGCGCGGTTCGAGCCGTCCGCGGGCAGGACGACGTACGGCCCGTACATCCCCATCTGCTGATGGAGGACCGTGTTCGCGTGGCAGTGGTACCAGTAGGTGCCCGCGCGGTCCGTGAGGAAGTTGTACGTGTCCATGACGGGCCACGTCTCCGGCACGCCGTCGTTCGGCGTGTCCGCGTCGATCCCGTGGAAATGGAACGTGTGCTCGTTCATGTTGTTCTTGAACGTGACCTCGACGGTCTGCCCCTCGTTCGACGCGAGGAGGGGCCCCGGGAAGAGGGCCGCCTGCCCCTTGGAATCCGTGAAGGGCCAGATCCCGATCTCCACGCCGTCGTGCATGCGGACGGACGCGCTCTTCCGGAGCCAGAGCAGATAGGTCCGGTCGGCCATCTTACACCACCTCAAACATGCCCATGATCCCGTTCGGATACACGCCGTTCCCCGTGTTCGCCATGAGGATGTGGTCGTGGATCGGGTACGAGCCCGGCTGGTCGAACGTCACGAGGACGTCCATCGTGCGGCCCGGGTACACGGGGACGTTGTCCTTCTCGAGGAACCTCACGTCAGGCCGGCCGTCCCGCTGGACGATTCGGAAATGGTAGCCGTGGGTGTGCATGGAGTGCGGGACGAGCCCGGCGTTCGCCCATCGGATGAGGATGGTCTCTCCGACGTTGCCCTGGATATGCACATCGGGGTCCACCTGGCAGTCCGGGAATCCGCGGCCGTTGAGGAAGAAGTAGTTCGGGCGGTAGCTCCCCGTGTCCACGGAGGTTCCTGAGCCCGCGGCGATGTTCCAGCGTTCGTCGAGCTCGCTCACGACCTGGAGGTACTGCCGGTCGAACGTCGGCCCGCCGGCCCAGGGCCGGTCCGGCTCCATGGCGGGCATGACGACGAGGGCCCCGTACATGCCCAGGGCGCGGTTCAGAGGGCCCCGCGCGGGATCGTGGTAGACGTACGTCCCCGCGCGGGGAGCCAGGAACGCGGCGACCGCCTCCCCGCCCGGAGGGACCGGGGACGTGGCGACCACGCCGTCGATCGCGATCCCATGCTCCTGGGGGGCCTCGTTGTGGAGCGTGATGACGACCCACTCACCCTCCCGCGCCCACAGGACGGGACCGGGAATCCTCATCGATCCGGCGTCGTCCGCGAAGCCCTGCGCGTAGAGGGTCCGACCATCCACGGTCCGAATCGTCCCCTCGCGGGCTCGGAGGGAGTAGGGCCGCGGGACAGGACCTCCGCCGCCCCGGCGAGCCGCCTCTCCCTGCAGGGAGGCGATCGTGAGGAGCCCTGAGGCCGTCACGGCCGCCGCTGCGGAGCCCACCGCACACGTCCTCAGGAACGAACGTCGGTCCATGCGCCCTGGCCTCGTCAACGGCCACCCTCCTTCCGCTGCCGGCCGCGTCCCACGCACGCTTCCCCTCCATGCGTTTCGGCGGTCCGAAAGGGGAAGCGGAGGGCCGCGTTTGACCGTGCCGTACGTACAGTACGTTTTCTCCGTGCAGCCGCGGGGGGTCGGGCGGGCGGAGGGACCGGCCTGGCGCCTCGCGGCGGCGCGCGGCGATGCGGTCGAAGGCCCTCGTCGGGATGGGGGGAGGCGTGGGACCCTCCGATCGAGACCGGGAGCCCGCCGGTGGATCCGGTTCCGCCGATTCCTACCGGCTCCTCATCAAGCCCATGCTCGCGGAGTCCCGCGAGATCCCGTTCGACTCCGAGGAGCACGTCTTCGAGCTGAAGTGGGACGGCACGCGTGCGATTGCCTTCGTGAGGTACGGCCAACGATTCCAGAACCGCCGCCTCACCTTCATCGAGCACCGGTATCCGGAGATCCGCCCGCGCACGAGGGAGGACGCGATCCTCGACGGCGAGATCGTCGTCATGGACGCCGGCCGGCCGAGCTTCGCGAAGCTCCGAGAGCGAGAGCACAGGGGCGACCCGATTCGGATCGACTGCCTGGCGAGGACGACGCCCGCGACGTACGTCGTGTTCGACGTCCTCTTCGTGGGCGGCCGGGAGATCAAGTCGAGGCCCCTCCTCGAGCGGAAGGCGATCCTCCAAGACCTCGTCATCGTCGACGAGCATGTCGTCCTGAGCGACTTCATCCCGACCCGCGGGGTGGACTACTACGACGCGGTCCTTGCGCGGGGCCTCGAGGGGATCATCGCGAAGCGGGCGACGAGCCGGTACAAGCCCGGGACCCGGAGGTGGGACTGGGTCAAGATCGAGAAGAAAACGACCCTCGACTGCGTGGTCTGCGGGATCACGGCGGGGGAGGGGGGGCGGAGCGACACGTTCGGCTCCCCGATCCTCGGTGCCTACCACGAGGGCCGGCTCGTCCACATAGAGCTGGGTCGGGACGGGATTCTCCGAGGCGGGCCGCCGGGCGATCTACGCGCGGCTCCACGAGATCCAGGCCTCCCTGCCCCTTCGACGAGGAGCCCGAGATCCTGGACGCCCGCCTGGCCTTCTGGACCCGCCCGGAGGTCCTCGCGGAGGTCCACTTCCTCGAGTTCTCGAAGGACCGCCGCCTCCGAGCGCCGACGTTCGCGGGCCTCCGGGAGGACAAGGACCCGAGGGACTGCACGGTCACACCCCCCGAGTGAGCGCTCGCGGGCACGTCTCCGGACGTCAGGATCTCTCTTGCGCCGGTCAGGGCTTCCGGTGGGCATCGACGACGTACTTCAGGTAACCCACGATCCCGCCGGCGCCCGTGTAGCTCGCGGGGTTCCGGAAGACGGGGCAGCCCGCCGCGGCCGCGATGGCCGCAATCGCGGCGAAGGCCCCGAGGGCGAGGAACCGCAGGTCCGTCCGCTTCACGGGCCCCCTGATTTCGGGTCGCCTAGATGAGCCTTGCGCGCGCCGTGCGCGGCTACTTCTTCCGCTTCAGGGCCGCGTTGTCCTCCGCGAAGACCATCGCGAAGTAGTCGAGGGTCGCCTTGCGCGTCGCCTCCTCGTCGAGGCCCTGGACGCGGAAATCGCCCGTGACGATGACCTTCGTCCGGTCTCCCATCGGGATGTAGGTGTGTACGTTCTTCGAGCCCTTCGTGGATCCCTCGAGGACTTCCAACCGGAAGCCGAAGGGCGGGTCCATCGCCATGTGCCAGACCTGCTCCTCCTTCCCGCCGTCGGGTCGGCGGACCTCCGCGCGGATCTTCACCGCATTGCCCTGCTGCTCGAGGACCCGCTGGCTCAAGATCGTCTCGTGTTGGTGCTCCTCCGGGCTCTCCAGGTACTTCCAGACTCGGTCGACCGGTGCGTCGAACACTCCATCGTCTACGATAAAGACCACGCTCGATACCCCCTCGGACCCGGGTGGGGTCCACCCCTGACATCTCATCTGTCCTATTTCAAACCTCTATGAATCGGAGATCCTTACGAATCGGAGATTCGGCGGCCCCGGGAGATCGCCAAGCCCCGCCGAAGACGGTCACCAGGGGATGACCTTCCGGTCCCGCCAGAAGAGGCCCGGCGGGCTCCCCGGCGCGAACGTCGCGAGCCAGATCGGCGTCTCCGCGCCCTTCTCGACGCTCCGTGTCGCACGGGGCCCGCCCATCTCCGTCCGCACCCAGCCCGGGCACACGGAGTTCGCGAGGAGCCCCTTCGATCCATATGCGCCGTGGAGGTACGAGGTGAGGGCGTTCAGCCCAGCCTTCGAGATCGAGTACGCGGGCGCATCCGTATCCACCCCCTCCGTCAACGAGCCGGAACCGCTCGACACGTTCACGACGCGGCCGCCTCGGTTCCGCAGGAGGAGCGGGAGGGCGTGCTTCGCGAGGAGGATCGCTCCCCGCAGATTCACCGCCAGGACGTCGTCGATCCGGTTCGTCGGATCCGTCGCGAGGTCCTCCACGTCGGCGTCGTAGATGGCCGCGTTGTTCACGAGGATGTCCAGGCGCCCCGCCTCCGCGTCGATGCGCCGAACGGCCTCGATGATCGTAGACTCATCGGCGACATCGAGTCGGATGGGCGCGATCCTCTCCGCCTTCTGGATGGCATCGAGGCGGCGCGTCCCCGCGTACACGACCGCGCCTTTCGACGCGAGGCCCTCCGCGACCGCCTTTCCGATTCCCCGGTTCGCGCCGGAGACGAGGGCGACCTGCCCTTTCAGGGTTTCGTGTGTGGCGACCTTCGTGGCAATGCCATCGCGGCCGCGGAGGAAAAACCCTTGCCTCAGGAGCGTCGCGAGTGTCGGGCGATCTGTCGCGGATCGGTTCGCCTTCGGGCCGTGGGTCGCACCGTGCCCGACGGCCGGGCTCGCGTGGGCGGCCTGCGTCCGACGAACGTTGCGACAGTCCCGCCTTCCTGGTCCTGCTCTCCGGTGTCCACGCGGAGGGGCTCGAATCGGGCCTTCCTAAGGAGACGCTCCCAGGTCGCGAGCGGGAACACGCCGCAGCGGTGCAGGTCCTTCTCGACCTTGAGCTGGCCTCGGTCACGGATCAGGTAGAGGAACCTGGACTCGAAGGTCGTGTCGCGCGGATCAGGATCATGGAGGTTCTCGACGAACGTGATCTCGACGCCGCCGCGCGCGTGGGTCGTGGACGTCGTCCGACCCTCCTGGAACGTGTCGGGCGTCTGCTCCACGTACGTGAGGAAGACGCGATCGGGCGGGAGGTGGACGAAGGCGGTACGGAACGCGGCGAGGAGGTCTGCCTCCGTGCACATGTACGAGATGGAGTCCGCGATGAGGACTGCGTCGAAGACCCTGTCGAGCCGCACCGTCCGCATGTCTCCCTGAACGTACTCGACGTCAGGATTCAGGGTCCTCGCGAGGTCGAGCATCGTCGGGCTGACGTCCACGCCGGTCACCTGACAGTGGCGCTTCAGGGTGTGGTCGAGGTGTCCGCCGCCGCATCCGAGGTGGAGCAGGGTCCGCACGGGGATGCGGGAGTCGCGCTCGAGGATCCGCCAATGCGCCTCTGCCTCGCCGGCGTAGTCCTCGGGCGGGCTGATGATGGGCCACGTCCACGCGAGGTCTCCGTACAACCTCGCGCGCGTTCCGTTTGCCCGGCGGGACATGACCGAGGATCGACATGGACCGCCCGGGGATAAGTCCGCCGGAGAGGCCTACCGCTCCTTCCAGCTCATGACCCTCGCGCCGAGGACGAACAGGGCGGCCGCGACGACGGAGACGACCGCGAGGTTGCCCAGGGCCCGGTCCAGGTTGCCGTAGACGAGGGTGTCTCGGAGGCCGTCGCTGAGGTACGTGAGGGGCAACCCCTTCGCGATCGTCTGCATGTAGTCCGGCATCGTCGTGACGTCCCAGAACGACCCGGACAGGAACATCATTGGGAAGCCGATCGCGTTGGCCAGGGCGCTCGCCGACTCCGGGTCCTTCGAGAAAGACCCGAGGAGCATCCCGAGGCTCGCGAAGAGGACCGACCCGGACACGATGAAGGCCAGGGTGAGGAGGTCGAACCGGATCTCCACGCCGAAGGCGGCGATCGCCACGGCCAGGGTCACGAGGAGGGAGAGGACCATGGACAGGGTGAACCACAGGATCTTCGATGCGAGCCATTCCGACTTCGTCAGAGTCGTCGTCGCGAGGAGCTTGAAGTACTTCCTCGAGCGGTACTCCGCGCAGACGGCGGCCATGATGTACAGCGTGTTGAACATGACCGTCATCCCGACGATTCCCGGGAGGAGGTAGTCGAGGGCACCGAATCGCTCCGGCGCGAGCGGGATCACCTGCGGTGGGGCGAAGACGGGCGTCGCGCCGACGAGCGCGAAGCTCATCTGGTCCGCGACGGCCTCGATCACCCCGATCGCGACGCCGAAGGACGGCTGGGAGACGTCCCCGTAGAGGGTCAGGTTCGCCTGGACGGTGCCATTCGTCGCGAGGCTTGTGAACACGGCGTCCTCGAAGCCTGCGGGGATGAAGAGGGCGACCGTCAGGGAGTGCTCGATCGCGTAGTCCCGGATCGCCACGTCCGTCGGGATCATCGAGACGCGGACGACGGTCGTGTTGTTGAGCGCGTCGAGGAACGCGCGGCTCATCCCGCTGTCGTCGAGGTCCTGGACGGGCATGTCGATGGAGGCCGTCCCCGTCTGCGAGAACACGGCCCCGAACAGGAGGACGAGGAGGATCGGGAAGATGAACGTGAAGAAGGCCCCGACCTTCGACCGGAGGTACTGCCGTCCGAAGGCGATCGTGTCCGCCAGGATCTTGTTCATCCCTGGAGCACCCCCTCGTCCATCGTCGCGCCGACGAGCCTCAGGAAGACGTCCTCGAGGGTCCCGCGCTTCGTGTACATGTCCTTCAGGGGGAGCTCGATCGACGCGAGCTTCGCGAGGACGATCCGCATCTCCGCGGGATTCGCGACGTGGACGAGGACATCCCCGTCCGACTCGATCTCCGCGGCGATCCCGCGGCGCTGGAGCTCGTTGAGCCCAGCCTCTCCGGCCCCTCGCATGACGATCGTCGTCATCCCCGCGCTCTTCGCGACGAGCTCCTCGGGCGTGCCCTGCGCGATCGCCTTCCCCTTGTGCATGATCAGGACGTCATCGGAGAGCTGCTCCGCCTCCTCGAGGTAGTGGGTCGTCAGGACGATCGTGCGGCCCTCGCCCCTGAGCCGCCGGATGAGGCCCCAGAGGTCCCGGCGGGCCTTCGGGTCGAGCCCCGTCGTCGGCTCGTCGAGGAACAGGAGCTCCGGCTGGCCCACGAGGGACATCGCGATCCCGAGCCGGCGTTTCTCGCCGCCCGAGAGGCGGAGGCCTTGGAGGTTCGCCCGGTGCAGGAGTCCGACCTCCTCCAGGATCTTGCGGGCGTCCTCCTTCCCGACGTCCTTGTTGAAGAGCCGGCCCCAGTAGACGACGGCCTCCGTCGGCGTGAGGCGGTCGAAGGGCTCGAAGTCCTGCGGGAGCACCCCGATCCGGCCGCGAATCTCGGCGTAGTCCTCCCGGATGTCGTGCCCGAGGACCCTCGCGGTCCCGGCCGTGGGCTGGCGAAGCCCCTCGAGGATCTCGACCGTCGTCGTCTTCCCGGCCCCGTTCGGGCCGAGGAGGGAGAACACGGTCCCGCCCGGGACGCTCAGGGAGAGGCGGTCCACGGCGTGGAGGTCGCCATACGTCTTCACGAGCCCTTCGATCTCGATGACGGGACGCATCCGCGCTCCTCCGGCCCCTCGGGGGGACACCCAGCCCCTCGACCGAGATAAGAAGGGTCGGGCCCTACGATACGGTCTCGTCCGGGGACACCCGGATTTCGTCTCGTTTCGGATAATCTCCGGATAAGCTTTATGGCACCGCCATGGGACCGCCTCCCGCTCCTGGGACCCGTGGGTCCCGGGGGGTGTTCGTCGTGTCGCGCGCTCCCCGTCAGGTCCGTGTGTCGATCCTCGGCCGCGCCTTCGTCCTCGCCGCCCTCGCCCTGCTCGTCTCCTCCGCGCCCGGGGCGGCCCTCAACCCCGACGGGAGCCTCGAGGGCTACGTCCGGGACGCGGGGTCCGGGGACCCGATCCCCGGGGCCCTCGTCCGTGCGACCCACGGCGTGTACGGCTGGGTCGAGGAGGCCCTTTCGGACGGCTCCGGGCACTACGCCCTCGCCTTGCGGCCCGGGGAGTACGGGGTCGTCGTCGCGGCGGCCGGCCACGCGACCGCGTCGGCCCAGGTCCCCGTCGGGACCGGGGCCACGGCATGGCACAACGTCTCCCTCTCCGCGGTCTCGGAGAACGCGGTCGTGCGCGGGTACGTGACGGAGAGCGGGACGGGCACCCCGATCACCGTGGGCCGGGTCGTCGCGGTCGACTGGCTCTACGGCGAGTACCGGAACGGCAGCGCCCTCAACGCGTCCGGGTACTACGAGATCCGCCTGCCCGCCGAGTGGTACGACCTCGTCACGGAGGACGTCGTCGGGTACTCGCCGGGCTCCACGTCCGCGTACCTCTCCTCCGGCTCCCAGCTCTGGTCCAACTTCACCCTCTCCCCGGACCCGCTCACGAACTGGATCAACGGGACCGTCGTCGACTCGCGGACGTACGCCCCGATCCCCAACGCCACGATCGACGTCGAGGTCGACGGCCTCCGCCTGCCGACCACCCTCTCGAACGCGACGGGCGAATTCAGCGTGGCCGCCCCGTCGGGATGGGCGTACATCACGGTCGACGCCCTCGGGTACCTCCCCGCGACGGACACCGACTACCTCTGGGGCGGGGACGTCGTCATGCCGACGTACTACCTCACGGCCCTCGGCGGGATCCTCCGAGGGTACGTCCGGGACAGGGACACGGGCCTCCCCGTCCCCGGGGCGCGGGTGGCCGTCGACACCTGGGACGACTTCGTCGACTTCGGCACGGCGGACGCCTCCGGGTACTACAACCTCTCCGTCCCCGCGGACAGCCTCGACGTCCGGGCGGGCGCGACGGGCTACGCGTCCGTGTGGACGTGGGCCTGGGTCTCCGAAGGGGAGGTCGTCTGGGCGAACTTCTCGATCCCCGCGATCAACTCGCGGGTGCGCGGGTACGTCGTCGCCGCGGACACGGGGGCCCGCCTCGCCGGCGTGAGCCTCGTCGCGTCGGAGGCGACGAGCACGTTCTTCGCGACGGCGACGACGGACGTCACCGGGGCGTACTCGATCGACTCCGTCTCCACGGGCTTCCTCGCCCTCTCCGCGTACGCCTCCCCCGGGTACTCGAGCGGAATCGGGTACGGGATCACGAGGCCCGGGCGGGACACGTGGCTCAACCTCACCGTGTACCCGGCGTCCGAGACGGTCCGCGTGACCGTGCGGGACGCGGGGAACGGCACGGCGATCGCGGGGGCGAGCGTCAGCGTGACGTGGTCCTACGCGTACTACGACTGGGGCATCACGGACGCGTCCGGGTCCGTGGACGTCTCCTCCCCCGCGGGGCCGACGGCCTACGTCTGGGCGAGCGCCCTCGGGTACCTCTCGGGGTCCGTGAGCCTGACCGTCCTCCCGGGCACGAATCCCGTCACGATCCTCCTCCTCCGGAATCTCCCCGCGGACGTCATGCTCCGCGGCTACGTGACGGACGGCGGCGGGTCCCCCGCCTCCGGCGCGCAGGTCGAGGTGTCCGGCTATCCGGGCGAGGAGACGGACGACTACGCGGACGGCTCAGGGTACTACGAGATGAGCATCGTCGCTGCCCGGCAGACCGTCGTCGCCTCGGACTGGGACGGGGTGTCGAACGCGACGGTCGTGGACCCCGCGGCCGGGTCCATCGTCTGGCTCAACCTGACGATCCTCCCGGACAACGACCCGCCCGAGATCGTCGCCTTCACGGCGACCCCGGACGTCGGGGTCAGTCCGGCGAACCCGACGGACCTCCTCGCGGACCTCCGGGACCCGAGCGTGGCGAGCGCGTACCTCCAGTACTACCGGCTCGCGAGCGTCGCGGGCACCCTCGGGACGTTCCAGTTCGCGGCGTACGGGAGCGCGATGGCCCTGTCGACGACGGCCCCGACCGTCTTCCAGGCGACGGCCTCCTGGGACGCGTCGGCCGCCGGCGGGACCCTCGCCGACGGCGCCCGGAGCGCGTGGTGGCCCATGCCCGTGTCCGCAGGCCCGAACACCCGGGCCACGTACGGGTACTGGCGGAACGCCACCCTCGGGCCCCTCGCGTCCACCGCGATCTTCGACTCCCCGACGGGGCGGCTCCGCGTGATCCTCGTCCCGACGATCGGGTACCTGACGCCCGCGGAGATGCCCGGGGCGACGTTCCAGCCGTACTCGAACGCGATCACCGTCGACCTGACCACGGACGCGATCGTGTCCGCCTCCCTCTACCTCGGCCCGACGTTCACCGTCGCGTCCCTCGGCCTCGCGCCGCAGGACATCCTGCCCACGGGCACCGCGGGCGCCCTCCTGAGCGTGTACGACACCGCGGGCGAGTGGAACCAGAGCTTCGTCTCCTTCGGCGTCACGTCGACGGACACCGTGGACCCGACCGCGAACGCGGGGCCGGACCAGGCCATCGACGAGGACGTCCTCGTGACGTTCGACGGCCGCGCCTCCTCCGACGACGTCGGGGTCACGAGCTATGAGTGGACCTTCACGGACGGCGGTCCCCAGACGCTCACGGGGGCGGTGGCCGCGTGGACGTTCGCCACGCCCGGGTCGTACGTCATCACGCTGACGGTGCGCGACGCAGCAGGGCACTTCTCGACGGATACCGTCGTCGTGACGGTGCGGGACGTGACCCCACCCACGGTCGCGATCGCCACGCCCGCGGACGGGGCGGACGTCTCCGGCTACGCGGACGTCACCTTGACCTACGGGGACAACGTCGGGATCGCCCGGGTCGAGCTCCTCGTGGACGGCGTCGTCGTCGCGACGGACTCCAGCGTCCCCTTCGGATTCCGGCTCGATGCGAGGGCTCTCGCCCTAGGGAACCACACGATCGAGGTCGTCGCGTACGACGCCGCGGGCTACTCGGCGTCGGACAGCCGCCGGATCGTCGTGCTCCCGTACGCGGGCACGGGCCTCCCGGGGGACGCGGGGCTCCTCCTGATCCTCCTCCTGTTCGGCGGGATCGCCGCCGCGATCCTGGCCGTCGCCCTCCTGGCCGTCCGCCGCAACCGGAGGCGGGGCATGCCGGGGATGGCCCCACCGGCCGCGCCCGTGGCGCCGCCCGCGGGACCTCCCGCACAGCCCGCGCCCGCGTCGCCACCGGAGGCGGCCACAGGCCCCGACCCCGCCCCCTCAGAACCGGAGGCGCTCCCCGACCTCGACGAACTCTGACCCCGTCTCACGGGTCCGAGCAGTCCCGGATGTGCCCGCAGCGGGTGCAGATCACCTTGCAGTGCCGCTCGACGGTCGGGCCCCCGCAGGCGTCGCAGGGCGCCTCCAGGCCCGTCACGAGGGCCGGGCCCGCGCGCACGGAGGAGGAGGGCGGCATGGTCCGCCTCTCGAAGCGGATCGCAGGATAAGAGCCCATCGCCCCGGGGTCCGGCCCGGGACGCGTCAGCGGAACGCGTGGCCGCAGAAGAAGCAGAACAGGTTGTCCGCGTTCACGGTCATCCCGCAGTTCGGGCAGCGCTTCTTGGTCGGGCCCGCAGCTGCGGGCGGAGGCCCGCTCGTGGGCGGAGGGCTCGCGGGGGCGGCCGCGGGGACGACAGGCGGCGGGACGGGAGGCGGGGCAGGGGCCACGTACGGTGGCGGCGCGGCCCTCGGGACCGCGGGGGGCGGCGCGGCGGGCGGGGGCATGACGGGGCGGTACGCGTACGGGTACCCGACCCGCGGATGGTACACGGCCCGGCGGGCGCGCCGCCGGCGCGAGGGCACGAAGGCGACGATCGCCGCGAGGGCGAGGATGAAGAGCGCGAGGTAGAGGAGGTTCGAGGCGAACAGGCTGTACAGGACGAAGAGGAAGTCGGGGAGGCTCGTCACGGTCACGGACCGCACCTCGGACTCGTACGGGGTGCCGTTCACCGTCGCGACGACCTTGAAGTAGAACGCGGAGGCGCCCTCCGGCATCCGGAGGCCGCCCGCGGTGAAGTTCGCCTTCGTCGCCCCCGTCTGGGCGGGCGTCGCGTTCCCGAGCCCGCCCGGCGAGGTCCCCCATACGACATGGGTGTCGGAGATCGGCAGGCCCGATGGCCCGAGGATGGACCACCCGACGGTGAACTCCGCGCTCCGAGCGACCTGGTTCGGGACGTTGTTCACGGAGATGAAGGGCCGGTTGAGGGCGTTGATCGCGCCCCAGTAGTCGACCTCGCCCCAGCCGTAGCCCGTGTCGGGCCCCGGCGACCCCTTGTCTTCCGCCGTCCTGTTGAGGATGTTCCAGACGTCCACGTTCGTCAGGGCGGGCTCGTACGACCACAGGAGGGCCGCGGCCGCGCTCACGTAGGGCGCCGCGAGGGACGTCCCGTAGAGGTAGTGGATCTGGTGGTTCGCGGTGAGGGTGAGGATCCTCGAGCCGGGCGCGGAGATGTCCAGGCCGCTCCCGTAGTTCGAGTAGCCCGCCCGGCCCCCCGTCTCCTCGAGGGCCGCGACGGACACGACGTTCGGGAGCCTCGCGGGGTAGTCGAGCCGGTTCACGCCCGCGTTCCCCGCGGCCGCGACGACGAGGGCGCCCCGGCCCCAGGCGTAGTCGATCGCGAGCTGCATGTCCGTGGGCCCGCTGAACGTGTCGTTCGTGCCGAGGGACAGGTTGATGATCTTGGCCCCGCGGTCCGCGGCCCACCGGATCGCGCGGGACGTGTTGTACGAGGAGCCCTCCCCGTTGGGCCCGAGGGCCCGGAGGGCCATCACGCTCACCTGGGCGGCCCCCGCGATCTGGTACCCGTTGTCCAGGAGGGCCGCGACGACCCCCGCGACGCCCGTCCCGTGGAACGTCCCGCCCGCCGTGTCCTCGTCCATCGGGTTCGTGTCGCTGTCGATGAAGTCGTACCCGTGGGTGCCGTCCGTGTTGGACCACATGTTCGCGAGGATGTCGTTGTGGGTCCACCACACGCCCGTGTCGACGACGGCGACGATCACGCTCTGGGAGCCCGTCTCGACGTTCCAGGCGAGGTCCGCCTGGACGGAGCGGAGGCCCCACTGGTCCGCCCAGAACGTGTCGTCGGGGATGAGGGACGCCCGCACGGGGAAGTCCGTGATCACGAGGACGGGGGTCTTCCCCGGCTCCGCGGAGGCCACGCCCGCGAGGGTCGCGACGAGCAGGAGTGCGCCCGCGGCGAGGGCCGCGGCCCGGAGGCCGAGGGAGGGGAGGGAGCGCCTGGAATGCACGAGGGTGGGCCTCCAGATCATCCGGGAGAGATTCCGGACTCGCATATCAGGTCCCGTCCTTCTTAAACTTCACCCCGTGATTGTCAGGGCTTGACATCAGCCGCGAGTGGGGCCAACCCTTTTCCGGAGGCATTCCGTGGGAGTGCCCATGCCCGACGCCTCCGCGCCCGTGGCCCTCGTGACGGGGGCCTCGACGGGGATCGGCCGTGCGACCGCCTTCCTCCTCCCCCGCGCCGGGTACCGGACGTACGCGACGGTCCGCACACCGGAGGCGGAGGCATCCCTCCGGGCGGAGGCCGCGGGGACGCCCCTCGAGATCCTGCGGGCGGACTTCGCCCGCGAGGCCGACGTAGGGGAGGCCGTCCGCCGCGTGCGGGCGTCCGAGGGCCGGATCGACGCCCTCGTGAACAACGCGGGGTACGCCCAGCTCGGGGCCGTCGAGGACCTCCCGCGGGACGTGGTCCGCCGGCAGTTCGAGGTCAACGTGTTCAGCGCGGTCCAGGCGTGTCGGGAGGTCCTCCCGACGATGCGCGCGCAGCGGGCCGGCCGGATCGTGAACGTGAGCTCCCTCGCGGGCCGCGTGTCCGTGCCGTTCATGGGCGCCTACTGCGCGTCGAAATTCGCCCTCGAGGCGTTCAGCGACGCCCTCCGGATCGAGGCGAAGCCCTTCGGGGTGCGCGTGGCGATCGTCGAGCCGGGGCCCGTCATCACGCGCTTCCAGCGGAGGGCCCTCGAGTCCCTCCCCGAGGTCGCGACAGGCTCGAGCGCGTACGAGACAATCTACGAGTCGTACCGGCGCGAGTTCGAGACGGGTGCGGGCGCGACCCCGGGGCGGGTGGCTCACGTCATCCTGAAGGCGCTCCAGGCGAGGCGTCCGAGGTCACGGTACCGCGTGCGGGCCGTGGACGCGGTCGCGGCGGGCTTCACGCAGGTCGTCCCGAAGGGAGCGATGGACCCCGTCCTGTCGCGGTACATGGGCCTCCGGAAGCTCGGCTGAGCCGTCAGCCACAAGAAGGCCCTCGTCGTTCCCCGGCGCGGATCCCATGCGCGCCGTGTTCTTCCGCCGATTCGGACTGCCCGACGTCTTCGAGGAAGGCGACCTCCCGACCCCGGAGCCGGGCCCAGGTGAGATCCGGCTCAAGGTGATCGCGACGGCCCTGAACCACTTCGAGGTCTGGACCCGTGCGGAGCCCGGGGAGGTCCCCATGCCCCACGTCGGCGGGTCCGACATCCTCGGGGTCGTGGACAAGGTCGGACGCGGGGTGAAGGTCCGCGTTGGGACCCGGGGCGTCTTCCACCCGGGCTGGTGGTGCACGAAGTGCCGGTTCTGCCGGGCCGGCGAGGAGCACCTCTGCAAGACGTACGGGCTGATCGGGGAGGTGACGAACGGCGGTCTCGCGGAGTACGCCGTGGCGCCAGCGCGGAACTTCGTCCGCGTGCCCGACGCCCTCCAGGACGAGGTCGCGGCCGCGTACCCCCTGACGTCCCTCACCGCGTACCGGATGCTCGTGACGAAGGGCCGCCTCCGGCGGGGGGAGACGGTCCTCGTCCACGGGGCGGGGGGCGGGCTGTCGTCGATTGGGATCCAGATCGCCCGGGCCCTCGGGGCGCGGGTCCTCGCGACGACGAAGGGCGCCGAGAAGGCCGCGAAGGCGCGGACGCTCGGGGCGCAGGTCGTCATCGACTACGCCGCGGAGGACGTCCTCGCGCGCGTGATGGAGGCGACGAAGGGCGAGGGCGTCGACCTCGTCTTCGAGAACGTCGGGAGGGCGACGTTCGAGACGTCCCTGAAGGCCCTCCGGAACGGGGGGCGGATCGTGACCGCGGGGGCCCACACGGGTCGGGAGGTGTCGTTCACCCTCGGGGACCTATATTGGTATCAGAAGGAGATCCTCGGCTCCTCGATGGGCGGGCCCAAGGAGTTCGCCGCCGTGAGCCGGCTCGTGTTCGCGGGGAAGATCCGCCCCGTGATTGACCGCGTGGTGCCCCTTTCCGCCGCGAACGTGCGCACAGGACACGAGGCCCTCGAGGCCGGCACCCAGTTCGGGAAGATCGTGTTCCGCGTCTCGTGACGGATTTCGACGGACCGCGTGTGGAACCAGGGTCCGTCCGGGGCGAGAGAGCGATGAGGAATATAGGTCATTCCTAAACGCATAATCGCCGCAACAGCCCTTGAATAGGGCCCCTCGAATCGGGTCGCCGTCCGCCCCGGGAGGGCGGCGAAGAGAAACCGGGTGGGTGGAGGTCCGAGACGATGGCGAAGCAGTTCAGCGTGGCGTTGGACGACAAGCCGGGTGAGCTGGCGAAGCTCGCAGGAGCGCTCGCGGAGAAAGGAATCAACATCAAGACCGCGTCGCAGGCGAGCCTCGGTGGAAAGGGGGTCGTGAACCTGATCACGAACGACGAGGCGAGGACCCGCGACGTCCTGAGGACGCAGAAGTTCTCCTTCAGCGAGGACGAGGTCCTCGTGGCGAGGCTCGATGACAAGCCAGGCGCCCTCGCCCAGGTCGCGAAGAACCTCGCGGCCGCGAGGATCAACATCAAGGCGCTGGGCCTCCTGTCGAACGCGGGTCCGAAGGTCGAGGTCGCCCTGGCCGTGGACCAGCCGGAGAAGGCCAAGTCGATCGTGAAGTGAAGCCTCGGACCGCCATTGCGCGATGGACCTGGCCGACAACGCACGTTGTTTCAGTTTCCGCCACGTCACCCCGTCGCCGTGCAGAGAGGCTGCACAGTGTATCACGGGCTGTTGTTGACCGTGCCGCAAGAACCTCCGTATTGAGTCCTGAGATTTTGTCTGAGACGTCCCCCGGTATTCGCGAGGCACTTCAGAATTGGGCGGAGCAGTCGACGTGTCCGCTGCCTTTCTAAACACAGCGTCCCTGATAGGTTCGTATCACACGAGGTCGCCCTCCGTAGTAACGCCTTGATGATGCGCAACCGTTTATCGCGTTGCGTCTAGACAGCTCCGCAAATACCGTACGATTGCGTTTGTCACCTCCGATCCGCGAGATGGGTCGGAGCGGGCCTGGGATTGAGTTCTGAAGCAGCAAAGCTTCCATGGAAGCCGGATTGCGCTAATCCCGAGGGAGATCCGGGGACAGAGGCTCTCCGGGGGCTGTCAGAGGCGCTTCGCGAGCTCCACGAACCTCGCGCTCGCGCCTCCCGTGATCGGTGTCCCGTGGCCGAAGATTGCATGTTCGAAGTGGAACACGGCGAGCTTGCGGATCGATTCCCGGTGTTGCTTCGGATCCACGTTGTAGCGGTCGTCCATGGGCCCGAGCCGGCCCTCGTTGTTCGCGCCGTCCCCGACGAAGAGAAGGGACCGCGTCTCGTCGAGAAGGGACATGCTCCCGCGGGTGTGGCCCGGGGTGTAGATGACCCTGAGTCCGTCGTGGACCTGGCCGTCCTCCAGGAGGACGTCGACGGGCGTCCCCGGATGGCGCTGGACGCGCGGCGGCCCGTCGTACGTCCGTTTGCGGGAGATGAAGTCCGCTTCCACCCGGTGGGCCGCGACCTTCGCGGGGGAATCCGCCTTGATTGTCGCGAGGCCCCCCACGTGGTCGGGATGGGTGTGCGTGATGAAGATCGTCGAGAGGTCCCTCGGGTTCACGCGGGCCTTCGCGAGCCCGTCGAGGAGCTTCCGCGTGTCGTCTTCCACGCCTGTGTCGACGAGGATGAGCCGATCGTCGACGAGGACCGCCGTCGTCGCGTACGTCTCGAAGACATGGACGCCCTTCAGGAACTCCATAACCGCACCCCGCGACACCCACTAGCGTCCGCGGACTTATGCCTTTCGCGTCGCGGGGATCCTCGGCGTCGCGTCGTGCGCGACGCATTCTTATGGTCCCGCGCGTTCCCTCATCCCGGTGTGCTCATGTCCCTGACGGATGTCCTCGCGAGGGTCGAGGCGGACGCGGAGAAGTCTCTCGAGCTGCTGAAGGAATACTGCCGGTTCCCGTCGATCTCCGCGCACAAGAAGGCGCAGCCGGAGACCGCCGCGTTCGTCCGGCGGCTCCTGACGGAGAACGGCTTCGACGCGCGCGAGATTGCGACGGACGGCGGTCCGCCCGTTGTCTACGCAGAACTGAAGGTGAACGAGAGGAAACCGACCCTCCTCATGTACCAGCACTACGACGTCCAGCCCGTCGATCCGCTCGACGAGTGGAAGCGGGACCCCTTCGATCCCGTCCTGGAGGACGGAAAGTTCTTCGCCCGCGGCTGCGGGGACACGAAGGGGAACTTCATCGCCCAGCTCCTCGCGGTCCAGGCGTGGCAGCGCGCGGCCGGCGGACCGCCGATCAACCTGAAGTTCGTCGTCGAGGGGGAGGAGGAGATCGGGAGCCCGCACTTCCTGCCCTTCGTGGAGGCGAACAAGGAGCTCCTCAAGGCGGACGGAGCGACGATCGAGGGCGGGGACCACCTCCACGACGGGACCCCGAAGATAGAGCTCGGCTGCAAGGGCACCCTGTACGTGGACCTGATCTGCCGGACTGCAAAGGTCGACCAGCACTCCATGTACGCGCCGATCGCCCCGAACCCCGCGTGGCGGCTCATCCACGCCCTGAACACGCTCCGCGATCGGAACGGGAAGGTCACGGTCCCGGGATGGCTCGAGGACGCCCGACGGCCGACGGCCCGGGAGATCCGGTACCTGAAGGCGAGCGGCTTCAAGGGCCAGGCGCTGAAGGAGTTCTGGGGCGCGTCCGAACTGTTGGGCGGGGACAACGACTACGAGCTGCTCCGACGGCTCGTGTACTGGCCCACATGCACGATCTGCGGCTTCATCAGCGGCTATACGGGGGAAGGCTCGAAGACGGTGAACCCCGCCGTGGCGAGGGCGAAGGTGGACTTCCGCCTCGTGCCGAACATGAAGTCCGAGAAGCAGCTCGTGAAGCTCACGGAGCATCTCAAGGCGAAGGGCTTCGGGGACATCCAGGTCCAGTTCACGGACAGCCTCGAGGCCTCCGCGATCTCGATGACCGCGAAGGTCGTGAAGGCGGCCGTGAAGGGGGCCGTCGAGGTGTACGGCCGGGAGCCGGAGGTGTTCCCCTGGTCCGCGGGGGCCTCCGCGAACGCCTTCTTCAACGAGGTCGTCGGGGTGCCCTCGATCTCAGGGCCCGGCGTCTCGTACGACGGCTCGAACTACCACGCCCCGAACGAGAACATCCGGATCCCGGATTTCATCGGCGGCGCGAAGCACATGGCCGCGATGATCGGCAAGTTCTGAGACCATCCTCATGCCGTGCACGTATCGGGCGGCGTGAGAACGGATTCACGTCGGCTGGAACCCGGCGATGCGCTTCGGGTCCCCTAAATGGTCATATAGGGTGCGGACGCTCGCGGATGCGAGGAGGCCGACAGGACATGAGCGACGGGATCACCGCGCGGCGGTTCCACGAGTCCGACGGCGTCGCGGACTGGCGAGTGGTGGGCGAAGGGGCGTGCGCGTACTTCCGCACAGGGTCGTTCGCAGCCGGCGCCCGGCTCGTGAACGCAATCAGTGAGCTGGCCGGCCTCGATGCCCACCACCCGGACGTCGACCTGCGGTACGATGGCGTGATCGTGCGGCTGATCACGGTCGCGCCGGACTACTACGGGCTGAGTGAGCGCGACCTTGCGCTGGCTCGGCAGATTTCGACGATCGCGCGCAAACTCGGCGTCCCCGCCGACCCAAGCATCGTCCAGACGGTCCTGGTCACGATCGACGCGCGTGACATCCCCACGGTGAAGCCCTTCTGGCGGGCCGTGCTGGGATACCAGGATCGCGATGACAGCCCCGAGGACCTGGTCGATCCACGCGGTCGCGGGGCGTCACTCTGGTTCCAGAAGATCGGCGCGCCAGACCCGGAGCGAAACCGGATGCACATCGACATCTGGGTGCCGCCCGACCAGGCCCAGGCGCGGATCGCAGCCGCGATCGCCGCGGGCGGTCACCTCGTCACCGACGAGTACGCGCCCGCCTGGTGGACGCTGGCCGACCCGGAGGGCAATCTCGCCGACGTGGCCACGACGATGAGCCGCGACTGAGGAGTCGCTCCTCCAGAACGGTCGGTCTCGCTGGGCATAGGCACGAACCCATCGAATTCAGCGATCCAAGCCCGAACGAGTCGCCGGGGGACTCAACCTCCGCGTGGGTCCAGAACCAACCCTGAACGATCGGAAGCCGGCCTCGTGGGGGGAATCGGAAGGATGTTCCCGACGGGGAGTGAACCCACGTGGGTTTGCTTCCGAGGAATCCAACCGACGAGTTCAAATACTTACGAAGCGTAAGTGGGCATCATGAAGGCTGAGTTCGTGGAACTCATCGGCAAGCAACACACGCTGCGCGTGCTCTTCACCCTCCGCGTGACCGGCCCCCAACGCTTTGGCGAGCTCCAGAAGGCGCTCGGTATGAACCCGGCGCAGCTCGATCGCGCGTTGAAATGGCTGCAGGAGCGCGTGTACATCCTCGCGAAGACGATGCCAAAGAGGGGCCACTCTGTTGTTGTGACATACGAGCTCGGCAGGAGAGGTGCGGCCTTCCTTGACGCGTTCGACTCGTTCGTGCAAGGCGCCGACAAACGGCGCGACGTCCTTGGGGAGAGGCCAGTGCAAGAACTCGTGACGCTCGCTGCATAGCATGGCGACCGTATTCCTACTCGGGCCCAGCGAGTGGCAGGACACCCAAACCGGTCCTTCGCCAAGAGATCGACGGCGCGAACTCGCTCAACTACTGCGCCATCATGGGCACCGAGCCATCCTCATGGAAGATGAACTGGATCAGGAGGGTGAGGACATGGTGGGGAAATTCGATCGCCTTCTGCGAGGCTCGACAGACGTCGTGCTCTACTGGCCGACGAGAGCGAAAATGAGCACAACATATACAGAGATGGTGCTCCTTCGGAAGGCTGGCGAAGAGGGACCGCTTCCGCGATTGTGGTTCCTCCATCACGAGAACGTTGCCACAATCGAGCGTGGGGTGTTCAAGGTGCACGAATCGGGCGCACGAAGCCGCTATCTCACGAGCGTCGCGCTGCTTGGTATCAGGCCGATTCCATGGCGGACGACCGACGACTTGCGCGAGCGCATCGCCCTCCTTGCCGCGGAACTCGGCTGATTGCCACACGCCCGCGTCATCAGAATTCCGTCGAGGAGCCGCCCTGGACTAGGATCGATCTGAGTCCATCGCTTCTCCCTCCAATTCATGCAAGCTGGCCACGACGAGCCGTGGCAGTAAACCCGCGTGGGTACGCTCCCGACGGGATTTGAACCTGTGACAGAAAGTTCGAGAGGCTTCTATCCTTTGCCACTGGACTACGGGAACGCGCTAAGCGTGGGATCGTCATTGACGTGGACGATAGCCTTTAGCCGTCCGGGGCGTTCCCCGCCCTCGTGCTCGCGTACCGCCTGAAAGGGAAGGACCGCGCGGCCTTCGAGGAGGTCCCCAAACCCAGGGCCCAGCCCGGGGAAGTCGTCATCGCGATCCACGCGAACGGCCTGTGCCGGTCGGACATCCACCACCTCCACGGGACGACGCCGGGAGAACGGTCCACGATGGGCCACGAGGGCGCAGGCGTCGTCGAGGCTCTCGGCGAGGGCGTCGAGGGCTTGAACGTCGGGGACCGCGTCGTCGTGAACTACGTGAATCCGGACGGCTCGTGTCCGATGTGCCGCCGGGGACGCGAGGATGTCTGCGAGAGGCTGCCCCTGGGGTTCGGCACGGACGGCGTGTTCGCAGAGGCACTCGCCATTCCGGCGAGGAACGTCGCCGTCCTCCCGGAGGCCGTGCCCTTCGACGAGGGCGCGATCCTCGGATGCGCGGGGGCCACGGCATACCGTGCGACCTCCCGATCGGACCTTCGGCCCGGGATGTCCTGCATGATCATCGGCCTCGGTGGCGTCGGGATGCAAGCCGTCGCGATCGCGAAGCTCTTCGGGGCGTCGCCCCTCGTCGCGGTGGATGTCCGGGACGCGAAACTCGCCCTCGCGAAGCGGCTCGGTGCGGACCTCCTGGTGAACGCGGCGAAGGAGGATCCGGTGGCAGTCGCCCGGTCCCTGGGCGACGGTCGCGGCGTCGACGTGGCATTCGAGTACATCGGCCTTGCGAAGACCCTGAACCAGGCCATCGAGGCCACGCGGTGGGGTGGACGGACAATGATGGTCGGCATTCCCCCTGGCAAGATCGAATTCGACGCGCAGGCCTTCAACCTCGGCGCGAAGACCCTCATGGCGACCCAGGGCCATACGAACCAGGATTTGAGGGAGGTCATCGACCTCCGCGCGCGGGGGCTCCTGCGGACCGCGGAGACGATCACGCACCACCTCCCGTTCCGCGAGATCGACAAGGGGATCGAAATCCTCGAGTCCCAGAAAGGGGACCCGGTCCGGATCGCGCTCCACCACTAGGCGATCGAGGCCGCCGCGAGCGTCACGAAGCCAGTGCTTCCTCGGCTCGCATGTGCACGTTGACCCAGATTCGAGTGCTCCCGACGGGATGCACCTGGGAGCCGCAAGGTCGCTGTTGAACGTATCTGAACAGGCCCTCCCGGGTGCGAACGAACGTGCCGCCCACGCGCCCCGATCCTCCCGATTCGGGCGCGATTGGGGCGTGACTCGAGC
>Ga0209321_10000667_pt1 | contig 22754 bp, 6 predicted proteins | sample Rifsed16ft4_FD_184012 | JGI IMG/M metagenome (GOLD analysis project Ga0209321, IMG submission 184012) | Soil microbial communities from Rifle, Colorado, USA - sediment 16ft 4 - CSP-I_5_4 (version 2) | ecosystem: Environmental > Terrestrial > Deep subsurface > Rock core/Sediment | place: Rifle...
CCCTGCTGATCACCGGCGATACCGCGCCGACACGATTGCGTGAAGCCCAGGCCAGCGGCATCCCGTTGCTGCACAAACCGGTTTCGCCCGGCCTGCTTTACCGCAAACTGGTTGAGTTGCAGCGGGAAGTCGCCTAGTGCATCATTCTTGACGGAACTTATGCCGAATTCTTGTCGGGCTTTAGCCCGACATGTCGGGTTAAAACCCGACCTACAAAACCGTTGCGGCGCCCAGGATGATGATCATCCGCGCTGGCAAAGGTCAACAGCATTCAGCTACACATCCTCATTCATATGGTTTTTCCGGATATGCTGCAACAAGCCTTGCGCCGCATCCTCCACCATATCCAGCACACGCTCGAAACCGTCCGGCCCGCCGTAATAGGGATCAGGCACTTCGCGCTCGTCGTGGCGCTCGGCGAATTCCAGGAACAGGCCGAGATGGCTTTGCGCATCGCGCGGACGCAGCCGCTCGAGAATGGAAAGATTCGCCTCGTCCATCGCCAGCACATAGTCGAAGCGCGCGAAATCCCCCGCCTCCACCTGCCGGCCGCGCAGCTTGCTCATGTCGTAGCCGCGCTGTTTCGCGGCGCGCTGCGTGCGCGCGTCCGGCGCATCGCCGATGTGGTAGTCGTGGGTGCCGGCCGAATCGATGTGGATGCGTTCGGCTAATCCTTCCTTCTCGACATAGTGCCGGAACACGGCCTCGGCGGTGGGCGAACGGCAGATGTTGCCCATGCAGATAAAAACAATTCTTATTGTTCTATTTTCTTTCACGATGTTACATCGCATTTACTTGTCAATAAATTCGGCTTCTTAGCCAATAGTTTTGGAGGAAAAACTCGTTAGGACTCGCTCAGTATTGCAGAGTCGTTGATATGCCAGGTGCCAACAGGCCGGCATCAGCGACCCAAACCTACCGCTGGCAAAAGTCTATGGCGGGCTCAAGGTCGACTGCCAGGAAGTTCAAGGACATCGAAACAGAAAATGCCGAGCTGGGAGACTGTAGCAGATATCTCACTGCGCGCAGTCCTTCTCAAGGAAGTCACGCAGGGAAACTACTGCCCCTCATGAGGCAACGCTGCGGCGGATGTGAATCGAATTATTCCGCACTAAAGCCAGCGCCTTGGGAGAGGCTATCCAGAACAAAGCCTACCAACCTACTTGTCCTTATCTTCGACATTCTCTGTCCCCGACTTTCGTGGCCCCAAGGGGATCACCGTTTTCACGAATTCAGCCCAAGCTAACTGGTAGGTGGTCATCAACAACCCGATCTTACTTAATAGGTCGGCATGCTCCCCTTCAAGTGAAGCAATCAATACCTCAGCGTGTGACAGTCTATCAATCGAGAACCGCATGTCGTCGGGTATGACTTGCGGTCTATTCAATGCCTTTTGTACATCGACGATCACATCGGCAAGTGTCCGCCCTTCTTTCCTGGAGACAACCAGACTATTCAAGGTATCCATGACTTGGACAGCAAGTTGGTTTCGATCAGCTGTAACACCAATTGCTAATCTATCGCTTACGAGCGGACTGAGGTTAGCTCCCTGCTTTTGCAGAAGAGTGGCACTGGATTCAAATGTGCCAACCGATGCCGGTAGACGTACAAGTGCTTCGAATGTGGCATGGTTTATATCCAGATGTTGCTCCCATGCCGCCTCTTGACCACTTACGATCTGACCACCGTTCAACTCCAGGAACGCCATACCTATCGGTAGTTGTTCTTCGAAACGCACGTCTAATGGCGAATTCAACTTGGATGCATTCCACCGAATTTCAGTGAGTGCCGACGGCAACAACGTTGTGGTAACAGGTACTGCGAACTGCAAAATGTTGTTGAGGGTATTGATCGCACCCTGTGGATCCACAATTGCAGAGGGATCAAAAGTCGCCAACGCCACATTGCCATTGCCATGTCGATTCAGAACCAGCGCCGGTTTATTACCGGGAATCAAGTTGCCAACCAAGATGCCGCCCGAGCCCTTTACTTGCAGGCCGAAACCAGGTTGGGTTACCCACTTCCCAATCTGGCTGGAAGCGCTGTCCGTTAATTCAAGTTGGGTGATATTGGGCAATACTCCTATGATCTTCGCACCAAATAGCTTATCCCAATTGGCTTTACTACTTCCTTTATCGTGATCATTGGACTTACCACTTTTTTCATCATCATGATTGGAACTGCAATTCCGTTTATCGTGATTATTGGATTTACTATTTCTTTCATCATCATGATTGGATATGCAACCTCTTTCATCGTCATTCCAAATATCATTTGGATGAGTCTTGATCCAGGCTAAACCAACACCCGATGCGACAGTTGCCTGGATTTCCTCCGCAATATCGTCATCAAGATCCAAATTCTTGGCATTGGTGGCAGTTTGCAATTCTCCTAATAACAAAGTGGTATAGCGACGACTGCGTAAGGCTGTTACAAAATCATCTTTGTGACGGACCACGCGATAGTCAGCGCCACCCGAGCGAAGTGTACTGTCGATGAGGGCAATAAATTCTGCATACGGGTCTTCTGCGTCAGCACCCTGGTGAGATTCGCTGTGAGACTCGTGGTGAGATTCCGTACAACTTTCAACAGATCCGCCTCTTCGGTATCCCGATCCACCTTCTTGAGATTCGCCGTTTACATTGTGCGGAGCGCACTCCTGTCCGTGCTTCAAAGGCAGCCATACAAGTACACGGCCATTGTGTTCTATAGCGCCATGTATTTCTGCTGCCTGCAGCGTTACTGCCACTGCGACGGGTGGACTATTGTTGCCAGCCAAATCACGGGCACTAACACCTATCGTGTTCACACCTACAACTAACGGGATCTGAACAAAAGTGAACTGCCCCTGACTATTGGCAGTAAGGGTAACTTGGTAGGCACCTGCACTCAAAGTAACACTTGCGCCCGCCTCAGTTAAGCCCTGCACATCAATAGCGCTCACACTTACCTTGACCCCATCCACTGGCGAGGTGATTGATAGCGCTGGCGGTGTCTTATCAATAGTGAACTGTACAACCGTGGAGTTCATGTTACCGGCCAAATCTGTGGCAGTCACGTTCAACTGGTAAACGCCTTCTGTGCTCACGGTCGTTCCGGAGACAAACGGCTGTCCATTCAATGTTATCGTCGACGACTCCAGGTTCGTGTCCGTCACATTGATAACAGGGATAACATCGGTGTTGTACAAACCATTGTTCTGTACACCGGTAACAAGTACAGCCGGTGTCGTCTTGTCGACTACAAAACGAATCACCTGCTGTGCTGTGTTACCGACCTTGTCACTGGCCAGAACTGACAAAGTGTAAATACCGTCAATCTGGATCGGCGTGCCAAGAATATAAGCATTGCCATTCAGGGTTACCGTGGTCTTATCCAGGTTGGTATCCGTCACGACAACACTCGGGATGACATCTACATTGTAATATTTGGCATCGGCAGCCCCGCTTATAAGAATTTGCGGCGGCGCTTTATCGATAGTGAACTGTACAACTGTCGAGTTCACGTTACCGGCCAAATCTGTGGCAATCACATTCAACTGATAAACGCCCTCTGTACTCACGGTCGTTCCAGAGACAAACGGTTGTCCATTCAATGTCATCGTCGACGACTCCAAGTTCGTGTCCGTCACATTGATGACAGGAATGACATCGACGTTGTACAAACCATTGTTCTGTACACCGGCGACAAGTACAGCCGGTATCGTCTTGTCGACTACAAAACGAATCACTTGCTGCGCCGTATTACCTGCCCTGTCGCTGGCCAGAACAGTCAAAGTGTAAATTCCGTCGGTCTGGATCGGCGTGCCGGAAACATAAGGATTGCCATTTAGGGTTACCGTGGTCTTATCCAGGTTGGCATCCGACACAGCAACATTCGGGATGACATCCACGTTGTAATATTTGGCATCGGCGGCCCCGCTTATTAGGATTTGCGGCGGCGTATTATCGACGATGAACGAATTGACAGCGCTGCTGCTGTTACCCCAGGCATCAGCGGCACGTGCCGCAATAGTGTGCATCCCTTCAGGTAAACCAGTTAACACGTTTCCATATAGATTCTGCGAAGCGTTGCTGACTGGAACCGACGCCCATCCCGCCCCATCGATACTGATCTCGACCGTCTTCACCAACGACAGTTCATCTTTGGCAAACACGATATCTGCCGCATCACCACGACTAAATCCGTTGGCGACAGGTTGACGCAGGACAACGTTAGGCGGTGTCCGGTCGGCAAGCGGGAAGCTGGCGGTGGCAAGTGTCAACGTGACGGGCAATCCATTGGCGTCCTGCACATCGGCACTGAGAACAACGGTGTAGGTCTTTAGCTGCAGACCAACGGTGGTAAATATGGCGTTGCCGTTCGCCTGTGCACCAACACCGATGTCCTGCAAGCTCAGTTGCGTCTGTAGCGTGCTGTGCAGATCGGGATCCACCAGGCTCACATGCACCGGCACTTGACTTAAATGGGTGTTACCCAAGTTAGCGATAGTAAAGGTGGCTGTCTGTGCGATTCCGGCCTCGGGCGCCTGATCCGAGAGACTCAATTTTCCGCCCAGTAGATTGGTCGACGCCTGTATGGAGAACGCTGTGCGGGCGGTACTGAGCAACGCACCATCTTTACTGATCTCAATGATGGCCTGATAGGACCCCGGCTCTACATTGCCTGAGTTCCAATCCAGGGATGCGCTACCAGATGCACCGGGCAACATGTCTCCCAGCGCTTGCTGCTCCTGGAACAGAGTGACGGCGTTGGCATTCTGGATACGCAGCACGCGTTGAGCGCCCGTAAGCACGGTATTTCCGTTATAGCTGAACACAGCTGCAGCATGAATGTTGTTATTCCCGACATAAACTGCGCGATCCGTAGTAATCGCGCTGCTGAGCGTATTGGCAACCCCGAGCGTGAATGGGGCGCGTGCATCCGCTACCGGTAGATTGGCGCTATCAAAGAGAGTGATGTGCGCCTGATAACTACCGGCAAATGTCATCCCCGTATTCCAGTTGCTGGCCACGTTCACTTTTTGAGCATAAGACAGATCAACGACATCCTGGCTCAATAACTTCTGCACCAGATAACCTGTCGTATCTTCAATCGCCACTTCAATCCTGCCATTGAAGGTGTCGCCGCCATTGACCGCTTCGGCAGTTACCAGCACATTTTCTGCGGGCAGATAGACCTGCTTGTCCGTCACGATGCGCGCTTCTGGCTTCGCCGTGCCCGCAATGTGCACCGTACGAATCGCGAGGTTATTGGATTCACTGACTTCCGGCACCTGATCTTGCGGATCCACTATCGCCACGAGCTTGAAATCGCCTGAGAGAGCGGGTGCAGTCCAATCCGCCGCCAACATTTGGCTTCCACCCGCGTTGATCGGACCTAACACAGCGCCATCCAGCAATGTGGTCACGGAACCCGTAGGATCAACCATGACCAGAGACACAACTGATGACAGTGATGCAACACTGCCCCGGTTATTCACCACAACGGATATCCGGGTCGCCTCATTTGCAAGTGGCATGGCTGGCAAGATCGTGATGTCGCTCTCGGTAACAACCAGATCGGCGCGATCATTCATACCGTAGTTAACGTCTATCGATGCTGACGGCACGCCTGCGTTACCTGTCAAATCAATTGCTGAGGCGCTAAACATATTGTCACCGGGTGACAATGCCAGTTGCTTGAATTCCACTCGGCCAGCTGGTTCAACTCGGAATTCACCACTATTGTTATATGCGGAGAGATATCCCGACCTTAACCAGTAAATGTAACTGTATTCGGTTAACTCACGCGTGGTACCAGAAGTCACATCCAGCAACACTGAGACAGTAGCCGCGGGTTGATATTCATTATAGGCAATAGCCTTACCATCAGGAGACCAGGACAACGATCCATGCCCATTGGGGCCCTGCGTAATCGCGGCCCCCAGTCCATCTGCCGATGTCCACTTCCATATCTGCTCTGAGCCATCACGCAAAGATGAATAGAGCAAGGCACTGCCATCCGGAGACCATTCTGGGGTCTCGCCCCCCCCCATCGTATCGATTATCGTTTCAATGCCTGTGGCAAGGTGAACCACACTAACTTGCGCTGATTGAAAAGATTGAGGATAAGAGACCAGCGCAATGCGTGTACCGTCCGGCGACCATCTAAAGTTACCTATATCCGAATAGGACGTTGGTATTACCCTCCAGTTGCCTGTCGCAAGATCAACTTGCCACAGGCCATAGGTTCCCTGATAGTCAGCCAAAATTGCAAGCTGTGTCTGATCGGGTGATAGAGAATAGTTGTTAATGGAGCCAGCTATGCCTGGAGGCACAAGATAGCGTGTTGTTCGATCCGAGAGCCTATAGGCACTGACGTAATAAGTTCCCGAATTTGCATCCCACCCATAATAGGTCACTTGGCTACCATCATCTGACCAGAAGTAGTCGTATAAGTCAGGAATTGCAGAAGCAATAACAGTATCAGACTGTCTTTCGATATCGTGCAAGACGATGTCCTGGAAATAATTTGTATCCACAAGCGTGAAGTGACCATCAGGGGACAGATAACCGTAGTTGCCAATGGGGATCGCATTGTCGGTCGATCGCGCCTGAGTCTGTCCTGACAAATTGCCATTTTGGTATAACTTGACCATGGCGCCAGGCTCGGTGCGGGCCACAATATTTGTATATCCCCCAAGGCTGCGATATATCTTCCCTGCAAGCGTGGGGTAATACAGCGTCACTACTGGAGGGGTCTGATCTTGAGGTGTTCCGCTGGCTTCATTGGATAGGACACCGGAATTACCCAATGCATCCAACGCAGCAACAACATAGAAATAGGAAACGCCGTTAGTCAATCCGGAGTCGCGTTTTTGTGTGGTCACCGCATCGCCCACTGGCTGATACGGACCGCCGGGAACCGTTGAGCGCAGCACACGATAAGCCTCAGGATTTGCTCCCCCCGCTGCCCACTGCAGATCCAACGCACCACCTGCAGGAACTGTTGTGACGACAAGATTGACAGGTGCTGGCAGCGGCGCGACGGCAACCGTGACGCCAACGTTATTTGAGGCGACACTTACATTGTTAAGTGCATCAGTGGCAGTGACCGTATAGTGATAGGTTCCGTTCGGAAGCGCCGGATCAACGTAACTCAGGTTTGCCAGATCACCAACAATGGCAATGAGCGTGCCATCGCGATACAAGGCGTAATATGCAACATCGGTCGATGCACTGGCGGTCCATGTCAGATTCACATCCGAACCAGACGCCGCCCCACTCAACGTGACTGGATCCGGGGCGATCACATCTCCCACCGGTACCGTTGACGGTGTAGACGGAATGCTCTCAAACCCAAGACTGTTGACTGCCGTCACCGTATACGGTTGATTTCCATTTGGCGCGGTATTGGAAATAGTGGTGGTAGTTTGCGTAGGCGCATAGCTGACCGCAATTTCTTTCATATACACGGCATTCACCTGGGAACCATCCTGACGTGGTGCATCATGCAGAACGACTCTTATCTTCGTAGTGAGATAAGTCTGTGCCAGGTCAATGTTGCTAACGCCATCCTGGTTATTGCGCACCTCCGCAACCTTGATCCAATCCTTGCCGGACCAAGCCTCGATATCAAAATCGACAGCGCTGTAATCGGCGTAGATATCTTTAGACCAGGTAACCGACACACGACTAACCAACTTATTACCTGTCCAGGATACAGCTAACCACTCTCCCCCCACATTCACGGGATACCAGAAAGTGCCTAGATTCCCGTCAGTCGCCTTTGCGGCGCCGTAATAGTACGAATAGACTGAGCTTGAAGCAGTTGCCGTAAGACCAGTGATTTTCGTAAGAGGCAACAATGCCTGGTCGCCACGGAACACACGATAGCCAATAATATTGGTTTCCGGATTTGCGGCCCAATTTACGGTCACGTTATACCCAACTGCGCTGGCTCTGACTGCAGTTGGTTGACTCGGCGCGTTACCTAACGTCACCGTTTTCTGAGTAGTTTTGCTGATATTGCCGACCGCATCTCTTAGGTCGACCGTAATTACGTTGTCGCCTCCAACCAATGGCAACCCAGCCCACGTGAAATTCCCATTTGCATCGGAATTCAAAGAAGGCAGCAGAGCCGTACCCGCCGCCGTGGTCACGCTGGCATTGACGGTGGCGTTTGCCACGCCGCTACCCTGCAATGTTGCAAACGCATTCTGCGTCGGCGTATAGGGTTGCAACAAGACGGGGGTATAGACTAACGCACTGGTTTGAACAGACGGGTCAGCAAGATTGCCCACCAAGTCGACCGCCGTGACGGTGTAGACATAATTCCCATCCGCGAGGTTCGCATCAACATAACTTGTTGCGGCAAGCGGATTGGTCGTAACGCGTACGACGGTGCCCGTGTCGCTATAGCGATCAATATAGTAACCGGCGAGATCGGTCTCGGTATTTGCAGTCCAGCTCAACGCGACATTACCGCCCGTGACAAGACTGGTCACACCAAGTGTCATCGCCGGACGTGTCACATCAACAAAGCTGACGGTAATAAATGTCGGCGCAGGATCCACTTTACCCGTATTGTCAGTGGCGACGGACCGGATCTGGTAACTGCCAGACACGAGGCCAAGTTTAACCGGGTCAAATGTGGTGGCGTACGGCAAGGTCGTGGCGGGCGCACCCAGATCAATCCAGGTCGGGCTTGTTGAGGCGCGGTACTGGAACTGTACCGAAGCAATATCCGTATCGGCGCTCACGGCCAATACATACTGCGGTGTATCGAACCTCGCACCGCTTGCAGGTTGCGAAAGGGTTGTGTGGGGAGGATGTGTATCGATGCTCGCCTGCGCGACGTTCGATGGCAAGCTCATGTTGCCTGCCTTATCGATGGCATACACAGTATAGGTATACGGTCCATCGGCCAGACTGTTATCCGGATACTGTGCTGTAGGCACCGCGTAAGGGCGCAGATCGCCTACTAATGTCCCCGTGACATTAGCCAGACGATTATTGCGGTAAACCAGATAGCCAAGCAGATCTGCTTCGGTATTCGAATTCCAGTTCAGTTGCACATTGGCACCTGTCGGCGTAGCCGTCAGGCCTGACGGTGCAAGCGGAGGCAGGTTATCGATGACAACTGAAGCCTGTTCAATACCTATATTGCCGTTAATATCTTCGGCCTCAAGGGTAATGACGTAACTCGCCCCCTCAATCAAACCCAAGGTGTTCCACTGGAACAAGATATCCGCGGTAATTGGCACCGGAGAGCGCCGCAGCAAGAGTCGGTTCTCAGGTGCGCTGGGCTGTGCGGCAAACAGACGATACTCTTTGAAATCGTTGGCACTGTATGCCGTGCCCTTGATGTCGAGCAGCCCACTTACTGTTGCCGAATCCGCTGGAGACTGAATACGGGTCGTTGGCGGAGTTATATCGACCACTGCCGCTGCCGGATCAGAAATCTCGCTTTCCCAACCGGCTTTATCCAGGGCAATCACCTGATAACTATGTTGCCCCTCGCTGACGTTGTAATCGACATAGGCCGGGCTCAACACCAGCGCCGGCGTAATGCGATTGCCATCACGATATACGGCATAACCGGCCAAATCCGACTCACCATTGGCGGTCCAGACCAGATGCACATCCTGACGATTTTTAACCTCCGCCTTCAGACCGGTAGATTTCAGCGGTGGATGTATATCCACGTTGAGTTGCACGAACGCTTCGGCATAATTATCCGATTTATCTTTAGCTGACAACCGCAAGGTATATAAACCGTCCGGCGGCAAAGCCTGCCAGGCAAACAACTTGCCATTGCTTACTGCCGCACTACCTACACCGAGTTCAGACCAACTTGCGGATGTACCTTGGGCACCCGGCGCAATCTCAATACGATAGTTGACGAGATTGATTTCATCGATGCTACCCATCACATCCTGCGGCAATCTCACATAGCTTCCCTCTATCGGCGAGGCTATCGAGATGACAGGCGCGGTGTTATCCACCGTAATTAACAACCTCTTTTCGCCTGTCAAACCGGCCTGATCTTGTGCAGTGAGTCTCAAAGAGTACAAACCGTCTGGCAAGGCTGATACATCCCATGCCTTCAAGATCGACGGTAACGGCAGACTGTTCCCGGTTGCCAGAGCATCCCAAGCCGTCGGCGTCGCACCGGCAGCAGACTCCAAGGTATAGGATTTGAAATTCTTCTCATTGACCGTACCAATGACGTTCACCGGCAGCTTTTCGACTCCAACAAAGCTTCCATCCGCAGGTGCACTCAAATCGACCTTCGGCGGTGTGTTATCGACAGTGAAGGAGATGACCCGGTCCACCTTATTTTCGGCGTCATCCTGCGCTTCAATCCGTATCGCGTAATCACCTTCCGACAATCCTGCCAGACTACCAAAGACAGCGTTATCACGAACGAGCGTGCCGCTATCGATCAGATTCCAGTTCGGTGCTCCAGGCGAATTGGTAATAGAAACAGCGTAGCTGGTCAAATACGTATCTGTAACACTGCCCACGATTCCGCCGGTGGCAGTCACAAAACCTCCTGCTGGCCGTTTGATATCAACCAGTGGCGCAGCACCATCTACCACCACACTTATCTTCTCATCCTGCTTCACAAAGGAATCGGTGGACAATGTCGCCAGCAAACCGATTGTATAAACACCATTGGGCACTATCTGACCTGCATCGTCCTTGCCATCCCAATTAAAGCTTGAGGCCCCCCTATTTAGAACCTGCGCGGAAGCAAGTGTACGGCGAGTCACACCTTGCGCATCCTTTACTGCCAATGTGATCACCGCGTCTTGATCCAAACTCACACGAATTGCGGTGGATTCGCGGCGTCCATCGCCATTAGGCGAGAACGGAGTCGGCATTGCTTCAAACGCCGAGATAATATTCAGCGGAGTTTGCAGATTAACGGGTATTAACGTAGTACTTTGATTGCCTGCCGTATCAATGCCAATGACGCGCAACGAATAGGGGCCCTGCAGTCCGTACGTATTCCATGGCGCCAACACACCTCCACTTACATTGCTCGCGCCACTCTTAAGCCGTACCCATGCATCCGGCGCCACGCCGACGCCGTAATCAATCGCATAGCTCTGCAAATGCAGATCGGTAATTGCGCCTTGGATTTCCACAATCAACGGCAGCAGTGAAGTACTGGTAGGATAATTGACACTGATGGCAGGTGGAGTGTTGTCTACCTCGACATACCGCACCAGTTTCACCACATTGCCGCAACTATCGGTAAAGGTTACCTGGATACCATATTTGCCATCCAACATGACGCTGCCACCGGCATCGCGGCCATCCCACTCGATACTGGAGGTACCTGCCAGCGCAGCAGCCTGATCGGCCAAATTCCGCAGGCTATCTCCGACAATCTGCATTTGGCCGCTTGCATCAGGCCCGGCCGCTTCGAAGATATCAATATCCACCTTGGCAGATTCGTCAACCGCGTAGTTGATCACCACGCTGTCTGCCACACCATCGCTGTTCGGCGAAATAAGAGCCTGATTTAAAGTTACGGCTGTACCGACAACCGAACCGTCAAACTGGAATGAGCGAATCGCACATTGCAGATAGCCGCCTTTATCAAAAACGCGCAGCCGGGCAGTAATTGTGCCTGTTCTGTCAAACACAGCAGCCACAGGGCCGTACATCGCGCCTGGCAAATGGAAAACCGGCTTGGCCTCGCCGTTAATTGGCGACGGCGCCGGCATGCCATTTGCGGCATCAATCGAGGTGTAATCGCTGCGAGATTTATGGAACAACGCCAAGCCACCTTCGCCAGAGGTACTACTATCCATTTCATAGTGCAAACCGTTGGCATCTTCCATGCTGCCTTCAATGGTAACAACGTTGCGTGTCTTGCCGTCCTGACCTACGACAGGCACGCCGCAAACGCTCTGCGCCTCAAGTGGATATCCTATAGCGAGCATCGGGGGGGTGTGATCGACGAACACAGTCACAGATCGTGTTATCACTTCGTCATTCACGTTGGTCAATTCGGCTTGATATTGCAGCGTGCCTTCCGGCAAGGCAGATGTATCCAATGGGAATTCGTACGAATAAACCCCATTCTTGAGGTCCGCTGCAGATGCCGAAACGGGTTTATTCACATTGAAGACGATGTCTTTGCCTACAACCGTATCTTGCCGGGACAATGTCAACAACTTGAGCGGAGCCTCACTCGCCAATGTTGCCGGCGCAAAACGGATCTTGACCTGATTGGGCGATGGCGCATTGCAGGCGGCGGCAGCCTGCACCTGTACATCGGTCCGCAAATCAAGGCAAGGCACCTTAAACGGCTTTGGATCAGATCGACCAATTTCCTGCTTTACCCCTGTGGCATCAGGTTCACCCAACAACACGATATACCCTGTGTAACTCGCACAGACCTGCAGCTCATTAGTACGGAAGATAAAGACTCCTTCCGGCTTCATGGCTGTCGCAACCAGTCTATCCGTAGCATAACGCGGGTCTGCAGTGCTAGTTGCATATAACCGCACTTCACTGACCGGTTGAGATGCACTTTCAGAACCCCACAAAACGTATTCGCCTTCATTCAGCGGAGTATTCAGCAAGGGGGCAATATATTTCGTCCAATCCGCTGAAGCATGGTCCAGAATCAGCCCATTAAATGCGTACCCATCGCCCCCCCCAACCAGGAAACCATTCGAGAAATGTTCGACACCCGCCGCGTCTATGGCGCGCAACCGCACTACGTAAGTCTGCCCTGCTTCCATGCCCGTTAAATCCAAAATGGCATTCATTGCTTGATTGGGAATCGCGGGTGTAGTCAACAAAACAGGTTCCGAGACATCCGTCACGGCATATCCGGCGACTGGCTTTTCTGTCCATACCGGATTTGCCGGCTTACGGAACTGCACAAAAATCTGCGCCAAGGGACTGCCGATGGTCTCAGCAACGGCAAATCTCGCTTTGGGCGACGCCAAAACGGCAGACACCTCTGTACCCCCATCTTGCTGTTGCATCGGGACATACAACACATCATTAAGCGCGGCAAACAAGCCGCCGCTTGATGCAACCATCGCATTAAACTCTGGCGCACTGGGTATCTTGCCTTTCGACAACTGGTCTTTATAACTCTTGGCCAGTATGGGATTGATGGCAAAAATACCCACTCCTGAGACAATTAGTTGCTCTGTTCCAGATCCCGTGTTGCCAGTACTTCCCGGCACAGTGACAACGGTAACTACGCCAGTGTTGCCGGCCGTGTCTTTAGCACTCAAGCGGAACGACTGATTGGCAAACTTGTCCAGCGACAGCGGCAGCAGATGCGGCTCTCCCTCTCCTTTTTCCGCCGGATCCGGACTGTAAAATTCGTTCCAGAAGAGCGGATTGCTGCCGCTACCGGTTTCAAGCACAGAGGACAGGTAATTTATGTCGGTGACGTTCCAGCTCAATGACGGGGCTACGTCTACGTAGACTTTTTGCACCGCCTGCGCGCTAATGGGGTCTGTAGTTGTGACAATGCGGGGTTGATAGGCACTATTAAGCGTCAGATTGACTAGCGGTACAGCTGTATCAACGGTAATGTAGAACTCATAATTTTGTACTGTCATCCGGTACACGCCATCAACCACCGGCAAGCCATTGTCGTCACGTCCATCCCAAATGACATCGGCTTCAATACCCGTTGCAGAGTGATCTCGCAGGATAGTGCGAACGCGATTATTGGCTTTGTTATAGAAATTGAATTCCAGATGCACCGGCTCCAGCACCCGATAATGGATCGTAGCGGCATCCTGTATCCCGTCGCCATTGGGCGAAATTACACTGGGCGACCGGTACAGATCGGTAATACTGGGCGTGTCAGACCAGGAAACGCGTTTGATGCTTTGGCGAGTGTTTCCCGCCAAATCCTGCACGGTAAGACGTACAAAATAGATCCCGGGCGCAGGCGGCACCCACGTGGTAAATATGTCGTCCAGCACAGGCATGTTCGCTGCCGGCAACACCGGATGCCATTGATCCGGCGTATCCGTATTGGCATAGTCAAGCGAGTAGCCGGAAAAATTCTGATCCGCTGCCGAACCCTCCAGACGAACCCCACCCGTGCTGCTCCGAATGGCCCGCAAATCGGCAGAAAGGTTCAGCAGAGAATGGAATGACCAGGTATCTTCGTAACCCTGTTGATAACAACGGCTGGCAGGATCGTTTGCATCTCGGCCGGAAGTAAAGAGTAATTGTCTTCCCGCGGGAGAAAACCGCGGGTTTCTCACCTCGTTTGCATAACTATCCATCCAGTCGGCAAACAAAACAGTGCGACTATTCTGTTCATCAAGCTTGATAGCTACATATTGAGACCCGTAATTAGGGTCGTAACTGGAGTAAATCAACGAACGTTCGCCAGGCACCCAATACAAAGAGCCCTCAGCCGACAAATCAGCTGGCTGGGGCGTGGTATTGATGGCGGCTGAACCGTAACCCTGGAACGCAATATCCAGGGTATCACCGGCACCTGCACCGATATCTGCCAACGCTATTTTGAATTCATAGTATTTGTGGCTGTAATTCACTTTGCCGGTACGAATGAACCCTACTCGTCCATTCGTCTTATCGGCCTTGGTTACGCGATAGTCTTTCCATACGCCCGCTTTGCGGATGCGTATTGTCGCCCAGTCACTGGCGCCGTCCTCATCATTGTCAACCGTAAAATCGAGCGCCGCGTACAGATATTGATCGTCGCTTTGCACATAGCCATATACATTGGCAGACGGATGGCCGGTGCCCGGACGCGAGTAGACTTTAAATAGCGGCTCACCCAAATTGTCCTGCCCGGTTTGTTTGCCATCGACAACCATTGGCCGTTGACCCGTGACAATATAGTTGTAAACCTGGTCCGCCGTCGGCGGATAACTGAAAGGCAAGATATCCTTGCGTTTACTGATGGACTCCTCGCGTGCCCCCAGCACCAGGTCAATCTGTCCACCTGCCGGCGCTTTATCCCACTGCACTTCCAGGGTCGCCTCGTGCAAGTACAGAACTTCATTATCTGCTGCACTCACCTTCGACAGCGCATCCGCATTCGTCCCAAGATGAACAGCACTGCGTGGAACCACACGTTGTTGGTTGATCAGTAGTGCGACATCGTCAACATGGGCAGACTCTTGGCCCGTTTGACGGATCCTGACACGGTACCTTCCATCGGCATCCGGTAGATACTTGGATAGATTCGCCGATTGCTGCTGCATGAACAGGCCGTAGTGCAAAACATCACGCTCTACCCACTGCGCACCATCCCAGGTTGAAATATGATAGGACCAGCCGCAGTCCCTCGCTGTGAGACCATTAAAGTTTGCAACCTTGTGGGTGACACCAGTTGTCACATCAACAGTAAAAATACCGCCAAAATCAGTACCGGCTGGCAGCGCATTGCAGCCATATCGATCACTAACGGCAATGGAAATCGCGAATTCTGTACTGTTTGAATTCCAGACAGGCTTGCCCGTAACGACATCAATCCCGTCTCCTGTGGATTGAACTGGTGATGGGATAGCTTTAACAATCACCCCACTCATGTCGTAGATATTTATATTGGTATTGGCTGAATTCCAGCCAGTATCGATACCAGTAACAATGTATTTGCCATCAGGTGACCATGAGTAACTCCGAGCATGAGGAATGGAAGCGCTCTGTCCGGATTTCAAATCAATCACATCGTGATTCCAGGAACAGCAACCCGATGAAGCAAAGAATCTGCTTCTATCTTGGGAAAAATAGCTATCCCACGAACTGACGTATCCATTCGGATTGGTCCAAATAGTCTTTGCTACCGCCCCTGGTTCAGTTGATACGCCGACAATGTCTCCAGGAGACCTCAACGCATAAGACATCTTTCCATCACTGGATAATTGAATAAGCCCGTCTTGCGCAAATGCGGATGCATATGGGAAACCTGGCAACTCAATCAGATTTTTTCCGTCAGCATCTGCGATCCATAGTGTGTCTTTTGACCTATCGAAATAATTCTGGCTTGCAAACGCGACCTTGCTTCCATTTCCCGCAACGCTTGCAAACACTGCGTAATGTAATGACTGTTCCCACCAATATGGCGATTGCGGGAAAAATGATTCCGGTACGATCGCACGTATATCTCCGCCGTTGCCATCCATGCTATAGATGCCGCGCGGGTAAGCAGCTTGTGGCGACCTGGCAGACAAAATTCCAAAAAATGCCTTCGTATCATCATCAGTAAAGTGGAGATCGACATACGGCAGTTCGCAGGTCAGATTGCTGAAGCTGCCATATTTTGTATTGGCCGCATCGAGCAAAGACGAGCGATTGGTGTCCAGGGTCACCTTGACTTCACCGGCAACCGCACCGCTCGCATCGACAACGCGCAATCTGTAAGGTCCGTCTTCTACCAGTCGACCTGCATCATCCAAACCATCCCAGAGCGCGCTGCCCGCAGCATTGGTCAGCGCAGCGCCGCTGAAGCGGCGCACCACCGCATCGCGCTTGTTGACCACCTCTACATTAACCGTGGTAGCGCCGGAGAGGCGGAAGAAGAATTCGGTGGTGTCTTTTATGCCGTCGCCGTTCGGCGAGAAAAACAGGTTGTTGACGTAGAAATTCCCGTCCTGGACTGCGAGATCGCGTTGCGCAGTGTTATTGGCTTTATTGCGTTCCAGTATCTGGTTTGTCGGATCGACCTGCACCACGATCGGACGCGTGGCGCTGACCGAGGCGATATCCAGGCCGAAATTCACCACCCCGGTGCCATGTCCTGCAATGACTGGAATCGTCTGATCCGTTCCAATTTGCGTACCACCGCTGGCCGGGTCGCCATCAAAAGCACGCACCACAACATTGACCGCAGATTGATCGCCCAGGTTAGCCACCTGCGCCTGTATGGTGAGAGTCTCCCCGGCCCGCGGGAAAGCCGGGTTGAATCTCACATCGCCGCTCGTGATCGCCAGGTCCGGCAAGCTCAGCACCGTCAACACATTGAATGTGCTGTTGTCCGTCTTGCTAAACTCGGCGATGGTGTTGTCCGGATCGATAACGGCATATAACAATTTGTCGCCCGGTGCGGGTACGCCAGTCCACGTCGCGGTGACCGTAGCGGCGGTATTGGGCGCCAAGTCGGCAATAGTCGCCGTGCCCAACACAGTGCCGCCGTTGCCTGGATCACCCGCATAAAACACCACCGGAATATTGTTGGCGACGACGGTACCCGTATTACGCACAACAGCGGACAAAACAACATTGCCCCCTTCCAAAGCCGGCGCCGGGCTGAAGGTAAAATCCTGATAGGCTATAACAAGATTAGGCCCGCTGACCGTGCCGCTGCTCAACGTCAAGCTGGCCGTATTATTGGTTTTATCCACCTCCGGCACCAGAGCCGAAGGATCCAGTTGTGCGCTGAATCTTAATGCGCCGGTCATGTCCGCTCGCCAGACGACCTGTTGTTCTATCGTCTGGCCGGCAGCGATCTGCACGGTATTGGTGCGAATGGTTTTCGTCGTGTTGCCGTCGGTAATGGTGTAACGCACCTCTGTCGCAGGCGAATCCACCGTACCGCTGTTGTGCAGCGCCACTTTGAAGTTAACGTCATCGCCCACCAGCACTGGGTTCTTATCGACGCTGATATCCACGTTGCTCACTGCCAGATCCACGTTCGGCGACGTAGTCACCGAGGCAGTCGCAGTGTTATTCGCCTTGTTCGTTTCAGAAATCAAATTGGCCGAATCCACCTGCACGGTAAAATTAACCGTCCCGGCTGTCGTCAGCAGATAATTAAAGTTCACCACCACATTCGAACGATTGAGCACATCCACTACTGTAGACGCCACAACGGTTTGATTTCCGATAGGGCCTGCCAGCAACACAACTGGCACGCCAAGTGCGTCCGTCAAGCCCAAGTTGCGTACCGTCGCGGACAGACCCAAGGTGCTGGGCAATTGACTTGGCTGTACCGGAATAACCGTGATGTCGGGATTGGCCAATGCGAGATCGATCCCCCCTGGTGCAGTCTGCACCGTTACACCGACGTTGGCGCGGTTGTCCGCCTTGCTCATTTCGGCTTGCAGATTATCCGGATCAACGACAGCGACCAGGGTATGTGCTCCGGGTTTATCGAAGGTATCAAAATAAGGACTGAAGCTCAGAGAGGCGCCCGGTCCAATCACCGGCACGGAAATATCCGGGCCGATAGGCTTGCCGCCAGAGGCAGGATCGCCGTCATACACGCGCAACACACCCGCTGGTGTAACAAGATTGGCGTCGTTCTTGATCGCGATATCGAGCTTGATCTTATCGCCGTCGCTCACCGTAACGGGCGTCGCATTGATCGACGTAACTGCCCAGTTGGGATAATTGAAGCGCTTGAGCGCAGCAACTGCGGTCGCTGTCGCGTAAACGCTGCCATCCCAGCTACCGTCCGTAGCTTGACGGGCCAACAGGTACGCCGCGGCTGCATCCGGATGAATCCGGTCGATGGCATCCACCGCAATCGCAGCCTGCAACACATTGGCTGTATCGTGTACGGTACTCGGGCTATCGCCGAAACCGCCATCCGGATTTTGTTTTCCGATAAGGAACGCGATCGCTTGGGGGGTCACAGCGGCATGCAAGTTCAACGCCTTGAGCGCGCGCAACGCCGTCGCAGTAACGCTAGTGCGGCTCGGGCTGCTCTTGGCATTACTCCAGCCCCCATCGCTGTTTTGCGCCGCAATGAGATACTGGCCTGCCTTGTCCAGCACCGCCTGATTCACGCCATGACCAGCCAAGGCCAACACCGCCAGTGCGCTGTCCAGCACGTTACTTTGATACCCGGCGCCTATACCCCAGCCGCCATCGGCATTTTGCAGGGATAACAAAGCGGTACGCTGCGCCGCACCACCCTGCCCTGCTTCCGCCAACAAACTGGCCTGACGTGCAAGGTAATCGTTGTTGGGCGAAGGATGCTGCGCCAGCCAATTCAAAGCGGATGTGCCACCGGTAAAACTGCCGTCGAGTTGGCGTAACGTCGACATCGCCACCACGGTATCCCGCTGAGTGGTGGTTTCTTTATCGCTCCAGAAACCCTGCGCATCCTGATGTGCACGCAACCACGCCAGACCTTCTTCGAGATTGGCCGGAGTAGTCCGTACGCCGCCGCCGCTCACGGTGCCGGGTGTCCCCGGTGTTTCGACTGGCATCGCTTCCGGATAGGCCTGTGCCACAGCGCGGCCGCCGGTAAGAATCGCAAAGCGCGTCATGAAAGCATTGCGGATGTTGTTGATCGCCAGAATCTGCGCATCCGTTACCTGCTGATTGGGGCCAACCAGGAAAACAAAGCCGAGGCGGAATTCTTTTTGCGAAACGCCGGCATCCGGCACACGCGGGCCTTCGGCGGCGATGATGTCATTAATGCTGATCGTGCGGGGCGTGCCGGTTACTGTCACGTTCTCTTGCGGCAACTGGGTCTTGTCGATCTGCGGGTTATCGATCAACGTGAAGTTCGGTACCTCGCTGGGCTTGTAAAAACCCATCAGATACAAATCCAGCGGGCTGAAGAATGTCCCGATGCCCACGGATGTATACGTGCCATTACCGTTGTCGCGCCACTTGGCGCCATATTCCACCGAGGCGCTACTGTCGAGCAGATAACTCCAATGCGCGTCCTGCCGCCCAAGCAATGCCTTGCTGATCGAACCATCCGCCAGCTTGAACTTAACGAATGAACCCCACTGATGCAGCATTTCGTGGGCCAGCACACCAAGGGGCATTTCAAAGGCAGGGTTTACGGGATCGGTTTGATAGCGCGTCAACGCCGCCATGTCGATAAAACCCTGCAACTTGCCTTTGCTGCCGAACAACGCAGTGTTATCGAACGTGGGCAGACCTATACCCTGTATTTTATTTTGTATCGCCCACTGAAAAGCCGTGGCATCCCCGGTGTTGAATTCAAAGCTCGAAAACACCACCAGGAAATCGTAATTGTCCGGGTGCGTGCGATAAAACTCGCGTGCGATAACGGCGCGCGGTTCGACATTGGGCGCACCATCGGCAAAGCTCCTGTCATAGTTACCGCCAAATTCGATGATAGACACATGCTCTTGATCAGCGCGCGAAAATGCCGAAAAAGCGCCGGTAATGGGGAACGGCGACATCGGTCCGGAGCCATCCGCAAAAGCGGACGAACCCGGCATGAGCGTTGCCAGCAACACAACAAGCATCACCAATTTTGTCTTCATCCGCTTTATTTCCACACTATTCACCTTATCGTCGCAGCTTGCTTAATCGACATTGCGCATTCGATTCGTCCGCATTTCCTTACTGTTTCACTTCCTTCTTTGTATCTGCTTTAGCTTTGGGTTTGGGTTTGGCTTTGGGCTTAGCTTTAGATTTGGCCTTGGGCTTGGGCTTGGCTTTAGATGCAGCTTTAGCCGCCGCTTTGTCTTTCACCCCGGGCAGCGGTTTCATCACCGTGATCTCGCGCCGCACCGGCGCCGGGCCTTGCGTATCAAAACGCTGCACCGAGCTGGCCTCGCCCGGCTTGGCCGCTCTCAACATCCACGCCGTTTGTTTCACTTTCGGCTGCCCTTCTTTGCCTACAGACTCTTCCACCACCAACTTATCCGCCAATATCTGCAGCACGGTAGCCTGCGTGCCGGGCAGCGTATCGCCCACCGTCAACACATGCATTTTTCCGTCCGCAGACTTCACCACCGCACGGCCATCCAGTGCACCCGTGGCCATAACGGAGAAATCTTCCAGTCTTGCGTCGGCGTGTGCGGGGGAGACAATGCACAGACACAACAAGCCTATGGCTTTTACGGTGTTGCTTAAGCTGGTTTTCATCATTGTTAGTTCGCTCTCTTCTTCATGCGGTGATCACATCAAAAAATGCGTGCTTGATTTCCTTGGTTTTCACACTCAAAAATTATTCGAGCCTGGCCCCTTTAACTGGTAGCTCGACACGGGGGCTGAACCCTGACGGTTGACGTGGGTCAGGATGCGGCGTGCACGATCATGGGTGTTCGCGGCAGTGGTGCCGTTGGGGTAGCCGACGCGGGTTTTGAGGCTGCTGCGGTCGTAGGCATACGTGGTGGTGCCGCCGGTGTTGGTGACGGTGTTGACGCGGTTCAGCGCGTCGTAGGTGTAGCGGGTGACGTTGTTGTCGGGGTCGGTCAACATGGTGCGGTTGCCGTTGGCGTCCTCAAGGGTTTGATCCGCGAGCAGCGCGACGTTTGCTCCCTCGCCCGCTGGGAGATAACCAGCGACTTGCCCGCTTGCGGGCTTAGTCGAATGGCTAGTAGTTCCATCAGGGTTGGGGTGAGGGTAGGTTTGTTCAGTTGCCCTGCCCTCGTAGCATTCATCATTGTCCGCATATCCGCCACCCGTAACGAGCCGCAGCCACGTTGCAGAGGGCAACGGGGCGATGTCGTCAAGGATGTAGGCAGCAGCGGTGTTCATTTCAGTTTGGTGCGGGTCTCGTTACAGCGCGTGCAGCGCTGGGTTGTTATCAGTTTGCCTTGTCTTACGTCGAAGCGTCCTTCTGTATCAACTTTCCATTTATGGAATCCCGAGCCGCACAGGGTGATGCCTTTGGCGCGTTCCTGCAGACGCGCTTGGCGGACGGTGCGGAGGTTGATGATGTTGCTGTTCATTAGTTTTGTTTTTTATCCAAGTAAATCAGTTTTAGAAACTATTGCGAGCCTGACCCGTTTTATTTGCAATGCCTCGAAGATGCCCGTATCTACTGCCTTCCCATCAAGCCCTCTTTGTATTTTCATGGAAAAGAAATCGAGTCTGACCCCATTTATTCCATTTATTCCATTTATTCCATTTATTGACCCCATTTATTCTTTTTTATTGTTTTGATCTGCAATGAATACAATTAACTTCCCTTCTGGGAACTCACCTTGCCATCCACATGGCCAGCCACCAAGTTTGTAAATTGAAAACACAGCTTCGAATAGGCTATCCTTGTAGCCAAAAACAGCTCGTTGGTACGCACAATTGTGCAAATCGCCGAGCACATCATCGATTAGTTCACGATAATCACCACGCAGACGTTTCGATAAAATAGTTCCCAGAGAATCGATAAGCCCCCCTAGAGCCGCATCAATTGCATTGAAGTCTGGGAGGGTATATCTCGCCTTTAGCACTTTTCCCATTTCCCGCTCTCTGAGTTCAACCCAAGAAAAAGAACTGGAGGCCGGAGTTTGTGACCAAGCAAATTTCTTAGCCAAGTCAAGATCGTGAATCACTATGCAATTATGCATTTCTTCACCCAACGAACTACTCAACAATAAAGAGCCTTTCTCTGCAAATTCGAGAACTTCCTCCACAAGAGCAGAATAATTTCCGTACATCACACTATTTCCCTAATTTGTTTAGCCAACGATTCCACATGTCGACGGTTGCACCTTGACCTTTGTACAAGGGCAAGCCACTTTGCTGCAAAGTATGAAGGTCTTGTTGAAGTTGGAAAACCTGTCGTTCCAACTGTTGAGCTGGCAAGCTGACATCCATCAAGTCTAATTGCTGCTTCACAGCTTGATTGTAGACAGAATGGAATCCCTGATGACGGGACATTGGGCTGATACCCTCATCAGGCACACGCAAAAATATTCCATTCGACGCATCGTCCAAATTAATTCCAACTTTCTGAAGAACCGGGTGCTCAGCAAATTGACTCGGAATAACGTGTTGAGCCTGATAGCCCGGCCAAGAAGATCGGGCTTCAACTCCCATTGACTCAAGAAGATTATTTCCCAAAATGCGGGAATTCCC
>Ga0209321_10000670_pt1 | contig 22697 bp, 20 predicted proteins | sample Rifsed16ft4_FD_184012 | JGI IMG/M metagenome (GOLD analysis project Ga0209321, IMG submission 184012) | Soil microbial communities from Rifle, Colorado, USA - sediment 16ft 4 - CSP-I_5_4 (version 2) | ecosystem: Environmental > Terrestrial > Deep subsurface > Rock core/Sediment | place: Rifle...
AAAGAAGAATCTCGTACTCTTAGCGGGGGAGCCCCTCATCGTACATGCGATCAAAGTGGCGCAGACGTCAGGAGTGTTTGATCGAATCGTAGTGAACTCCGAGAGTGGTATATTCGGACGCATCGCCCGGCAATACGATGTGGAATTCTACAAACGCGCGGAGCACCTGGCTACTGCGGACACACAATCCGACGACGTCGTGTACGATTTTGCGATCCATCATGCCACTGACGTGATCGTGTGGGTGAACCCCACGTCCCCGCTGCAGCCGCATCATGAGGTCCGCGAGGTCGTGAGCTATTTCGTTAGGGCGGGACTCGATAGCCTTGTCACAGTGAAAGAAGAGCGCGTCCATTGCAATTTCGGCGGTGAGGCACTGAATTACAAGCTAGGTGAGAAGTTCGCGAAAACTCAAGACCTGGAAGCGGTCCAACGGTTTGTGTATTCGCTTATGATGTGGCGGCGTGATCCGTTTATGGCTGAATACGAGCGACAGGGACACGCGATGCTCTTTGGCCGATCCGGGTTCTACCCAGTAAGTCAACTGTCTTCTTTGATTGTCAAGACCGAGGAGGACATTAGGATCTGCGAGCACATCCTTAGCGGTTTAGCCCAGAAGCGGGGGGAGCCGCTCACGTACTTCTCTCTTTCGGATGAGCGATGAAAGCAACCGATACTCCCCTCAACGTGCTGGTGGTAGGGACTGGGATGTATGTGTGTGGACGGGGTACTCCTGGAGTTGGGACCGTGTTACCCACGCTGGTCTCCGCGCAGTGCGCCGGGCTAGCAGGAGAAATATTCGTAGCCGGTACCTCGGTGCAGAGTCTGAGGTCTCTCCAGGCCAAGCTAGCCAAGATTAATGACAGCCTCGGAACGAATGTAGACATTCGAGGGTATCCAATCGATGGACTGGCAGACCCCTTTGCCTATCGGGTGGCGCTCACCGACCTGCCGAGGCCGGCGTGTGGGATCGTTGCGGTGCCCGATAACTTGCATGCTCCCATCTCTGCCGATCTCATCCGCGCAGGCTTGCATGTACTGGTGGTGAAACCACTGACACCTACGCTGGAAGAAGCTCGCAGTCTGGTAGAGCTGGCAGAGCGCCATGATGTCTATGGTGCCGTGGAATTTCACAAACGTTTGGACGAATCTAATCTCCTCCTGAGGCAAGTGGTATCCGATGGCCGTCTAGGTGATCTGTGTTACATAACAGTAGAGTATAGTCAGCGTCGTCAGATCAAAGAGGCGTTCAGATCCTGGATCAAACAGACAAATGTTTTCCAATACCTCGGGGTCCACTATGTAGATATCATCTACTTTGTGACTAGAGCCCGTCCAATCCGTGCTCTAGCCACTGGTCAACCACGCCACACGGCATCGCAAGCTCTTGGATCGCTTGATGCAATCCAGGCCATCGTCGAATGGGAGAATGCAGAGACGAATCAACCCTTCGTTTCAAATATTGCAACAAACTGGATAGACCCGAATAGCTCCTCTGCCATGTCAGATCAGAAGATTACGGTAGTGGGTACTGGTGGGCGTTACGACGCCGACCAGAAGCATCGTGGTGTTCAGTTGGTGACCGAGGAAGGAGGAGTGGAAGAGGTCAACCCGTACTTCTCGCAACTGTATACGGGACCGTCCGGCCAGCCCGGGGTTCATGGATATGGACCGCGTTGTATTCAGCAATTCCTTCAGGATGTCAAGGATCTGGTCGCGGGTAGATGCCAAAGGCGTATCCTGCTCACAACACGCCCTTCTTTTCAAGAAGCGCTAGCCTCTACAGCAGTGATCGAAGCGGTGAACCGGAGTTTGACCCAGGGGAGCGAGTGGGTCCCAATCGAAAAGATGTAGGGACGATGCTCAGTTGAATTTCGGCTCTCGACGAGTTGTCTTGAGTGGGATGACAAATCAAGATAGGTAAAGTATTGATGGCAGCATTATGAGATTCGTTTCTGGTGACATCGTCCGGCGGTTCTTCATGGATGTGCTGACCTATCATGGGGTTTGCACGGAAGTACGAGAGCACGTAAGTGAGGGATTGGTGCAGACTTCGGAACGGGGCGTAGATTCGCACGGAATCCAACTATTTCCGCATTATATTGCCGCATTAAAGGCAGGTCGCATCAATGGCTACCCCAATGTAAAGGTTACGCGATGCATTCCTGGGGCAGCTACCGTGCATGCGGACCATACATTCGGCCATGCCGCCGGCGCGTTTGCGATGCAGAATGCGATCCAGATGGCAGAGGAAGTGGGGGTTGCCTGTGTTGCCGTCGCTGATTCTACCCACTGCGGTGCCGCTGCCTATTATGGGCTGATGGCCGCTGAGAAGGATATGATTGGGTTGTTCTTCACACATGCATCTCCGCACATGCTCTATCCTGGGGCCAAGCACCCAACGCTGGGTCCTAACCCCATGTGCTTCACAGCTCCAATGGAGGGGGAAGAGCCCTTTTGTCTGGACATGTCCACGACTGTGGTGACGTTCAACCGGCTCAAAATAGTCTGTGAAGAGGGTGGGGCGGCCGAACCCAATTGGGGAGTAGATGAGGACGGAGTCCCCACTACAGATCCGAGACGGATCACCCATCTGTTTCCCATTGGCGGGTACAAAGGCTATGGACTTGGAATGATGATCGATGTCCTATCTGGACTTCTCAGTGGTATGCCTGTTGGGCCGGATGTCTCGTGCATGTACGGTAATCCGTTGTCGGAGAAACGGCGCCTGGGTCATTTTTGCGTGGCCATCAACATTGCTGCTTTCGAGGACATCGGTATATTTAAGCGGCGGCTTAGTGGTTACTGTAAAACGCTGCGTCAGCAAGCAATGGCTGATCCGGGCGCACGGGCCAAAGTTCCAGGGGATCCAGAGAAGGAAATGAAGATGCAGCGACTACGCGAGGGAATTCCGGTTCCCGACAGGCTCTGGAAGGACTTGTTTCGGCTGGGCGAAGAGGCGGGCGTCGTAGAAAAATGGCTGGATGAGGTTTCAGGTCGATGACTGATAAGCCTCTGTCTGCTTCTATCATAATTCGTGCCCACAATGAGGAGCGTTGGATCGCGTCGTGTCTGCGCTCGGTCTTCTCCCAGGACTTTACCGATTTCGAGGTCATATTGGTTGATAACGGTAGTAGCGACCCCACAGTTCGGCGGGCGAAAGAGTTTCCAATAAAAGAGGTGGTGGAGGTCGTTGACTACCGGCCGGGAAAAGCACTCAATCTTGGTATTCAGGCTTCCACGGGGTGCTACCTAGTCTTTTTGTCCGCTCACTGTATTCCAGTAAACAGGCAATGGCTTGGCAACCTTATCGCAGGGTTTTTCGACCAGACGATCGCCGGTGTGTATGGCCGACAGCAACCTATGAGCTTCAGTTCGCCTGAAGACAGGCGCGACCTGATCATTGCCTTTGGCCTCGATCGTCGCATTCAGGAGAAAGACCCGTTTTTCCATAACGCCAATAGTGCTGTTCGTCGTGATGTCTGGGAACAAATACCCTTTGATGAGGCCGTAACAAATATTGAAGACCGCATATGGGCCGAGAAGGCGTTAAGGCAGGGCTATCGCATCCTTTATGAACCTGAGGCGTCGGTTTACCATCATCACGGAATCCATCAGACAAACCGTGTGCAACGTGTCCGAAGTACCATACAGGTTCTCGAACACATTCACAAGAACGATTCCCGGTACCAGGCTGGAGTTCTCGACGCCGAAAAGTTACGGATTGTCACCTTGGTTCCTATCAAGGGTGAAAGCTCACTCGCCAATGGCGAGCCGGTACTTAGATACACTCTCGCAGCTGCTCGCGCATCCAGGTATGTCAAAGAAACGATGGTGCTCACAGACCATGCTGGCACCGCTCAGTATGCGGAGACCCACGGTGCAACCATTCCGTTTTTGCGGCACGCCGAGTACTCGCAGGACCATGTGGACTTAAACACGGTTTATGCTTACTGTTTGCAACGCCTGGAGGACCAGGGACGATACGCAGACCTGATCGTCGCCTTGGAGCCTACTTACCCCTTTCGACCCGCTGGTTTGATCGACGAGCTGATCGTCCGTTTACTTTTGGGAGGTTATGATTCAGTACTTCCTGTCCGTTCTGAGTTCAACCCTTGCTGGATTGAGGAAGAAGGTGGACCCCGACGCATAGACATCGGTGAAGTTCCCCGTATCATGAAACGTCCCATCCTGGTTGGGTTAAAGGGCTTGGGATGCGTGACCCATCCTGAATTCCTGCGGCAGGGCCGCTTGCTCGGTGATGTCGTTGGCCTGTTACAGATAGAAGATCCTTATGCGGCGCTGGAGGTGCGATCGGAAAGGGATGCAGGGTTACTGTCACGGCTGCTAGAAAAGCACACATTTCACGATGCATAAGCTCTTCAACGTTTATTTCGAGTCTGTCCAAGCCTGATAATGATCGTTATCGGTTCAGGATTTGATCTACGCACAAAGGCATGTCGGCGCTGCAATGACCGAGTAATTCGTGGATTCGCTTCGCTAGCAGGCCTTCGATGCCTTCATGCAGACGATCTACAGTTGCACGATATAGAAATCCGGCCGTGAAAATTGTGATCACCGATTGCGACCATGGTTTCTTTACGCCGGAAAAATCGGTTATTGAGGGAGCTGGCCACTCCTTGAAGATATACGAGTGTCGCCACCCGGAGGAGGTGTTAGAAGTAGCCCAAGATGCCGAAGCGCTTATTTGCCAGTTCCTTCCTGTTACTCGAAGCCTATTGGGTTCTCTGCCCAGGTGCCAGGTCGTGGGACGGTACGGGGTAGGGGTTGACAACGTGGACCTAGAGGCCGCGACTGCGTTGGGAATTAAGGTCGTCCATGTCCCTGACTTCTGCTCCGAGGAGGTTGCAGATCATACCATGGGGCTTATTCTGGCCCTCACCCGGAGAATTACCGTTACTGACTCCTTGTGGAAACGGGACCCCGTGGCTTTTAAGGAACGATGGGGCCAACGCCTAGAACTATTGCAGGGCGTGCATTGCTTGAGTGACTTGACGCTGGGGATCATTGGCCTCGGAAGGATCGGCCACGGGGTCGTTCGGCGGGCCCAGGGATTTGGGTTCCGGGTGGTGGCACACGACCCCTTCGTTTCACAACAGCAGATGGAGGAGTGGGGTGTCGAGGAGTGCAGTAAAGAGAAATTGCTTGAGACAGCGGACGTTGTGACACTTCACATTCCCCTCACCAAGGAGACTGACCACCTCATCGGCGAACGACAGCTTCGGCTCATGAAGCGGACGGCCTACCTGGTCAACACATCACGCGGGGCCTTGATAGACGAGGCAGCGCTGGTTCGGGCCCTCAGAGAGGGATGGATCGCTGGGGCCGCCCTTGATGTGACGGCTACCGAGCCTCTGCCCCCCTCCCACCCTCTTCTTTCCATGGAAAACGTGATACTGAGCCCTCATGTGGCATTTTTCTCGGAAACCGCCATCTTACAACTGAAAGAACGGGTGGCTCAGTACGTTGTCAACGCATTGTCGGGATATGGGAATTACGCTCTCGCTAATCCTGCCGTTTTGCAGGCTGATGCGACTCGCGGAGGCCGCTTAGCGGGAGGCCTGGTGGATCATGACTGATTTTCCTGAGGAACTACATCCCAGGTATCGCTACTTCGAGAAGGCAAGGAACACATTCTTATACGTACATTTGCGGCATTTGGCAAGATCGGTTGATCCTCAATGCTGGGAGAAGTTAGTGAAACCCAGCGAATCCTGTGAAGCACCTTCGACATTACATGGCAAACTTTGGAATAGACTGAAACGACTCCTTGGCATGAGTGTTGGCGATATTGCCAATTGGGCACATCAGTCCATCGGTAGCCATTACACGCCGGATAATTACGTTGTATTGGACCCGAGCAGTCATGTTCTGATAGAAGAGGTAGCCAAGAGAGCGTCAGCCGTAGACGTCCCTATTCTCGACCTTGGTTGTAACTGTGGCAGACACCTGAACGCATTAATGAATCTTGGCTTTAAAAAATTATACGGAGTGGATATAGGGCGTAAGGCTCTAGATTATATGGATGAGGTATTTCCTGGTTTAAGTGACCATGCGAAAATAAGCTGTGCCTCCTTTCAACAGTATTTATTGAAGGCCCCGGATCAGTTTTTTGATGTTTTATATACAAAGGGGGCAACGGTCGAATTGATTCATCCATCCTTTCCGTTAGTAAGCCAGTTAGCTCGTGTAAGTCGACGATATGTCATCCTGTGCATTCAGGAAAATTCGCATTCTTATCCGAGATACTGGACATATGAATTTCAACGAGCGGGTTTTGTTCTCGTCAAATTGCTTCGACCTGCAGTCGAACCTGCCGCTCGGAAATCTCCTTCATTGTTGGTATATCGGCGTTGTATTCCTGATGCATCCCAGATTTCTGCTTGACAGTATGATAGCGCTGGCCCCTTGGTGAGGGACTTGGCGTGGCGGATCCCAATACGCCGGCTGCTGCGCATCTGCAGGTGCAGTACGCTTGCATTCGACAATGCTGCTGAATACTATCGAGCCCTTGCGAAGATGCATGCAGAGTCCAGTTCGACGGAGCGCGGCAAAAGCGACAGATGATGCCGGATGGCTACAGTGAAGGCGACGGTCTGGTAATGGGTGGATGATGGGTAAGAAAGAAGAACTACAGATCAAAAACAGTTTCCTTTATTTGATCCCCATCGTCACCAGCAATGTATTGCCGTTTATCGCTTTACCCATACTCACCAGAATCCTCACAACGGAAGACTACGGAGTGTTAGCCCTGGCACGCATATACGCCATTTTTGTGAACGGTGTGGTACATTTCGCTATGACCGCGTCGTACGAGCGTAATTATTTTCAATATCGGAATGATCGAGAAAATACAGCACAGTTGCTATATTCTACCCTTCTATTTGTAACGTTGAATTTCCTTGTTCTCGCTAGTGTTACATATGTGTTCAAACCGAGCATCTCCACACTCATTATTGGTTCTCCCGAGTATCAACATATCCTCTTTTGGGCTTTCTGTGCTCAGTTCTTGACTGGAGTAAGTTGTTACTACTTCATATTTTTCAAGAACACTGAGAACGCGCAAAAGTATGTGAGTTATACGATTGCGGGAAACATGATGAATTTCGTATTGTCGCTTTTCCTCGTAGCTTACGTTGAGGTAGGTGTGATTGGAATTATATACGCAGAGTTATGTGCTGGAGTATTGATATTCGGTATGTTGAGCTATAAGTTTGCAAGGGCCCTTGAGTTTTCGTTGAACAAGTCGATATTGAGGGAATCGCTAAGGATAAGTTATCCGCTGACACCAAGGATATTGTTTGGCGTTATAGGATCGCAATGTGACAAGTATCTGATCGGCTTGCTGGCCTCCGTTGGGGGCGTTGGCACGTACAGCATCGGTCAGAAGGTGTCCTATGTGATAGCAACATACATGACGGCGATGTACAACGTTTTTTCACCGAGGGTGTATGAGCAAATGTTCGAGGGGAAGGCCGAGGGAGGAGAATCGATTGGAAGGTACCTGACTCCGTTTGTGTATGTGTCGATAGCTGTGGGATTGTTCGTGTCGCTTTTCTCGGAGGAAGTGATATCGATATTGACCCCTCCATCATATCACGGAGCTATCGATATTGTGGCGATACTCTCGGTGTATTATGGGCTATTATTTTTCGGAATGGTGGGCGGTACACAGCTTATGTTCGCTAGGAAAACATACATCACATCGGTGATAAGCATTGTGAGCATATTTTTAGCCGTGGGTCTTAATGTGATATTTATCAGTAAATGGGGCGCTATTGGCGCCGCGTGGGCAACGCTTCTGGCAGGAGTAGTATCAGGAAGTCTGTATTTTGCTGCGGCGCAACATTATTATGAAATCAAATGGGAATATGGGAGAGTTCTGGGCATTTGTCTAACATTTGTAGGAGGATCAGTTCTGGGGATATTCTTGAGATATGTTGGCGTAGATTATTCTTTTCGTATATTAGTAAAGTTGATTTGGATATGGCTTTACGTTTACATCGGTATGAGGAGTGGAGTTATTACTGGTGAGAATGTGGCAATGGTGAAAAAGATATTGAGGGAACTGAAAATGCAAGGCACGGAGGAGGTGTCTACGCGCGCAGGTCCTAAGATCGGATTGGGGTGAGTGACGGCAGAAATGGGACGGCAGATAGGCCGTATTATTGTCCGTGGTGTGGGGGTTATACATAGTGTTTAGGATACGGGTGGGGAAAGGTGAAGCGACAGGAAACTTGGCCAAATCTAGCCGATCTATCCAACAAGATGAAGGAGTGGTTTGCTCGCATGGGGATTGGGACGTTTATATTGGGATGGAAAATGTTTCATCGACTTTCTAGGCATCCTTTGCCAGCGAAAGATCATTACTACATGATGATGTTGTTCCGGCTATTGTTTAGATCGTATAACGTGTGGATCTCCTATCCCAACCCTATCGTGCCTCAAACAATTGTGCACTTGAGGGTTAACCTGTGTGAAAACAATCAGCAGTGGTTCTTCCGGCTGCGTCAACAGTATGATCGCAAGGAGATCTATCTTCTGGCTGAAGGCATGAAAGATGCAGAGGTTTTTGTGGATATTGGATCGAATGTTGGTATCTATGCTTTGACGATCGCTCAGGCATTCCCTAATAAACAGGTTGTTGCATTCGAGCCGTTGCAGACCAATTATGATAGCCTGCAAGCAAATATTACTCGCAATAAGATAACCAACTGTTTGGCTTATCAAAAGGCTATTTGCAAGGCAGATAAGCCGGTTCGATTCTACATAAACCCAATCCACGATGGAGGGGGGTCGCTCATTCTGCCGGAGGTTTACAAGACTGGAGATGTAGAAATTAATGTAGATCTATATCAAAAGAAGCATCCAGAGTTCCAGCCGTGGTTAGAGGTAGACACAGAGCGGTTAAACGAGGTTTTGTCTCAGAGAAGTGTCGTCAAGATTGATGTTGAGGGTGCCGAGATAGATGTGCTTCAGTCGGGCTATGATGCCCTAAAGACAGGGCTGGTGGACCTGATGATTGTTGAGGTGATCCAGGATACTGTCGACGAGGTGGTGCAACTGCTTGATAACTTAGGTTTTGATGCATTTATTTTACCGGAATTTGAAGCGATTAGGAAGGGAACACTGCTGCCTTGGTTTGTGAAAAATATCATCTGCGTGAGGAAAAATACTCCTGCTCATGGAAGGATTTGCCAAAAATGTGGCAGCAATAGAGAACGAAATAGAATAATGCAGTTTCCGTTTAATGCTGAATTTGGACAACCTAGGATCAAGTAACAACTGTGGGAACATTACGATCAAGTGTGGCTTGGCGAACAGTGGGCCGCGTAGTTGTACGAATAGGTGTCGCGATCACGCGGCTGCTCCCTCGGCGACTGTGGTTTCGCATTCGTGAAGAGTCCACGCTAGTGAAACGCATGGACTATGAACGCCATCCCATTTACATGTGTGTTGATTCGTGGATTGAAGATGACGTTAGGTTACATTCGTGTGGTAAGGAGCCAGGTACAGTCGAGTGGATCGAGGGTTGCTTCAAGCCCGGGGATGTGTTCTACGACATTGGAGCGAACGTGGGTGCGTACTCCTTGGTTGCTTTTCGGTTTCTGAGCGGGAATACAAAGATCTATGGTTTTGAACCGGGATTCGTTACATTCCCTCAACTCTGCCGCAATATCTACTTGAATGGCGCGGCAGAGGCGATCGTTCCTCTTCAGGTAGCTATATCGGATCAGACCTCAATTACTGGCTTCCATTACCAAAATCTTCTCTCTGGCGGTGCTTTGCATGCTTTGAGAACGCCGGTTGACCAGTATGGGAAGCGGTTTCATCCGGTGTTCACGTTGGCTACTTTGAGTTATAGGCTCGACGACTTTGTGCGGCAGTTTGGCTTACCGCTCCCCAACCACCTGAAGATCGACGTGGACGGAACGGAGTATCAGATTCTAAAGGGCTCGGAAGAAGTACTAAGCCATCCGGAGCTTCGCAGCATTCTTATAGAATTCAATGAAAAGCATGGAGATGTTTTCGAGATTCAAAGATTACTAGAAAAGAATGGATTTGTGCTGCACAGCTGGCAAAACGAGAACAGTGTGTATTGCAGAAGAGAATTACAGCCGTGAATTTACTGCGGGGTATGAGGTAAATTCAGAACCATGGGGGACTACCTAACTGAGCTCTTTGGTGTGCAGGGTAAAGTCGCAGCTTTGACCGGTGCAGGTGGGTATCTCGTGAGCGAGATGTCGGCGGCCTTCGCCAAAGCCGGCATGAAGGTTGCGTTGTTGGACGTCGATCTGGCAACCGCTGAAAAGGTGGCCGCAAAGGTCAGGGGCGAGGGAGGCGAGGCGATCGCGCTGGAGATGGATGTTACCGTGAAAGCGGACTTTGAGCGGGCCCTGAATGAGATTCTCAGGCGATATGGCGATGTGGACATTCTCATCAACGGGGCCGGGATTAACGCACCGACCCCTTTCCTCGATATCACGGTGGACGAGTGGGACCGTATCCTCGGGGTGCACCTGACCGGCACGATGCTGGGCTGTCAGGTTTTTGGGGCGTACATGATCAAACAGAGAAAAGGCGTCATTCTGAACGTATCGTCAGCATCAGCAGGCCCGCCGCTGTCCAAGGCGTTTGCATACTCTGTCGGGAAAGCCGGCGTCATGAACCTCACGCAAAACCTGGCGCGCGAGTGGGCTACCTCAGGGGTGCGGATTAACGCATTGCGCCCGGGCTTCTTCCCGACAGAATGGAGTAAGAAAAACTTCCTCACACCAGACCGGGTTCAGGCGATCCTGAATCACACGCCGATGAGACGCTTCGGTGAACCGCGCGAGCTCATCGGTGCAGTCCTCTGGCTGTGTTCTGAGGCCGCAAGCTTTGTCACCGGTGCTGAGATCACAGTGGATGGTGGTTTTTCCGCCATGACCATCTGAAGCTTTCTTGAGATCCGCAGCGTACTATGGGTGGAGAACGGACGGTCATTGTCACTGGGGGAACGAAGGGGATCGGGGCTGCGATCGCACGAACATTTTATGCGAGCGGCGCGCACGTGGTGATGGGGGCTCGCAGCGACAACGGCCTGGCGAAGGAACTGGGGGAGCGCGCGCAATTTTGGCCCATGGATGTCTGCAAACCTTCTGAGCAGAGAGCCCTGGTGCAGGCGGCACTCGACTGGACTGGAAGGATCGACGTTTTTATCAACAACGCAGGTGTATCGGCTTGGCGACCATTGGCAAAGGTCAACGAAGATTTTTGGCATCGGGTCATCGACACGAATCTGAAAGGGACGTTCTTTGGGTGCCAGGCAGCCGCGGCCCACCTTGGTCACGGTGGCTGTATCATCAACGTGTCGAGTCTGGCAGGCAAGCGGGGCAGCGTCAATAATGCGGTCTATTGCGCCTCCAAGTTCGGCGTGAATGGGATCACCCAGGCCCTCGCGAAAGAACTGGGTCCTCGAGGAATTCGCGTAAATGCAGTCTGCCCCGTGTACGTGCGAACACCGGGGCTGCTCGGCGCGTTAGCCGACAAGGATGCGCCACCGGCTGGCAAGGATGTTGAAGCCTATCTGGCCGATTTCACCCAGTCCAATTCGGCACTTGGCACTCTCCCTACCCCCGATGAGGTGGCTCGGGTATGCCTGTTCCTCGCCTCTCCTGAGGCTTCGGCTGTCACTGGACAGTGTATTAACGTCGACTGCGGCGTCTTGCCACAGTAAAGTGACTGAAAGGGTGAAGAAGAGGATCATCGCGGTCGTCCCTGCCCGTCTGGAGTCCTCGCGGTTTCCGAACAAGCCACTGGCTCCGATTCTCAAGCTGCCCATGGTGGAACATGTTCGCCGCCGCGCCCTGTTGTGCGACGCGGTGGATGAGGTGTATGTGGCTACCTGCGACGAGCCGATCAGGGACGTTGTCCAACAGGCCGGCGGAAAGGTCGTCATGACTGCCCACACCCATGAACGTTGCACCGAGCGTGTCGAAGAGGCTATGCATTCTCTGGTGGCGGACGTGGTAGCGATTGTCCAGGGTGATGAACCGCTTCTCTTGCCTGAGGCGGTTGCGCAGGTGGTGGAGCCGTTTCTCAAGGACGATGCGCTTCTGTGTACCAATCTTGTTTCGCCCATGGAAAGTGCCGAGGATTTTAAGAATCCCGACATCGTGAAGGCTGCGACGGACCAGAATGGTTTTATTATGTTCTTTTCGCGTGCGGCGATCCCGTATTTTCGCCACCACATTCCGTGCCCCATTTATCGGCAAACGGGCATCTGGGGGTTCAGGGCGGATTTCTTGAAGCAGTACTCCGCCCTTCCCAGGCCCCCATTCGAGCAAGCGGAATCCATCGACATGCTGCGACTCCTGGAGCACGGATATAAGATTCTTGGCGTTCCAACAAACTACGTAACGGTTGGTGTCGATCGCGCCGAAGACGTCGCTGTGGTTGAGCATATATTGCGGACGGACGATGTGCAGATGGCCTTGTACGAGCGGATTACTCAAGGAAACCCATGAAGACTGTTATTGTTGGGTACGGCTATATGGGCCAAATCCGCAAGCAGGTGGTGGACACCATGCCGGGACTGAAACTTTGCGGGATTTGCGACCCCTTCTTGGTGCCCGGGCTCATTCCTGTTGATACTGCGCACTATCAAGACTATCGTGACGCGATTGATGACGTGCGTCCCGATGTTGTTTTTGTTTGCACCCCGAATCGGTATACACCGGACGTCTGCATCTATGCCCTCGAGCAGGGCTGCCATGTGTTCTGCGAGAAACCACCCGGTCGGAATCTCAGCGATATTCAACGCATCATCGAGGTCGAGGGGAAACACCCCCACTTGAAACTGATGTTCGGTTTCAACCACAGGCACCACCCAGCCATCGTCGAGGCAAAATCATTTGTGGACGCGGGGCGTCTGGGCCGGATTCTTTGGATGCGGGGCGTGTATGGGAAGTCTGGCGGGAAGGATCGGGAATTCGAGGGATCGTGGCGGAATGATCTTACCATCTCAGGTGGCGGCATTCTATTGGATCAGGGCATCCATATCCTTGATCTGTTTCGGTTCTTTTGTGGGGAGTTTCATGAGGTGTATGGATTTTTGTCTACGGCCTACTGGAACGTCTCCGTCGAAGATAACGCATTTGTCATTTTGCGCAACGAACAGGGCCAGGTGGCGCAATTACATTCATCGGCCACGCTGTGGAAGCACACCTTCCGACTTGAGATAGGGCTCGAGAGGGGATACCTGATTGTCGAGGGACTGCTTTCGAAGACCGGGAGTTACGGACGCGAGAAACTGATCATCGGACGAAAGCCGGGGGACGACGAACACGGAGCTGTTGGAAACCCCAGGGAAGAAATCGTGTATTTTGACAAGGACTTGTCATGGGACGTCCAGGTACAGGAACTGGTGACTTGCATCACGCATGATCTTCCCGTCACCGACAGCTCGTCGCTTGACGCATTACGAGTTATGGAGATGGTTGACGCCGTCTATCGCCAGGCGAAGCTCAGATCTGCGGCGGCATCGGTGCCTATTAGGGAGAGAAGGCTGCCATGAAAACAGTGGTGATTGACCGAGACCTGTTGGAGCTTGAGATCAAGCCATACGCGAAGCTGGAGGAGTACCGCCGATTGACCGAGGAAGACGTGAGGGGGCGGCTGCTGACCGCGGGCGAATTCACGCCATGTCCCTGTCCGGGATGTCGATCAACCGCGAGTCGAGTGGTCTTCGAGAAATCGGGTATGGCCTACCTGGAATGTGATCACTGCAGGAGTGTATACGTTTCACCGCGGCCGCTAGAAGAGGCATTGGTCGATTTCTATCGGAACTCCAGGTCGGCGCGCTTCTGGCGCGAGCAGATCCTCCCCGAGACCAAGGAGACGCGACGGGCCAAGGTGTTCCGGCCACGGGCCCAGTGGGTGCTCAACGTGCTTGACCGGTATCGCCCCGGGGCTCGCCTGGGGATTGTCGTCGGGTATCACAATGGTCTGCTGGTTGAGGAACTCGCCCGTCAGGAAAGCCATCTGTTCCACATGATCGTTACGAATGCCATTGCGGACATCGAATTTCGTGGCAGCGAGCTTCCGAATGTCACGATCCGCCCTACATCAGCAAGTGCGCTGCCCTCACTCGGCCCGGCCGATATCTTTCTCGCCTTCGACATCGTGGATCGTTGCGCGGACGTGGAAGCTCTCGTCGCTGCCGCGCAGGCGACCTTGGCTCCGGGGGGGTTACTGCTGGCCAGTACGATTTCGATCAGCGGGTTCGATCTTCAGGTGTTGTGGGATCGGTCGGAGAGCATCTACCCCCCCGAGCGGCTGAATCTCCTGTCGACAGAGGGCCTGATCGCGCTATTCGAGCGGCATGGTTTTGAGACCCTGGAATTCAGCACGCCAGGCGTATTAGACGTCGAGGCTGTGCAGCGCGTGATCCATAAGCAGCCCGAGGCGCCCTGGCCACGATTCATTCGCTATGTGGTGGAAAAGCGCGATGAAGATGCGATGAACGGTTTGCAGGAGTATCTCCAGAAATACCGATTGAGTTCATTCGCGCGCATGGTGTTGCGAAAACCGCGATAGAGCTTCCAGAAGGCACGGACGTGTTAGCGGCTAAGATCAAACAGGCCCTCAGGGACGGCAAAGTCAGCCTCGGCTCGTGGATGTCGATGGCGCACACATCCATTGCGGAGATTCTTGCCTCGGCAGGCTATGATTGGGTAGTGATTGAGACCGAACACACCGCGATTGACGTGTCAGAGGTGCTCCGGCTGATAATGGCCATCGAAGGGCGCGGCGCGATCCCGCTCGTCCGGTTGGCCTGGAATGACCCGATCCAGGCGAAGGCTGTGATGGATTCAGGCGCGGCGGGCGTCCTGGTGCCTATGGTGAATAGTAAGGCCGATGCCGAACGCGCGGTGCAGAGCATCAAGTATCCACCAATGGGATTCCGGGGGGTGGGGCTTGCGCGGGCGCAAGGGTATGGGGTCAGTTTCGATGAATACGTTCGGACGGCAAATGATCATAGCTTGCTCGTTGTGCAAATCGAACATATCGACGCCGTGCAGAACATCGACGAGATCCTCTCGGTGCCCGGCATCGACGGTACCTTCATCGGGCCATATGATCTCTCGCTATCAATGGGATTAGCCGGCCAGTTGCATCATCCAGATGTCGAGGCAGCGAAGCAGCGTGTGCTGGAAGCAGCAAAGGCACATGGCCTTGTCGCAGGTATTCACCTGGTGCATCCCGACACCGCCGTTGACGAGCTGAAGCAGTGCGTCGCCCGCGGCTACCAATTTATCGCGTTGGGCACCGACATCCTCTTTCTGGGTGACTCGTGTCGGGCGGTTCACGCCGCTGCGATGCGGCTTCTTGAACACAAACAGTAAGAAGATTGCGGTCCAGGCCATTGTTGTTGCGAGGCTGACGGCACGTGGATGAGCGGGTGGACATCCTGGTAACGCTGTCAAGCTTCGGAGCGAATTCACACGAGCCGCTTCGGTTGTTGCAGGAGAGCGGGTTCACATTTCGAACGAATCCGTATGGGCGGCGGCTTGAGCCACACGAGGTGGTCGAACTGGGCCACAGTTGCCGAGGCGTAGTGGCGGGCGTGGAGCAATACTCGGCCCAGACGCTATCGCAATTGCCAAACCTGTGCTGCATCAGTCGAGCAGGTGTGGGGATTGACAGCATCGATGTGGCCGAGGCTAACCGGCGGGGAATTGCTGTACTGAGCACCCCGGATGAGCCGACCATTGCGGTGGCCGAGTTGACGCTAACGATGATTCTGGCTCTCTTACGCCAGTTAGCGAGCGTTGATTCGCTCATGCACAGGCGCAGATGGGAACGGGTGCAGGGCCACCTGCTCTCGGGCAAGACTGTAGGCATCATCGGGCTCGGTCGGATCGGTCGTCGGGTGGCTGAGCTTGTACGGGCGTTCGGCACTATCGTCATCGGGGTCGAGCCGAATCCAGACAGGGAGTGGGTACGCGTGCATCGCATTGCACTGATGGAGTTGCCGGTATTATTGGCTCGTGCCGACATTGTCTCGATCCATGCGGCAGCCTCGAGGGATCACCCGCTCCGACTGGGGGCAACGGAATTGGCACAGATGAAAAGAGGCGCCTGGTTGATCAACATGGCGCGGGGCGATATGGTCGATGACGGGGCTCTTGACAAGGCCCTCGCATCGGGCTGGCTCAGTGGGGCAGCGCTCGATGTATTTCCCGAGGAACCGTATCATGGTCCCTTGTGTGACAACCCGCGTGTGATCCTCTCACCGCACCAGGCCACGCTCACGCTCGAGACCCGTAGAGGGATGGAAACCCGTGCGGTTGAAAATCTGGTCCGGTATTTGCGGGCCAACAGTGGATGTGGCGGCGCGGACAAAGCATGACGGAAGAACAATACTATCGAATCGCTCGCGCCTGCGATAGGCTCTTGCGGCACCCGGAGTCAACGGTTGAGTGGATCGCCATTCCGTGGCTCCATATGCTCAACGAGCATCCCGTTCATCTTGCCAGGTATGGTGACCTGGCCGCAAATTTGGACTCGACGAGAGAGCGCGGAACCCCGCTCCGCCCTGGTTTGCGCTTGTTGAAACGAGGGGGAACATCAGCGTACACATATGCCTCGTTGACAAAGAACCTGATCCAAGCCGCCGTCCATCTTGGTCGCCGAAATGCGGTGTTGGATGCCAGAGACGGACAAAAGGGGACGGTATGCGCGTCGAAGACGGTTGATGCGGTCATCGTGTCACATCTCGTCAACGTTGATCATCTTGAGCTAGGGGACGATTTCTACTTCGGCAGGATGCAGGCCGTTCTTGCCGACGCTGGCCTATCGTCCCTTCTTCTGTTGCGCAACCAGACCGACCATCCAACGACCGATCTCTTAGAGCGGTCCAGACGGGATGGGCCAATAGGCCGGTTGCTTTTGCCCGATGTGACTAGCCTCTCCGAAGAGGCAGACTTCATCCGGCGGTGCCTCAAGGCCCGGGAGCAATTGAGACGGGTCGAACTGATCGCCCCATCGTTATTTGACCGTCAGGTGGCCCGCATAGCAGGCGACCGAGTTGTTTCGGGTGACGTGGTGGCGAACCTGAGGCTATATAGCCAGATCGTGAGCGTGTGCCGTCAATTTCGACCAACCGCGGTCATAGCCTTGTACGAGGGTCACGCCTGGGAGCGGTGCGTGTGGCATGCGGCGCGGGCCTCCCGCGACGTCGTTCTCTGTGTCGGCTACCAGCATACTATTTTCCGAAGGCATTCGTATGCGGTCAAACGATCACTTGGAGGGGGGGGGCGTTACGATCCCGATCTTATCTTGACGGTGGGTGACTTCACTCGAGACATATTGAAGGCGAGTCACGAACTTGGCGATAGATGCGTTTTGACGCTCGGAACACATCGTTGGAAAGATGGATCCTCGCCCGCGGGTGCCCCAATGTTCACACCCACCTTTCTTGTATTACCGGAAGGAATCGAATCAGAGTGCGTTTACCTCTTCGAATTTGCTCTCGAATGTGCACGGCGCTTTCCGGGCGTTCATTTCATCCTTCGGACCCATCCTGTACTGCCGTTTGGAAAGATACAGTCAAGGCTCAGGGGTTATCGCGGACTGCCGGCCAATGTTGAGGTCAGCCACAACGCGGCGATCGAAGATGACTTCGCCCGCTCTGGGTATGTCTTGTACAGGGGATCTTCAGCCGTTATTTACGGGATCCTTTCCGGTCTCAAGCCCTACTATGTCGGCAAACCAGGCGAGATGAGCATTGATCCATTGGACGGACTCCTGGCTTGGCGTGAGCAAGTAAGCTCGGTGGGGGAATTCATCGATAAATATGCGTCTTACCAGACAAGAGCACACAGTCATAGGAACGATGACGGAGAATGGCGAGTGGCGCTGGCGTTCTGCGAGAGATACGTTCAACCGCTTAAGCAAGAGATCATCAGCAGGATGATGGAACTTGCAAAGAAGGCTTCTCGAGATGAAATCGCGGGAAACTCTTGACGGAGGAAGAGGCAGTTGTCATACGTGACCAGATATCTTTCTGAAGCATCACAGATCATCCAGGAACTCGACGGGAGGACCATCGAAAAGATGGTTGCCCTGATCGTGGAGACGCGAAGACGCGGGGGGCGCATCTTTGTCCTGGGGGTGGGGGGTGGCGCGGGCCACGCCTCACATGCCGTTAGCGATTTCCGCAAGATTGCTGGTATCGAAGCTTACACACCCGCTGATAACGTTTCGGAACTGACAGCGCGTATAAATGACGAAGGTTGGGAAACTGCCTATGCGGCATGGCTGGCAGGGAGTCGTCTGTGTTCGGACGATCTGATTCTTGTGTTGTCCGTAGGCGGAGGTGATCTGGAGCGGAGGATCAGCCCGAATCTTGTTCGCGCTCTGGAGTATGGGCGTAAGGTCGGGGCTAAAATCATGGGAATCGTGGGCCGAGACGGGGGATATACGGCCCGCGTGGCCGATGCATGCGTTATCATACCGACCGTGAATCCGCAGGCGGTAACGGCGCATACCGAATCGTTCCAGGCGGTGATCTGGCACCTGCTTGTGTCCCACCCCGAGGTGCAGACCGCCCCCATGAAATGGGAATCTCTCCGATGACTGTGAGAAAGGGGTAACATAACTATGCCGATCTTTCTAGACTCGACAAATTTGAATGAGATCGAAAAGTATCATCGCATGGGGATCATTCGCGGGATCACGACCAATCCCACCATTATGCTGAAGGAAGGTGTCACTGGGGGTATGTCAGGCATTGAGTCGCGGGCGAAGGCCATTGCGCGGCTCATCGACCCGCTCCCAGTATCGGTTGAGGTCATCACGAACGATCCATTCAAGATGATTGATCAGGCAAGAACGTTTGCAGGATGGGCCGAGAATATCAACGTGAAGGTGACCATTCACGGCCCACACGGCGAACTGGAGAACCTGGAAGTCATCCACAAACTGGAAGCCACCCACGACATTCGCGTGAACGTTACGGCGATGATGAGTGCCCAGCAGTGTTTTCTGGCCGCCCTGGCCGGCGCGACGTACGTCTCCATCTTCGGGGGCCGCGTGAACAACATGGGTTACAACGTGTGTGGCGAGATCAGCAAACTGCGAAAGGTCCTCGATCGCTTCGGGCTCAACGCTCAGATCATCGTCGGATCGACTCGCGAAGTGCTGAACGTCATTGAATGGTTAGAGGCAGGGGCACACATCGTGACCGTCGTTCCAGAACTCTTGAAGGGGATGCTGGTGCACCCGTATTCAAAAGAAACTGTGCAGATGTTCCTCCGAGACGGCGCCAAAGTAGAGGAACTGCTGGAGTCATCAGGGCCGGACAAGCCATGAGGCTTTTCGTCAGTGGTGTCAGCGGTTTGTTAGGGCTGAATCTTGCCCTGCAGGTCCGAGACCGCTTCCAGGTCAGCGGTTGCTACTACGCGCACCCGGTAATCTTAGAGGGCGTTCAGACTTTGAAGCTGAACCTGACGTCGCTCAGCAGTCTGGAGCAAGCCCTGCTCAAGGTCGGGGCAGACGTTGTCATTCACACAGGCGGGCTGACGAACGTCGAGGAGTGTGAGGCCAACCCGCAGCTGGCGTATCGGTTGAATGTAGAGGCGACACGTAACGTTGCGAAGGTCACGAACACCCTGGGGGCGAAGCTGGTGCACATCTCAACGGATCACGTGTTTGATGGCACGGCACCGTGGAAGACAGAGGACGATGTCCCAGCTCCCCTCAACATATACGCGAGAACCAAGCGGGAAGCAGAGGAGGTCGTGCTCGAGGAGTGCCGGAATTCACTGATCATTCGTACCAACTTCTTCGGATGGGGGACACCTGTACGGGCGTCTTTCAGCGATTGGATTCTCCGGGCCCTGGCGCGCGAAGACGATCTCACAATGTTCTCTGACGTGTATTTTACACCCATTCTCATTAACGATCTGGTCGATATACTGGCCGAGTTGATTGCACGTGGGGCAGAGGGGACGTTCCATGTTGCTGGGGGTGAGCGTCTGACAAAGCATGCTTTCGCCCTGCGGCTGGCACAGGTGTTCAATTATCCGACCCAGACGATTCGGACCATAAGCGTGGAGGATTTTCCCTTCCGGGCGAAGAGGCCAAGGGATATGTCTCTGAGTTGTGGCAAGGCCGAAGCATATCTGGGGATCCAGATGCCCTCTGTGAAGGATGGCCTGAAGCGGCTCAAAAGGCTAGAGGCGGAGGGCTTTCGCGCCGCCCTCGGGGAGGCTGTTCAAGAGGGAGCATCGTCTCGTGAACCCCCACAACCAAGGATACAGAAGAGGCATGCCGACCTTCACGAATAGGATAGCCTTTGTGGTCCCCACGAAAGATCGACCGCATGAACTGCGGCGCATGCTGGCCAGTCTTGAGGCTCAGTCATTCCGTCCGGAGCAAGTTATCATTGTCGATGGCAGCGAGGACCGTGGAGAAAAAATCGTCGGGGAATTTCCTGCGCTCAATATCGAGTATATCCGTGTGTATCCGCCGTCCTTGTCGAGGCAGCGGAATGTGGGCATGGCCGCTGTTGACCCCATTATAAGGATAGCCGGCTTCCTGGACGATGACCTAGTGCTGGAACCGGGAGCTATTGAGGCAATGTTGCGATTCTGGGAGAAAGCTCCCGAGGACGTTGGCGGAGCTAGATTTAACATCGTAAACGAGGAACTCCCTCGAGCTGTTTGGCTTAAGTCCCTGTTTCTTCTTGAAGGCAGGAAGAGGGGCTCCATACTACCTTCTGGCTATCACACTTCTATCGGGCCGGTGCCCAAGGACACGTATGTGTCCTGGCTGTCGGGTGGAGTTACGCTCTGGCGGAGAGACGTGGTTAGGGAGTTTGCGTACGACGAGTGGTTTCAGGGCACGGGATATTTGGAGGACGTAGATTACAGCTATAGGGTAGGTAAGAAGTACAGGCTCGCAGTGGTGGCGGATGCTCGGGTTCGCCACCTAAGTCATCCTGTACGCAAAGAAAGTAACTACATATTGGGCAAATGGCAAGCGATCAACCGGATATACTTTGTAAGAAAGCATCAAGACTTCTGGCTGCCTTTGTGTTACTGGTCGATGCTCGGGGAGTTCTTACTAAATGTGGGCACCGCTGCCGCGCAGATTGACGGTTGGCGTCTCAGCCGGGCTTGGGGCAATCTTGCGGGCTTGGCTTGTGTTGTTCAGGGCAGGATCGAAAGCACGGATGGCTTGCTAAAATGATCTCTCAAACTTCCCCCCTCCTGCAGACGTTGAGAAGGCCAGCCTCAGCGGTCCAAGGTCGTGATACCCGAGTTGTCCCCACTCTTTACGTTGAAGGCCTCGACAGTTGTTAGGGTGGAGACGTATGCGCGTATTACACATCGTGAGCTTCTACCGTGCGGGGGTCAGCAAAGGAGGTGTAGCGAGGGCCGCAAGGCTTTTGGCGGGAGCCCAAGCCCGAATCGGTGCCGATGTGACTTTTTTCAGCACGGATTCCGACTTGGAGGGGCGGCAGCTGACGACGGAGCGAGAGGATCGCGGGTGTGTGCGGGTCCATTCGTTTCCGGCGCTCGGAGGGTCTCGACTGTCCTTGTCGTGGTCGCTTGGCCGAGCCTGCATGGGACGGATGGGGCAATTCGACATCGTCCACATTCACGGGATATGGAGTTTTCCTGGGACGTGGGGAGCGCTCGCGGCCCGTCGGGGACATGTGCCCTACGTCATAAGTCCCCAGGGGATGTTGAATGACTGGGCGATGCGGTTTCGGGCCTACAAGAAAATTCCATATTGGTATATAGTCGAGCGGCATACAGTCCGGGGGGCGTCCTGGATTCATTTCGCGACAGAGGAAGAATGCCGCCAGGCCCAGCCGTGGGTTGCAGGGAAAAAGAGTAAGGTGATCCCCATCGGGCTGGACTTACGGGAGTTTGCTGCGTTGCCGGCGCGAGGAGAGTTTCGTAGCCGGTACAGGATTTCCCGGGACGTGCCCTTGCTGGCTTTTCTGGGGCGCATTCATCCTATTAAGGGACTGAGCGTCCTCCTCGAGGCGCTGGCCCGGGTCAAGGCTGAGGTTCCAGAAATGATTCTGGCCATCGCTGGCCCGGACGAAGATGGCTACCGCAGTGAGCTTGAGCGGCTAGCGCAAGGCCTGGGAATCGATGGCCACCTGTGCTGGCTCGGGGCAATCGAGGAAAAGGCCAAGTTCGGCTTCCTCGTAGACGCTGACCTTTTTCTTCTCCCATCGTTCTCGGAAAACTTCGGGTTGGCCGCCGTAGAGGCGATGGCAGTCGGCTGTCCTGTGATCGTTGGCCGCGGGGTAAACATCGCATCCCAGGTGGAGGCATACGGTGCAGGATGGGTGGTCTCGACGGAACCTGAGAGCCTTGCGGCGGCGATTGTTGAGGCACTGCGCAATCCTGAGACCGGTCAGGCAGCGGGGGGAGCTGGCCGGCGTCTGGTGGCCAATCGGTACGATGGAGAGGCCGTAGCGCGTGAGATGCTAAAAGCGTACGAGGAGTGCCTCCCATGAGGAAAGGCTGTCATCCGTGAGGGTTGCAATCCTTACGCAGTATTATCCGCCGGAGCCGATTCCAAAGCCGCATGAGCTGGCCCGGGGGTTGGCCGAGCGGGGTCACGAGGTGGTCGTGATCACCGGATTCCCGAATTACCCGGCGGGG